>Ga0126342_10002518_pt1 | contig 28720 bp, 20 predicted proteins | sample Cyp1metagenome_FD_92528 | JGI IMG/M metagenome (GOLD analysis project Ga0126342, IMG submission 92528) | Coral microbial communities from Lord Howe Island, Old Settlement Bay, Australia - Cyphastrea 1 metagenome | ecosystem: Host-associated > Invertebrates > Cnidaria > Coral ... | reverse complement strand
TGTGTAAAAGATTTTGTGTGTGTGTGTAAAAGCTTGCTGTTTGTAAAAGCTTGCCGTGTTTAAAAGCTTCTCCGTGTGTAAAAGCTTCTCTGTGTGTAAAAGCTTCTCTGTGTAAAAGCTTGTTGTCTAAAAGCTTCAAAAGCTTCTGTGTGTAAAAGCTTCTCTGTTTAAAAAGCTTGCTGTGTGCAAAAGCTTCTCCGCAAAAGAACTTGCTGAGACTTGCTGTATGTAAAAGCTTTCTTTGTGCAAGGTTGGTAGTACAAAGTTGTACTGGGGAGTACTTCGCGCAAGCTTTGTAGTACAAAGTAGTGCTTGGAAGTGCTTTGAGCAAGCTTTGTAGTACAATGTAGTACTGGGAAGTGCTTTGTGCAAGCTTTGCAGTACAAAGAAGTACTGGGAAGTGCTTTGTGCAAGCTTTGTAGTGCAAAGTAGCACTGGGAAGTGCTTTGTCAAGCTTTGTAGCACAAGAAGTAGTACTGGGACGTGCTTTGTGCAAGCTTTGTAGTGCAAAGTAGTACTGGGAACTGCTTTGTGCAAGCTTTGTAGTACAAAGTAGTATTGGGAAATGCTTTGTGCAAGCTTTGTAGTACAAAGTATTACTGGGAAATACTTTGTGAAAGCTTTGTAGTACAAAGTAGTACTGGAACGTGCTTTGTGCCAGCTTTGTAGTACAAGTTGTACTGGGAAGAACTTTTTGCAAGCTTTGTAGTACACAGTAGTACTGGGAAGTAGTTTGTGCAAGCTTCGGAGTACAAACTAGTGATGGGAAATACTTTGCGCAAGCTTGGTGGTACAAAGTAGTACTGGGAGGTGCTTTGTGCAGGCTTTGCAGTACAAAGTAGTGCTGGGAGGTGCTTTGTGCAAGATTTGCAGTACAAAGTAGTACTGGGGAGTACTTTGTGCAAGCTTTGTAATACAAAGTTGTTCTGGGGTGTGCTTTGTGCAAGCTTTGTAGTACAAAATAGTACTGGGAAGTGCTTTGTGCAAGCTTTGCAGTACACTGGGAAGTCCTTTGTGCAAGCTTTGTAGTGCAAAGTAGCACTGGGAAGTGCTTTGTGCAAGCTTTGTAGCACAAGTAGTAGTACTGGGACGTGCTTTGTGCAAGCTTTGTAGTGCAAAGTAATACTGGGAAGTGCTTTGTGCAAGCTTTGTAGCACAAGTAGTAGTATTGGGACTTGCTTTGCGCAAGCTTTGTAGTACAAAGTTGTACTGGGAAGCGCTTTGTGCAAGCTTTGTCGTACAAATTTATTTCGGAAAGGGTTTTCTGTCGAAATGCATCTGTGTCTCAAGGGTTTGTGTGCAAAAACTTTCTGCGCCCAATGGTTTTTTGTGCAAGGGACTTCTCTCTGACAGCAAGAGCTTTCTGGCGTGCAGAACAGCTAAATGAGTTGAGAAGAACTTCGAGGAGATGAGAAAGGTTGATCAATGCTCGGATGAGATGAAGACAGTTGAGAAGAACTTACTTTGATGACATGTGAGAAGAGATGGGATGAGATGAGAAGAGCTGAGGTGAGGTGAGAAGAGGTGAGAAGAGTTCACAATGTCTGAGATGAGATGAAGTGTGGAGTGTGAAGTGTGAAGAATGCAGTGCGAAGTGTGAGGAAAGTCTTCGCTTGGCGTTGCATTGCACCGGGGTCGCGCGCAGGTCATGTTCTTGGGCAACAACACTGCAACAGCTTCGCACAAAGCACGCACGCACGGGCCTGGCTGGCGCACGGCGCATGCAAGTTCTATAGATGAGAAAGATCTTATAATATATCCCTAAGGCAACTTCCGCCCCGCCTCGTGCGGGTGCTACTGGTAGATTTATACGTATTTATTTACTTACCTATTTATTTCCTTATTTTCTATTATATATGAGCACGCAATCTGCTGAGATAAATGTCTCGTGTTCATGCATATGCATAAACTTGCTAACCTTCATCCTACTGTCTGTGTCTGGCTGTATGGGTTTCTTTCTGAACACGGCGTCCAATATCTGCAATATCAAAGGTATCTTCCTTGCCAAGTGTCCCATAATTCTGTCTGATTCTAACAGCAATGTTCTCAACAGCAAGTGCTCTTAGCGGCTCGATGTAAGTGCAAATGCTGCGCAAATGAAAGGAAGGCCAAAGTTTGGACAAATGCTTTACTTTCTGCGCATCCACAAGAAGACTCACGCTGAAAAAGAATTTCCTCAACACGCTTCAGATTACCAGTTGTATCAGTCATCACGCATCAAAAAGGAAAATTTCTGTTGCACCCCTGCCAGCGCGCCAACAGAAACATCGCAAGTTTCAGTCTTGAATCACTTGGTTCTGGCAATTGACGAACCTACCGCAAAATCTTGCCCCACAGGAAACGAAACACTTTTGTGGGACAAAGGCCCCTTTGCAAGAAGAAAAGGCAGGAATCACTGAGCATGCTTAGTGTAAACCGCCGCCGTGCTCAATCGTGCCACTAAGTGCGCCCCGTTAAAATGGCATCAGTTGCTGTCAGTTTGTCGAAGCCAACCACTGAAGCCTTAACAGCACATAGCTAGGATGTGACACATCATGATACGTTATGAGCATTGCGGCACTGGTTTCTGTTTTGAAGGCATGGATCTCTATACTCTCACAGGAGAACACCACTTGCAATAAATTGGTTAGATCTGAAGAATCCTGGATGTGCCTGCAACTTTTGATGCGATATGTGGCCTTGGAAAACTGCTCTGCCTGGGCACTGCCAGGGATGTGAATCCAAAGCGGCAGTATTGACGCATTGTTGGAGTCACATCAGACGCGCCATGAAATGCCATACTCTGCAACATGAGGTGACTATAGTTCAATGCCTGGTCATGGGAAAGGGCGTTCAATTCACAGATCCAAAACGTGTGGCAGGGCATTTTGATCAGTCTCAACTCAATGATGTTTGTTTTCAACAGGACAAAGCATCTGAGCGAGTCGAAACACCAAGTTCTTCAACTCACGGTCTTTCAAAGGATGAATTGATCGTGTGGACCGGCGCGGTTGAGCCAAACTGCTTTCTACAGCAGATCAGTCATGGAAATCAGCGGAAATCAGTGATTCAGCCATGGCCACTTTTCCATGCATGCAATCGTTTGGTTTTGGTGTTAGCGCAGATAATGTTTTTGCGGGACATGAAGAATAGTTCATTGAAGTTGCAATATTGTTGACTGCGGCAATGTGGTCATCGAACATCTCTCACACTCTCACACATCTGTCAGACCAGTCATTTTCCCATTGGCGTTCCAGCACGTGAAAGGCTATAGACACGGGATTGGGTACTGGATTCCCAATGCTTAAAAGATAGCCAGTCAAGGTTCATCCTGCTGATTTCGCAAAGAAAGTTGGCACGAAATGGTTCACAAGTCGATCAAACACTATCAAACGAGTGCATTGGTTCTCGCTCTTGTTGTACCTATGTAGTAGAGGTTTCAGTGGCTCTGTGCAAGGCTTGTGGAACCTGACCTGATTACACCTGATTGTGACACAATATACTACGTAAAGCTATTATGTTTCAGAATGTTGACTTTACAGAGCCCGTCACCGCAACATATTATGCCATTAAGCGTCCCAAATCGAATGCCAACTGCAGCTACTAGCACAAAAAGATTGATGATGCGAAATGATGGTAAAATGCTCTCAGCAGTTTCACAACCCTGGCTTCCTGGTCTGTGGGAGATTGCTCGACAGGGTCGTACCATAACCAGCAACGCATTCGTTGTTCAACCTGTTCAACCGGCAACCTTGAAGAGTTCCCTGGCAGAGTTGACAATGTTCGCCACGATATGTCTCACATGGTCACAACCAGCAGGTCCTGTCCGCAGTCGGCCTTCCGCAACCTTAAGCGATTTCAGGTAGTCACTGAATTGCTTAAACTTCACGGTCAAAGTTTGAAGCGTTTCTGTGGCTGCTTGGACGTTTCTGTCCAGCTGAGACTGGTCCGAAGCTTGAGATAGCTGCTTGAAGCGGTTCAAGTTTTGCAGTTCCAGTAACTTGCCTTGAATGACCTTGCCAACTTGAATCTGTTGGACGCGAGCCTCATGGCTCAACCGTTGGTTCTCCGCAATGGTCTGCATCTGGCTACGCGCAGCCTCCTCACCTTGTTTTCGAAGTGACTCTTCATGCGCCACGGCCCGATTATATTCATCAATTTTGGTCATGTACTCTGCCTCCTGCTGACTCGCCTTCTTTTCAAAATCGGTGGCTTCTTCAAAGGCTCTATTCAGCCGACCCATGTTTTCAGCACGTTCCTTGCCCTTCAAGGAAGAATCCAAGTTTTGCGCCTGCTGGCGAGCTGCAGCGGCGTTGTCCTTCGCATTAGCACTTTGTGCCTTGTGCCGGTTCAGCAAAGACAACTGATGTTGTTTGAGGTCATCAAATTGCCGGCCGCTCTTCTTCAATTCCTCTTGTTTCTCATTCACATTCTGCTTCGCATTCTCCAGGGCTACTGCCCTGGCACGCACTTCGGTTTTGAGGCTGGGTTCATCCAGCTCCAAGTTCTTCAACTCTGCCAGCACCTTGCTGCTGCGTCGCTCAATGTCTTGACTGTGACCGCTCCTCCTGCTGAGGAGATCCTTATTCTTTGCTTTCAATTCCTTGGAAGGGCTTCTGCACTTCTCAATCTGCTGCAGCAGACTGTTGATCTGTTCATACAGCAAAGAAAAGGTTGCCTCGGCACTGTCAGTAATCCCAGAGCAAAGATATTTGATTAAGGCCGGCAAATCACCCAACAAGGAGTTAACCATCTCTCGGAAAATCGGGACAATCATCCCACACTCATCTTGTACCTGTTCGAAGACTGAAGACATCGCCTCAGTCTTTGTCGCCAGCACATTGTTCTCTGCGCAAGCTGCTGCGGTCTCGGCCATGTCTTCACTGATACCAGCTGAGCAATTAAACTGAGGGTGGTTCTGCAACAGCTCCAAAGTCAGCGTGCGGCTCACAGCCAATGTTTGCTCAATGCTCTGAACACTCTTTGCTGTGGCCGCCAAGGTGCCCTGGAAGTCTTCAACCAAACTGACGGGGCAAGGATCCACGTTGCATGTGGCCCACCGCTCCCGCTGTTCTGAAGTTGGGTCAGGACAATCACCGCCATGGCTGGCATCATGTTGGACTCCACGGGTTTCCTTCACCGTGCCATTGCCGCAGAGTTTGCTACAGCCACTCACATCTGGCTGCCAGTCAAGCAAGACACAATCCACCGGACACGGCTGGTCATTGCACTTTTCGGTCTTCAACTGGTTCATCTCACGACAGCGCGCACCTCCGTTTTGCGCCGGACGCGTGATTTGGAAGGCACAGGAACGGGTGCCACCACCACAAGAAGCGGAGCACGGGCCGAAATCAGACCAAGTTCCTTCACAATTCTGTGGAAAGCCTCTGACCCAAATCTCACTACCAAGATCACGACAGTTGATGGGTGGGAAGCCTTGATTCTGCCATGTTTCAAGGTAGCTTTGCTTACCAAAGGAGTCAATCACTGTGCCGTTGAACTGAAGGATGCACGAGTCCAAAGCACTTTCAAAGCAACCACGTGATATTCCGAATGGAACGAGTCTTTTCATGATCTCCACCTTTGCACCCTGCATAGTGGGATCGATGGAGCCACACATGCTGTGAGTTGTAGCTGCCATGCCGGCGACCGACAAGACTCCCACGAAAACAGCGACCAAGTTCTTGCAAGGAACTGGGAAGCTGCGCTGACGTGACTCGCGCCAGGCAACCTCATCTTGATTCTCAACAGGATCTGAAACCGGACTCGGGTCTTTGGCTGTCTCCTGAGGAGTGTTGTCCAAGCGTTCCTTCCGAGCGCGAGGAGGGTCAGATTCAGACTGCAGTTCCCATGAAGATATATTGGAAACAACATCTGGATCCTTGCCAGGCAACTCCTGCCCTTGGAATGGCAACTCCCTTGGCTCGAGGTCATCATCCCTCAGAACCTTCGCAGCTGCACCTGGTTTCATGGCGAAGCAAGTGCTTGAGTTTGCGAAAGCACCCAATCAGTTCAGCATAAATGGCTGCAGACGCGGTTCATGAACATTCAGGTTAGTGTTGCTGCCTCGGACGTCCGAAAGCATTAGCTGTCTTGTTTCACAGGCAATTCTACTGTGGATGCCCTTGTTTTCAGCAAGGCGCCCTGCAATCACGGCTCAAGCCATTGCCGTCTGCCAAAGGTGTACAACGCAAAATGTGGAAGAAACTCAGCCAGTCACAGCCTGAGACAGCACGGCAGCACGGATGCAAATTAACAAAAAATCAAATAAACAACAACATCTGAGACCACAGCAAACATCACTCTGACATGTACCACCTACAACTTGCTCCAGTAGGACACATGTACTCGGCCCAGCTACAGCATTGCCAACAGCTGCTCGGGAAGAATCTCAAGACTTATATATGACTTGCAGAGATCAGATACAGTACAAGAAACACAGATCAAGACAAACTTGCGTTTCCTGACCCGCCCTTGTAGCCAATCGCCTTCTGCCACAGAACCTTCCTGGAATCCCGACACCTTCACAACCTTAATCAACCCCAGGAGCCTTGCAACCTTCCCTGAACTCCACCCTGGAGCCTCGCAAGATCATTCTGGAAACCATATAAATTGGAGAATCTACTGTGGAAAGGTCCAAGACCCGCTCACCAGGGCACCCAAGGACAGGTCATCTCTACAAGAAAAACTCTGGGCGGCGAACATGTCTCAGGCGCCAAGCACCTCTGGAACCTCGTGGCAGCTCAGCTCGCAGACCATGGAGCTGGCCAAGATGCAAGCGCCTTGGATGGTTGCAAACAAAGTCAAACAATTCAGGAAATTAAGGGATCTGTCCTGCATCTCTTTTTGATAAATTCCAAGCCTTCTGACGCAAAATGGACATGGAAATGCGGAAAGCTGCACACCGTCGCATGTATTCGCTGCAAACAAAGCGCCCACATGATTTGAATGCAAGGCTACACTGGATCATCAGATAAATCATATGACTTGAATGCTTTCCAGAATGGATTCGCATCCATCACTGCTTCTGCCTGGCCTCATCTATGCTTTCAGGTCTTTGACAAAAGCGTATCGCAGAAGACAGCCTCGCAGTCTCGCTACACTGAGAGCCGGAATTGATCAAGAAATACAAGCTCCTGACATCTTCAAAAATAACTGACACAAGTTCCACAAACGCACCTGATGTTCGTTTCCAAAGACGAGGTGATCTACCTTCGAGTCAGTGCAGTCAAGATGATAGACACAGATAGACACAGCATATTTGCGGTCGCTTCCAGGTTTTGAATGTCTCTGCCCTCAGCGCTGCACCAAAATGACCTGACAGCCACTGCTATCGACGCCGGTCTTTCCATACCAACAACGATCCCAACTCACTGTGCGCACAGTGGTGCAAGTAACGACGATAGGAATTGCTTGACTGCTGTTCGTGTTATTTCTTCAGTTGTATGAAAAGTAGGTTTATTGAGGTGTAGCAGATTGATATGTCACGAAGCGAACCAAAACAAGCATAGATGATGCAACGTTAAATGACGGCAAAAAACGGGCAAGGTTCATCTGAAGAATGGGTTGAGATGGTATCGGGGTGAGCAATAATTGAGATTGTAGCTTCACAGACGAAAAGGAGCGGGAACAGAGTCGCCAGCGCCCATACAAGAAGAACAAACAACATACTAGTTGCAGCATTCAATACATGCACTGAATGAAAACCAGCACATGGCAGTGCACTGAAAAGAAACCTCGTCTGAAAGCGATGTGGTTCTGTCACGGCTAGCATGATAGACACCTAGTCTTACTATAAGAGGAGAATCCTCTTGGGCACGCGGCAAACGCGAAGACTCTCTAAGCACAATGCAACGTTTCAAAACACCCTGACTGACTTTCACTCCTTCCTCTGGGTCTGCAACACCCCAAACCAAGCCGCTCTACCAGCAACAAACTATTGAGAACACGGACCACCGGGAGTCGAAAGGGGTGAACCCTCGCCAAGTAGAACGCTTTCATTTTTCGAAACAACCATTGAATTCGTTGCTCAGGTGGCCTCAGCTTCGATCCGTGACCAACAAGTTTTCCCGGCAATTCACCCGTATTCTGTATGCTTATCCCCGTATGCAATAATATCAATAATTTATAAAAATGTCTGGTTTTGTCCACATGGGATGGTAGTAGTACAGTTGCACCTTTACACAGGTGGTTTACGGCGACTCATGGCCACCATCACAACAGATCGGCCTTTTAGAAGCAACATGTCCTGTGAAGCGAATGGGGCGGAGCTATGAAACAACCACGCGGGCCTCTTCAATGAACCACAGCATCGCCAGATGATTGTCGTCACTTTCCAGAATCTGCCTCCAATGGCACATAGTATGCACCTGCAGCACTTCTTCTGGGAATTCCAGGAGTTGGTGCGTAAAACGTGCTAAATTCAAGAAAAGGAATCAAAATGGCAAGAACGGCAGAATGAAGTTTTTTCAGCTCAGGGGCCTTGGGCACATTTCATGATGGCAATCAACTCTTGAAGCAACAAAACTGTATGGCGAATCTGGGGGGACAAGCAAAAGAGGGTAGACTGGTGGAACCACACAAAGTTGGAATCTGCAGGATGCTCTGAACACAAGTGCCTCCGATGCATTCCTCTTGGAGCTCCTGGAAAGATATGGGCTCAAGGTAACCACTGCCACGGAATCAAGTCTCAGCTGCAGAGGTCAATATGTTGAATATGTTAAAGTCCACCGACATTGTCAAGACGCTGCCATCAATGACTGGTTGGTGATTTCAACCCCTCTGAAAAATATTAGTTAGCTGGGATTATTATTCCCAATACATGGAAAAATAAACAAATGCTCCAAACCACCACTTTGTACCGCTTTGTGTGACGCACTGTCTTGTGGTGAGAAGACAGTACTTTAACTGTGGCGACTCTTTGGTCAATGTGGCAACACGACCTGGCTAGTTCCCGGGACTGCCGTCTGTACGGGGTGACACTAAACTTCTGGAACCAGCGATCGACCTCTACTAGGCGCAAGGGACACCAAGGCAACACCAAGCAGCTAGCAAACATACAGATCATATGGCTCTCCGGGCTGTCTGCATGTCGGAGGATTTCACGCAAGACTTTTCCAAACCATCGGGTTCTCTCCTTGAAACCAACCTGCAACAGAGCATGCAAGGGAAAATCCTCACTATCTTTCCATCCATCCTTCTTAATGGGACCAGCATGGCCTGTCTGAAGAACATAGTCCACATACAGTTGAGCATTGGAAACCCACACAACCGGACCTTGCTCCGCAGAAACTGCATTCCACAGCCAAGCAACGATTTTGGTCACAATCGGCTGCCCATACCATCTTACTGCTCCGAGAGGCAGCACCGGGGATGCAGGAAGCCCTTTCCAAACAGGGGGTTGTGGAGGTTCAGCAACTTCTGGTTCACCTTCAGCCTCATGATGTACACCACGCAGCACTTTACGACTGACCTGAAGTTGGACGTTGTGGATCATGGAGTTCCATTCATCAACCTGTCTACAAGCATTCGCATGACGAGCAAGCAAAGCCCAAAACACTGCATCACGTGCATCATTTGCTCTTGCGGCAGCATGATCAGCAAATTGATTATGAAGGAACGCCCACTCTTCCAGGGGTGAGAGAGCAGCACAGACCTTCTGATGAGCAGCAACCTTCGTAATCTGCACAAAACACCCATGAGAAACATCTGCAGCAATGTGCATCCACAGATCAGCATTCGGCGAGTTAATTCTGACGGGTGCACCAAGGATAATGCGTCGCAATCTTCGAACCACAGTTTGGCAATCAGACCAGATCATCAACCGAAGGCCTCTACACGCAGCAAATCTCACAGCCCGCATAACAGCAAACAACTCAGCCCGGACAGAGGTTTGCCGGAGGCCAGGCAAGACCCCACTATCCAAAACGATGGCAGGGCGAAGGAACGAAGGATCTGCTAAAATGACCGCATAAGCAGCAAACCTCAAGTCAGGGTAACCAGGGTTACAACAGGTGCCATCTGTGAAGACATGCACTTCATCACACTCTGGCCATGGCATCGTTGGAACAATGCTTTCAGGTATGGCAGCAAGAAAAGAATACCACTCCTGATGGGAGGTAGGCCTCAGAGCCCAGCCGTAGCATGTAACGCACTCGGGAAGCTCAGGGATGATTCTCCACAGCATGTCAGACACTCCCAACCGGCAGTCAGCAAAACATTGGCAACCCCAGAATCGATGAAACCTGGAGTCAGAGCATTGGCAATACAAGCAGACATCGGTAGCCGCTTCTTGACAGTAAAGCTTACCATCCTGAGTGACATGAGCACCATTCAACAGCTATGATTTGCCCCAACACATCAGGCGAGAGCTGAGGCCAATCTAACTGATGTCGTGGCAGGAAAGCCCTGGCGAACGAAAGAATAGTGACCCATCGATCTTCCGGCACATGAGCATGGCGATCCCAACGCGCTTTCCATGCTTCAGCAAATGCCTTTTCAAGATCTGTTTTAGTCCCCGCACACTGCAATTGGGAAACACAATGTCCAACCTGAACACCCTCAATGGACTGGAGCCACAAACAGTCTTCCTCAACATGAATGATGTTGAGCGGAAGCCCATGAGCTAACACAGGTCTATCACTGGCCCACGGCTGTGGCGGGTCAACTAGCACAGAACAATCATCGGCACGCACTTCAGTAACAGTGGACTGCAGAGGTCGGAGCAAAAAGTCAACACCATGACTGGACGGACCTTTAATGTCTCGAAAGATCAAATTGGGGTTACGAGCCCGACGAAGCCGTGCATACTGACGGGAGGTCGACATCAACTGTTTTTCCAACAGCCGAACATGGATAGCAACTGTTTCAAATATAGGCACGGCAATGGATTCAGCAGGAGGAAACCACGGCAACAGCTCAGGCGAGCCATGAACTTTGTGAGCACAGTTACTCCACCAATGAGAGAAACCCCCATAGAAACCGGGTGCGTGCAGGATTGCAGCCCAAACATGTTGCCTGTACACCAATGAGTGCACATTCCCTCCACTGCTTCTAACAAACGCTTGCAGTCTTCGCACTTGCCGGATCCACTGAGCATGACGAACCGAGCAACCATGAAACTGAGGCTGAAAGTCACCAGTTCTACCAACCCGCACATGACACACCTGACCCTGACGTACCTGGGAGGTACGCACAGTGTGAGCACGACCAAACATCTGCTTGGAGACATGAAATGGCAGGGCATGGGAGGCATGGGTCTCAATGGTCTGCCAGAGATTGCGGTACCTAACATCAACTGCACTATGATCGGATAGCCAACAATCTGGAGGAACATCCCAATGCCTAGGCCAAGGAAATGGACCTGGAGTGCGCCAAACATCATTCTTGGAGGCCTCACCCAACCGATGAAAGCGACCCAAGAGCATGGCATGGTCTGGCCAAACATCATCGATCACATCAACTTGAATGAGCTGGTGTTGCAATTCAGGCGATATGTAGCAGAAATCCTTGCGCGTCCTTGCCTTACAAGTAGGCTGAGGAGGAACGCCCCAGCGCTCTGCTGCAATGTCTTGCAGGCCTTTAAAACCCAAACCCTCCAGAACCCCGAAGACCGGGAGTTCACCACTGGCCACATTCCAATCCCCCGCCACGAAACGAGGACCAGAAGACAAAAATCCAACTGAGTCAGTCACCGCTCTCAGGAGCGCTTCATTGTGCTGCAACCTGGATGGGTAGTAATGGCTGTCTGGTTCACCATAAACAACCCCACCGGTAAGCCAAACATTGTCGATCAAGGATGTAAAAACCATGGCCCTGGATGAATGTTGAATCTCCACCGGCCAAGACGTAGGCACATGACGAACAGGCACCTTGGAGAGGACCCCAACCCCTTTCCAGCTTCCTGCCCCTGTGGCTGACGGCATAACAGGATGACCACCCAAGAACGGACAGAAAGGCGAGCCCGCAAATCGCAGACCGGCATTGAAACCAGCAACATCCTTGGAACTCAGATGCGTTTCACTCACTGCCCACAAATCCCCATAGGCCAGGTGGGCAGCAACATAGGGCGCTTTGCACCGCAAACCAGATGGATTCATCACCCCTAACACAAAATTGGAACTGTCAGTAGCCGGAGCTGGATGAGAGGCCTCTCCAATCCGGCAAACATTGAAAAAGAGCAACAACACAACCAACCAGGACCTGGCACGGTGGCAGGCCCTGACGGGAAAGGCAGTTGACACACACCCCAAAAGCTGGAAAAGCAAGGGCATCAGAGCAGCAAGCGCCCACATGGCACAACAAGACCCCATCATCATCATACCATTGTGAGAGCTAGGCAGCTCATGCCCACCCCATCATTCACCGTCATCTCTCGGGCGCTTCTGCAACAACCCTCGTATGTGAGAAAGCTGGTTCTCAAACATAGCCTGGATGCTTTGGTTCTGCGTCTCTATTTGGCCGTGAAGTTGTTGAGACTGAGCTTGCATCTGGGCCTGGAGATTGGAAACCTGTTGAGACTGGTGATGGGTGAACTCTTGAAATTGCCCATCAATCTGAGTCTGTTTCTGCATCAACTGTTGTACCTGACCTTCAAGGGCACGGATGCGGTCGGGGACATCATCTTGCTCCATGGGGGTTCCTTGAGGAAGTTTGGACAAGACCGCAGCCTGAATCCGGGACTCCATTTGCTGCATGCTATCAGTTTGAGCAGGTGCAGCCGAAACAGGCATCGTGGATGGCTTGAACTTGGTCCAGGGATCTGCTTGAGTCCATGGATCTTCATCCTTGGCAACCGGACCTCCACACAGGACAAGTGTTGCAGGTGATGCTACTGGCAGCTTGACCTCGCTCTTCACTGAAAAGTCACCTGACTTATGGCGGGAAATCAGCACCTCCCCATAATTGGCGTGCAGGATCGCATTGGGCGGCTCCTCAATGGCTTGCACAATCCACATCGCACCACGACCTGGTTGAGGAGCCCCAGGTTGAAGAGGGCGGCAATTCCACCCCACATGCTTCATCACTTTGCAGATTGCTTGACGATCCAGGCCAAACGGAAACGGACCAGCGATATACTGCAACCGCTCCCCTTGCGGGAGGAACAACGTGTCTGGTCGAACAGCTTGATGAACTTCCTGGGCCTGGTCAGCAGGCACACGGAGTCCACGACGCTCACCGATCCGTGCCAGGCCCACAACCGCTGGATTGGTTTGCTTGAGATGGAGCAACTCACGCAAGGTCAACTTGGACGCCCAGATCACCATGAACTCATTCAACACTCGCTGTCCATCAGCAGAACGTGGTTCGACATAGGCACCGGCAGTACCGCTACGGCTGAGCACCCTTGTCAGGAGACAGTACGGGACCCTCATAGAGACACAAAACAAGTCAGCTTTGGCAAATTCACAAGGCTTCACCACATCGTTTCAGCTCAGGGAAGATCTGAACCAACTGCTTGACAGGCGCACGGGCAAAGGAATCCCAATCATCAACTTCATCCCGGAAAACATTGATCCGAAGCGAGCAGACATCCGGGGACTCAAGTGAGACAAGGTTAGACCCTGCAAACTTCTCAACACAGCCATTTCTAATCTGAACAAGGGATGCTTCTGCCAAAACTGGTTCATTGTCAACTGTACAACGGCAGGAAATGTGACCCTAAGTTGAGACAGCATGGATTGCAAGGGTTGATCAGCTCGATGAAAAACAACCAAGGCCAGAGGTTCCTGCGAAACAAGACGGCCTGCCTTGAGGTAGGGATCAGCTTCTTGTGCAGTCATCAGGACCACCCCACTACTGACGGGGCCAATTTGTTGCGCACACAACTGCGGAAGGACAGTAGGCCCAGACCGGAAAGTACCCTCCAACACACTGAGTTTGTGAGGGTCAACTTCAACAGGAGGGGGAACCCCTGGGACATTCCGCTCCTTAGTGGGTTTCTTACCAACAGGCTTGCCTTTGTTTCCAGCAACTGCAGCTTCCAATTCGGAGGGCAGGACCCACTTGAAACCAACATTGGTGGCTAATGCTTTCATCTGCCGCCATGGTTGCTTCTGCTGCATGGCTTGAATCAACTGTTCACTGCCAATTGCTTTGATAGCCTGAGAGGCTCTTTGCTCCGTCAGTGCACCAGGGACACCATGCAAACCCAACTCTTCTGCAATTGACTTAACAAGGGCACCTGTTCCACCATCACCCCAGACCAAAGGGCAAATGCACATCCGTCGCTCAAACATAGCTTGAACAAAAGAGGCACGCATGTTGGTAGCCATGAAGTCCAAAGTGCGAACAGAATCAGGCAATTCAGCATCAATCAAGATATGGGCCAAAAAGGCTAACGCATGAGCCCCGCAAAAGTTGTGGGAAGGAAGACCATGAGGTACCCGATGAATCACAACCTCCTCAAATCCCAAATGAAGACCCATCCAGCGAAGCTTGCCATCGAAAATGTCATAGTCCACTATGTCATCAAATGTATGAAACACCAGAACCATACCCGCAGGAACCGCCCACAGGGGAAGCCAATGGGACCCTTCAAGCACAACCGCCGCAATTTGATGGCCATGAGACTTGACCTGCTTTGCACTTTCGCACCATTTCTCAGTGAGAATATGCCCAACTGCATCCCAATTCAGGAAGTTAAGGCTCTCAAATGGCACCACAACTGGGCGGAATGTATCAGATCCTCCACTAACGCGAGGCACGTTTCTGGAGCAGAGTGGCAAGGTGGAATCGCACTTCATCATCACCCATGGAGCGCCCATGGACAGCAAATAAATCAATACGCTCATCTGTGGAAATACACTGATGTGCAAACGGTACACCGACATCAGTCTGTGACGCAACCTGTGTTGATTCAGCAACCGGAGGGACATTGGCTGGCACCGGATCCTCAGATGGCCATGAGCGTTCAGACGCTTCATCACTCTCCTGGCCAGATGCCCATAGCCAAGGTCGGCTCACAAATTCAGACTCATACAGTGCATCAGTGAACACCCTTCTGAACTCGGTGTGAAGAGCCCAGACAGCTGCATACTTGGTAACTTCAGTGGAAAGACCAAGCTGACTGACAACCGACAAAGTTGATGGCAACTGCTCCACAGGCGGAACGGCATCGAACGTCACGGTGGGCATGGTCAAAACGCAAGGATTGGAAGCCCAGAGCAAAGGCAAATTCAATCAAACAATTGATCCACTGAGCAGGAATCTCCGCCTGGTAGTCCCCAGTGACAATACGAACACGCGTACCGGCTGGGAAGAGGAGAAAAGGCACCCAATGTTCAATGACCTTGAGAGTCCCAACGAGAATAACCTGATCAGCACAGGCAGACCGAAAGAGACGAGCACACTCCGTTGCTGACATCGATCCCGGTAAAGTCCATGAGAGAGTGATCAAAGGATCAACAACCTGGACATGCCTGACAAGCTGATCATTGCTGACAACATTACATCGATCTGCAAGAGCCTGAAGATGGAATCTGATTTCATCATCTGCCCATATGCCATACTGGCTTGCAAGTAGGTTCCTTCGATCAGTCGATGCAAGCACTTGGCTACGAACTGCAGCGTATTGCTGTGATGTCATGAAGGTGGGACCTTTCAAAGCACCTAATCCATCAGATGGAACACACGCAAGTGCATCAACTACTTCTTGAGCAACCTGAGCCGAGTTTCCAGGAGAACCAACACCCCACGCAGGGCACACTGCTGCATCAGATGCACGAGAAAGGCTGCTAGCAGCAGCCCCTTGCAACCCCGACTCAGAAACCACATCCCCACCTTGTGGTGGACCATTACCCCAGAACCATGGGCGAGGTACTTCAGTAGAATTTCCAATATGTTGCATAAATCTGCGTCGCAAACAGTGATGTTCCTCCCATGCAGAGAAATTTGAGCACAACCGAGGAAACCCAGCAAGCTGAGCTCGGAGGAAATTGATGGCAACGGCACCACATGCTGATTTAATGGCAAAAGGTCGGACAACATGATCAAAGAAAGTTTCAGTAAACCCAAGGCCATGTGTCATGCGCATCAAACAGGCTGACAAGGTCACCGGAAGCTCTTGAGCAGCATCATAAGAGGCAATGCGCACTGTATTGCCCCAAGGTGTGATCAAGACCGGAATCCAATGTGCATCAACACAGAAAACCCCAATGGCTTGCAGCCCATCAGCCAAGATTTCCGGATGGGTGGCCGCCCACTCAGCACAGTCAAAGGCCTCAGGATCAAGCCATGCTGCAGAGACAACTGGATCAATTACAACGACCTGCTTCGGCAAGCATTCAACTCCACGTTGACATTCCTCAGCAAGAGCAATCATATGGAACCTCATTTCATCATCCGCAACGGCACCCAACTGATTTCGGAGAATTGCCAGCCTGTCCAGGGAGGGAAGAACCTGGTTACGGATGGACCACAACTTGGTTGGCGAATCAATGGTGGGTGGCTTGGTTTGAAGCATCTGGGCATTACTTAAGGCAATCAGGTCGGCAACATCCCATTCAATACGTGACCACAATTCACGACTGTAGGCCCCTACATCGTACAATCCACGAAGACGTGTCTGATGAGGGCCAGAAGACGGATTGAGAGCAAACAATGCAGTGACAGGCTCCTCACCAACATGAACAGCATGCTCAATATATCGAGGTAGCCGTTCAGGCTCAACGGGCATTATAGGGAGTGGCCCGGATTCCCTGGCTTGCAAGCTGTCTGCATCGGGAGCAGGCACAGCAGCAGGACAAGCAGACCCGGCAGATGGACCAGAGGATGGACGAAGACGCAATGGAGATCTTGACCTGCCATCAGCACGATTGCTACTCTGAGGACACCTGTGGTCAGGCACATTTTCACATTCACTATTGCTTTCATCACAACCACCAACAGACGGATCTGACTGGGGGGACACGACCGGGAAGACCTGATTGACCACAGGAGGAAAAGACCCATGAGTATCACTTGGCACATTTGGTTCCCCAGAGCTATCATCCGAGGCATCACCTGCACCCCAGATCCAGGGACGAATGACAAATTCAGACTTCTGAACAATATCAGTGAAGCGGACCCTAAGCATGTCATGAACGATCTGCACTTCCGAACTCACAGTCGGGAGCTGGACATCACTCAACGCCGATTGAAGGAAATGCACTGCCATCGCACCACATTTGTCTGAAACAGGAACCAACCTTTGCTGCCTTGACACAAGGACTGATTGAAATCCAAATCCACGAGCAATCTTTTCCAAAAGGGTATTCAGAGGGGAATGGTCATTGACTGGGGAATCCCATGTATACACCGTAGCATGAGCCTTACAAGGCACAATGTGAAACGGGACCCAATGTGTGTCAAATCTACACGCACCAATGATCTGAACACCATCTCGCATCACTTCAGGATGATCATTCGCCCACATTGCACAAGGAAAAGCACACTCCTCCAGCCAGGCAGTACATAGAAGTGGATCAAGCACCATCACTGGAAACTGAAGGTTTGGCTTCGGAGCAGCAATCACACTCAAGTGGTATGCCATTTCATCATCAGACCAAACATTACCCTGTGCCTGCAGTAAAGCATATCGATCCGAAGAAGAGACGAACTGCTGTCCAAGAGCCTTGAACTTCTGAGCATCATCAATGCGAGGCACGGCAAGTCTCACAAACTGCTTGGCAGTCAATGGAAGAAGTGCATGAATTTGCCTTGTGCTAGAAGGATACTGCAGAGTGGCACCCCCAACTGGCGAGCATGCATCCACACCAACGTCAGGTTGCCAGCTCAAGGTGGGAGACACAACCGGCGGACCATCAAAGCCCCCATGTAAAACTGCATCACTGACAATTGCTTGGTGAGACTCAGGAACCGGAATCTGTCCAGAAAATTCTCGCATGGGAACATCGCTACAAGAGTCAGCAACCTGCTCAGGGACAGGACCCATTACATGCGAAGGCATACATGAATCATCCGCAGAAAAGGTTACACCCTCATCACTGGACGAAAAGAAGATCTGCACATTCTGGCCAGCTTGGATTGGCTGGGTCATCTGAACTTCGTTTCCAAACTGGTCACATACAGAGGCAACCCTCATGGTTCCCGTCAGCTTGGCGTGGGCACACAACAGATCTGCAACTTTGGAGCCTGACTGAAAGCGGAAACTGACACCACTGCCATGAGAGTCAATGAGAGACACTTCCGAAACTCCAACAGAGAAAGACGTATCACACTTGGGGTCACACACAGGAAAATCGAACCAAGGTGTATCATTCAAATCCACAGGTGGTGCACAATACTCTGCGGCTTGAGCTTTGCGAATCAAGTGATCCAACACTGCAGCAACTGAGAGATGAGACACTGGAGGATCATCAAGCCAATTCGGATGCACCACCTGCTCAAGTGACAGGCTGCGCACAGGGTACCAGAAGGCGACCATTTCGGCAAGAGAACGATCAGAGATCACCTGCTCAGTGCACGGCCACGCCATCTGACATTTCATCACAAGCCAAGACCTGAACGCAAGCAAGTGGGCCAAAGGGCTATACTCCGCCTTGTCTTTGCTCAAGTACTCAACCCTCTGCAAAACAATGCTGAAGACCCACGCAGCCTGAAGTGGGCTGGCAATCTGTCCAACTCCTGACAGAGTAAGGCGGACGTTGAGCCCAAAGTCAATAGTGCAATCCATGCCATTAAGTGCCAGAGCTTCAGACGGATGAACATGTCGAATCTTTTGACCAGACATTGCCTCAGAGGTACTAGAGACCAAAAGCCCAAACAATCCCTTGTCATGCAACCTCTGCGCAGAGAGACCGAAGTCACGACAGCCACAAGGGCAAGCCCTGAGTTGAGAGCCCCAAGCATGCAAAGCAGTTGGAGCAATTCCATCTGCAGTCATAAGATACCTGGGGTATGTTCCATCGTTGACCCCAAATGCCTGACATTCACGAGAGTCCAAGCTCAAAGCCAACTCATCTCTCGGATCCCATCGGCAGATGTAGGGGATAATGCATTGGATCTTGGGCAATCCATCAGCACGCAACCATTCTGTGAGGCCTAGCTTCCCTAAACAAGGGTCATACAACACCCACCATGTTCTGTGACGCCGAGAGGGCCAAATGGCAGATAGCTCGAGGTTGATGTTCTCCTTCACAAAGCCCGAAAGTTCTACAAACCTATCAAGGTGTTGAGAAACGAACGGATCACTGCATGCAGGCACAACGCATTCAAGCACTAAAACCCGGACACGCAGAAACAGTGCTGCTCGAAGGATTTTGGGGAGGGACAGAGCACGGGGGTCTGCCCCTCCTTTACGATCACCCAACTGGGAAAACGGCTGACATGAGAAGCCTGCACTCATCACCGCAGCATGATTGCACTTGGACCACACTTCAGCGATCACCTTTGGACACCCAACATCACCGGTCACATACTCACATCCACCATGAACCTTGTGCAAGTCCACCATACGAGCATTGGAGTCAACAGCAACCATAGTCTGCATACCGACGGCATAAGCACCATGAGTCATACCTCCTAACCCGCAGCAAGCATCAACCAGTTTGAAGAAGTCCTCCCATGTATGCTGTGAGTGATATAAGACCTTAGTCCCATCATCCACCTTCAGCTACGGAATTGAGAACTGCTGCACCAAGACAACATCCAACAGAGTGAGCACGTCGGAAGCTCCATCCAAGAGTCCCGCAAGAACCATCACTGTCTCTGTGTGGACAGAACGGACCAAGTGGCGCTCATGAGCAGGATCAAAGACCATCACCTTCACCACAACAGAGAAGCGACCACCAGCATCAACCTCGGCAAGGTCCATGATCAGGTCCATGGCAAGACACGGTGAACAGGACGCTCTACGATCAGCAGGGCACGGCCGCACCTGCTGGTAGGTGTAGAGCCCACGGCTGTTCCAAACCACCAACCAAATGAGTTGTACAATAACAACCAAGAAATGCAGGGTCTCAGGACCTGGCAGGGCGGCTGGTGCATCTTCAGCACCTGTTTTTCAGCGTTGGGATCATCACAAATTTAGTTTGAAAAATGAAATGTTGCATGTCTATGATTAAAAATGTTGAACATGAAACCTGAGAAGGGGGACGAAAGCCAGCCCCCTAGCCGGAATCTTTTTAAAGCACATTATCTATATATATATCTGTGCGTGTCTCTCTCTCTCTCTATGACACAACTTGCTTGCATGTTCCTTTTCTTCACACTTGTCCATGCTTTGCAACCCTTCGCCACTCCTTCCTCGGTATCACTCTTCATCCCCTTGCAAACTGTCCTGCTCCGAACCCCAACGGAGCTGCTCTCCGTTGAGCTTTGGATCCTGACTTTTTCCAATATGTTTGCCTCTATGTTCCTAGTTTTTTCAATGCTTTGCCTGTCCTCGATTTCATACCTTTTTTTCAAACCTTTTCCTGCGTTTTCCGACGGTTTTTCCAGAGTTTCCTTCCTGCAATTTCCGCATTTTCCCAACGGTTTCCTCAATTTCCTTGGTTTTTCCAAGCTTGCCATGAATGGTTTTTTCAACATTCAACCCTTCGCCACTCCTTCCTCGGCAAACCGTCTTGCTCCGAACCCCAACGGACGCTGCTCTCCGTTGAGCTTCGGATCCTTAGTTTTTCAATATGCTTGCCTCTATGCTCCTAGTTGTTTAAAGGCTTTGCACTGCGCCTCCATTTCATACCTTTTTTTCAAACCTTTTCCTGCGTTCCTACGGTTTTTCCAGAGTTTCCTTCCTGCAATTTCCTCATTTTCCCAATGGTTTCCTCAATTTTCCTTGGTTTTACCAAGCTTGCCATTCATTTTTTGCTCCAGTTTTATGGTGTTTCACAATTTTCCTCCATTTTCCTCCATTTTCACCTTGTTTTTAACGATTTTCCTTCATTTTCCTTCGTTTTTTCCTACCTTTTTCCGCCTTCCGTTTTCAAGAGACCTAGGGAGAATCGAACCCCACCATCTAGTGGCACATGCCCCCCTAAAAAATTCCCATTGGCCACCCTAATCACCACCCAATATCGAGATTTTGGTCCACCTGCGCAACCTCCACCCCCCACACCCCCTATACTCACTTCGTTCGCGAAAACAACTTTCTAGCCTATCGGCTGGCTTGCGTAATATAGCCATAATATAGCTGAAAGCTTTTGAAACCACCAACCCGTCATGATTCATCGTGATTGATCATCATTGGTCAGCATTGATCATCATTGATCATGATGGCATGCTGCATGCTCATTCCCATTGGCAGGTCATTTTCCTGGGGCCAAAGTGGACGAAAGTGGGCTTTGTCAATGTGGGTGTCGCTAGCACCGCTCCTAACAACCCCAGCAGTCTAAAGCCACGCTGTACATCCAGGGCAAAGGCCCCGCTGAGTTCGAGAACAGCCAAGCAGTTCGTATCTGCTGCAACAAACCAGCTGCCTTTGTCATTCACTGTTTAGATTTCGTCATGTAAAATGGTTCTCGGCTCATGGACTTCAGAGTTTGTATCCAGGGCTTGAAGCAAATCTACAGCCGGCTCCAACTTGGCTGAGGATTTTCAAAACAAACCATGGATTACCACGTCTGTACCGTGAGTTTTACTGGCTTTGAAATTCGTTTGGATCCACAGCCACCTCTGCCGGGAATCAAGCCAAACCCTCTACAGCATGTTCACCTCAAAACGGATGACATTTTTAGGGCCGTCCAATTAAACTGGTGAGAAAAAAACATATCTCACGCGTGGTTCAAAATCCACAGCTGGTTGCACCTCCCTTCGTCATCATCGGGTTTCACTGGGTAAAGGATCACCTTGCTGCCAGCCTCCAAGCGACCTCCGCAAACATCCAGGCAAAGCTGGCGATTGTTGGCCAGCTTCATGCGCCCATCCTCGAACACGAAGGCCTGGTTGAGCCACCAGCGCCCTTTAAAAACAGAAAGTCGATTGGGATGATCATCCCAAAAAATGGTGTGAAGTTATAGAAGATCCAAGTTGAAATCATTTGTCCCATGTCGAAAATCAAAAGTGCTAAGAGCAACTGCCACCCAGAAGCTGCTTGGTGTTCGAGGTCTTCCAACTTGACCTCCTCCAACTCAGCAGCACCGCCAAGTCCCCAAGCATCATCTGCAGCCAGGCGAATGGAATCTCCATGCAGCTCCCAGCGTTGATTTTGGTTGCCATTCACTCCATCTTTGCCATAGATCTGGATACCGGTTCCTCTGTGGCATCTGCCGAAATCCAACTCAAGCACCAAATCTGGACGACAAGCCAAGCTGATGTTCACAGGACCCATTGGTCGCCCTTGATGCTGCAGCAGGACACGCAACGCACCTGCTGCCGGCGAATCAAATTTCTCCTCCTTCTCAAGGAAATCTCGCATCCTCTCCAGAAGCATGGCTGGTGCCGTCTCCACAGGGAAGGTGTCAAGACTCCTGTCCTCACTGGAGGCAGACTCGTCAGCTGAGAAAACACTTGACACCAGGGTAAAGTCATCGGTTGAGTCGGAAACACTGGCGACATCCTCTGCGTCGAGCTGCGCCATGTCAAACTCGTGGCTCAAATCGATGACTGGAACAGGATCCATTGGCTGTGGCTCTCCATTGGAAGGACGCAAATGGGAAAGATCGGTGTAACCTGACTCAGTCACCACGTCACATGGAAAAGCTGTGTGTGGAATCCACAGCAATGTCCCTGGGTCTCTCACTTCTCTGCAGGGCTGGGTATGATCGAACGGCCTCGTCACCAAAGATTCAAAGTCCGGATCCCGGGCATCTCGGGCATCTTGGGCATCTTGGGCATCTCGGGAATCTCGGGCAGAGGCATGTCGGCCCAAGGAATGTAGGCCAATCCCAATTAATGGGATAGACAGCAAAGGCAGGTCAACGAGCACAGAGGCTGTTGTGAGGTTGGCAAGTATCAGAGGATTCAGACCCATTTCAAGCAAATTGATTCCGACAGGCCCGACAGGTGCCATCTTCCTAGTCGCATCTTCAGAAAAGTCCTTCACCTCTTTGCTAATTTTCTTCGCGCCTTCCAAAGTCTGTTCCCAAGCATTCTCAGAAAAACCTTTTGCATCTTTGGCAACTTTCTGGGCACCTTCCAATGCTTTCTTGCCAGTGCCCTCTGTCAACTCTTTCACCTCCTTGCCAATTTTCTTGGCGCCCTCCAAAGTCTTTTCCCAAGCTTGCTGCAAAGCTTGCTTGCTCGCATCCTCAGACAAGTCCTTCGCATCTTTGGCAACTTTCTGCACACCGTCCAAGGCTTTCTTCCCAGTGTCTTCGGTGAAGTCTTTCAACTGGTGGGCAACCTTCTGCACAACCTTCAAAGCCCCCAAAAATGCCATGCGGACGGACAGGTCCCGATGCTGACAAGGAAATTGGCAGGGAAGATCCTTGAGCTTTACGACTGAACGATGGTATGGAGCATGCTCACTCTCTTTGTGTTCTTCACTTTTGCCAGTAGATGATCTTAAATGCATGAGGCTTAAATATGAACTGCAACTCATACATTCTAAGACTTGAAGGCTGAGGTTTCGAAAAACACTAGTGTCTACCTTGATTCTCACTTTGCGGAAAACATCACTCGGTTCGACTCAAAACTGAACAAGCTTCGAAATCAAACTGGCTGCTTTCTGGCTTTCACTATCGCAACTGGAAAGACATCGTAGGAAGGACAAGTATGGATAAATCAAAACTGACGTTCCAAACAAAATGTCCAATAGCGCATGGCAACACTAAAAATATGAAATACCTAGAGTCTCAAGTTTTCACCCATGCCCAGTAAATTTGCGATGTTCCTCCACTCTTTGTCCATCGTCCCCCGAACCTTGTGCTGCCCTTGGTCTGGGCGCATGCCACTGGACGCCTCAGTATATTCGGCTAGAGCTGGGCCACTTGGGACAATGGCAATGGCAGCAGGTCATGTCCGGCGCTTGTTTTCAGCAGGCGATGGCAGTAAAGGTGCGCAGTTTGTGCGGGTCAGTGCTCACGAACAAGTGGGCGTCAAGCACCACTGTGCCAACCCCAATGTCACCTTGAACATTGGCCCTGACACAATCTGCTGAACAGAGAGCTGCGCTGCGAACCAAAGCATTGTCTCAAACCATCTTTTGAACTGTTTACAGTAATGCTTGGAGGGTTGATGTTGGATTGAAAAGTAAATTTCATCATGCAGTCTTATCCATGCTCCTGGAGCACCAGAGAGTTAAGACAGAAGTACATCGTAGTCTTTGTCTTCGTGTATTTCATAGTTTTGCAGCATGTCTTCTTAGTACCCTGTGCTTCCTTCTGGGTCGTTTCTCTGGTAGTTGTCTATTGTTGGCCAGCGGCTTTGACTCACCAAAAAGGATGGCCCAAGCTGCACTGATATTCTGTTGAGCCTCTGCTTTCTGACTGGAGTCTGTTCATGGGGATTCTATCTAAAAGGAGCCAATCAACATCTTCCCAAACTATCTGATGCCAGTTGATTGTGGTTAATTACAATGAAATTAGATTTACATATAGTCATATAGTATTTCAGGAAAAACATGTAATGTGGTAAACCGGCAAACCCAATGATAAGCCTCCAGCTTTGCATGGTTCTGTTGAAAGTCGGGATGCTTTATTCTTAGGTTTACCACATTAGTAGAGTTGAAATCATGTGTTACTTCGAACTTCAAGTCCAGCTCTTTCTACTGAACGAATCTGAACGATATGTTTGCTTGAGCCATGAGCCACCTTGTTGTTCCCAAGGACAGTACGTCTACGCTCCTACATCTTTTGCAGATATTTGCAGAAGGCCATATTGTTAAAACATCTTAAAACAACATGGTATTCTGTCTTGATCAAGACCACCCTTTGGAAAGAAAACGAATCAGTGCTGTCATACAATCCCTGACGCGGAATGTAATGGAGATGAACCAGGCACACAGTTTCCAATTTTGCATAAACAACTTACGCTTTCCAGGAACCTGGTCCTAAAACGTTCAGGGCGGTGCCCACCTTAGCGTCAAAGCGCGCGACCATAGGTGAAGTGGGAAAAATGTCGAGAATCCAACTGGCTCTTCAGCGCTACCCTCTAGATGCTGCGAACTGCTAGAACTGCTTAGGTTGGAGCCTGCCTTTCTTGTGATGTTTTCAAGTTTTGAGGATAGCACAAGACTTTAAAAACAAGATGAAACAAGGAATCACAGGGTGTCCGGCCTCTCTTTTGTATTCTTTCATCACAATGACATCTCAGAGAATGTCAAGCAGGAAGTTCCAAGCTAAGCTTAATCATGTTTGGATGCGCATCTTTGTGCGACACTGCTATACAAATGGCCACGAAGGGGCGGGACGCGGTGGGACGTGGCGGGACGGTCATCTGCACAAGACCTTGCAAAGTCCCAGGTGCGCTTCCAAAGCCCCATTCCTCCCTTTGAATGCCCATCATGAAGTGGGCAGGAAAGTTGTTTGTTGCACAAGTGTTGGGAGGAACGTGGCCCACTTGGCACAAAAATGTTGCTCAAGCCTCAAGTCAGGACATATCCGTCTGGAAAAAGGTTGCCTCCTTTACTTTGCTCCTCCAAATTCAACTGAATAGGAACAACATGAAACAGCTGTCCCTTGTGATCAGCGTGCCAGGCACACCGGTCCTCCTGTTCGTTGTCCTGCCCGAGAGTTGATCGTCAGCACGGAGACAGCCGAGGCTTGCTCTAAATACTTCGGTAAAATCTTTGACCTGAGATGCACTGAAATGCACCTGGCTTCAGAAAAAAGCACGGCTTGCTGCAGCAAAACTTTTGCAAAAACTTCTCCAGCCAAGGGACTTCCAATGGGTCTCCAGCCACTGTGGGATGTACCACTCATCTCTCCAGGTTGGCTGCTGATTGGCTGCCTTTGTTGCAAGTCGTCTCCGCGTAGCTGCCCTTTCGGCCACATCTGTGATGTTCTTCAAGGTTGCTTCGCGAAGCTGCCAGCGACCAACCACAAAGACCCTCTTCACGCTCCGACTGGCCGGGGCCTCCGGGGCCCCTGGGGCCTCCGGGGCCTCCGGGGCCTCTGGATCGTGAGGAAATGGCATCACGCAAAGCGCTTCGCCTTGTCCTTTTCGGCGCAAATCCACGACCTGGATGCCATGGCTGCCATGGTTTCGCTTGAGCAAGGCATCAACTCTACGGCCATCAGGCAGCTGGTACAGAATGAGGAGTCTGTCGAGGAGTTCCTCAGCACCCGGTTGAAAGATCTTGTCAAAGTCATCGAAAATCCAATACTTCGGCACTTCATCCTTAGCAGCCTTGGCCGAAAGATTCTTCAGGAAGTCAACTTGAACTTGGTACGGAGTTCCTGTGTGGGGGCCTTTGCCAATTGCATATGTTGCTGAGATGCCCTTCAGACCAACAATCAGCATTGTTGAATTGTGACGACCAGCACCGCAGATGGCAAAGACCTGGTAAACCTGACGGGCGCTGCATTTCTCACGCTACTAGCTGAGCGCACCTGGTGAACAATATCAAGTCGCAAGGAATGCTTTAGGGCGGGTGCGGTCAAAGGATAAAACCCAACAGCCTCTTCAAACACCATGTTATGCTTCTATAGTAACTAGTGGTCATTGACAAGCAAGCATCTGACAAGATGGAACACAACGTTTATTGCAATGGTGGCAAGAAACATGGGACACAATGATTGCAGGAAAGTCTCGTCCTACAAATGGTCAAACTGCAAACGCATACTTCCAACCTTTCGGAATTGAGCACTGCTACGGGCAAAGAAGTAAAATCCCTTCTGTTACACTCAATGGGCTGTCCTTCTTCTCTTTGGTCTCTTTCGTCTCTCTGCTCTCGCTCCCGTTGGTCTCTTTGCTCTCGTTGGTCTCCTCGGTCTCCTCAGTCTCCTTGGTCTCCTCAACATTCGTGAAGAAATCGCAGGCGAGATGCATCATTTTGTTCATCAACTGGTTCTTGACATCTATGCACTCCGACCGGCTCAGCAATATGGACACCATCTTGCCTGAGACAAGCATATGACAAGCGTGAAGACCATCCAATTTGAAACCAGTACTGCGTTTGTCTGGAAGTTTTGCTGAGAAGGGCACTGCTTCGTTCCATCAGCCCCTTCTGCTTAAAGATCTCCCTGAAATCAGGAGCATGTTCTGGTTCGGAAATGATCCGAAGCTTCTCAGTTCCTTTCAGGTTGTAGCCAATGTAGTAGAGGCAAAAATAGAGACCTTCCTTTTTGGCATCTCTTCCGTAGGCACAATGAGACTGGGGTGGACCGACCTTCAGATCAAACCACACATTCTTTACCGTTACCGTCTTGCCATCTTGCATCCTTGGATGATGATGGCTCCCAAAAAAAAAATAAGAAGCTAAAAAAAATCCCAGTCGCTTCCACATTGGTGGATGAACCAATTCGAAGATACCAAGAAATCACCGTCTCAGCAAATCTAAGCATCTGCCTCGACTCCCACTTCAAGAAAATTGCTTTTCCAATGTCTTCCTCTTTGCATTCGATTTTGGCTTTGGACGCGAGGCGTATGGCGCAGCTTGCACAGCTAAAGTTACGCTCTAAGGCTTTGGAATTCACAAGCTCCAGAGCTCCTTGCCTTCCCCAAGTGTTGCGACTCTGCGCAAACGAGGTCAAAATATCCTTGGATTGGTGGCTCAGGCGTCCCTAAGAAAAAAACATCTTCCCAGGCATATAGATTCCCCAAGGAGGAATTAATGTTTTTAAATGTTCTTGATGGGGAAAGAAGAAATCACACACCTTACCAATTCAACTTAAGTCATCTTAAGTCCAGGTATCTGCGCAGCGAGCTTCTTCGTTTGGTCTGAATCCCCGCAGAACTGCTGTTCCACCTTTTCCATCAGAGCTTGAGCTGCACTTGACTTTTGGCCACGGAGCCACAGCCACGGACTGCGGTGGAAAGCATTGAAGGAGAGTCCTCAGGGTGCAAAAAATATCAAAAAATCGCGGTGGATCCAACATCCAACACACAAAAATCATGAAAATTCTATTGTTTTCTTTGAAACCATTGAATTGTTGCACTAAAAAATCTTGAGCCATCCCAGTGTTCTCCAAGCCCCTGCGCCTCTCATCAGCCCCATCAGCAACGTTCAAGCGCGCCCGCTCCATCGCTGGAGGAGCGCTTGGGCTTCTTCTTTCCTTTTGGCAAAAGACGACACAAAGTGCCAGCATACAGCATCAGTATGGAAAAATATGGAAAAGCAACCCACACTGGAAACTCACTTTGTGTATTCAAACTCACTTTGCAGGCCTCAAAATGGAAATCCCAGTCTTCAATTGGGATGTGGATGAACGTATTCTTCGTCTCGTGGGCTAAGCTGGTGTCCTGAAACCGGAACGGAACTGCATTGCTCGAACTCTGGAACCTTGGTACCTGTTGTTGAGTTGCAAAGTTGGATTATATAAAGTTATATCATGACGGTTTATGCTTAATGATGGTAGTTAATGATGACAATGGAATTAATTAGTAGTAAACCACTGTACGAGGCTAGTATTATTTTTACAAACACTAGGGTCCAACTTTGGACATGCCCGAGACCGAGTAATCAATGTCCTTGCCCAGTCGCACAGTCAACTGCTTGCCGCTCATGCTGTGCTCATCTCCTGAATGCTTTGCAATGACTGCAATGACATACATGAGCTATGTCGTAAATTAAATTGTTGTTATTATCGAAGGAAGTTTAGAAGTGAAACTTCCGACAATATGGACAGTTGAAAAGCAGAGGTGAAAAGAGTCAGAAGAGAAAAGATCAGAAGAAAGAAGATGCAGATGCGCGAAAAGGTAG
>Ga0126342_10002517_pt1 | contig 28724 bp, 20 predicted proteins | sample Cyp1metagenome_FD_92528 | JGI IMG/M metagenome (GOLD analysis project Ga0126342, IMG submission 92528) | Coral microbial communities from Lord Howe Island, Old Settlement Bay, Australia - Cyphastrea 1 metagenome | ecosystem: Host-associated > Invertebrates > Cnidaria > Coral ... | reverse complement strand
TAGCATCAACGTAACATGAACATGACGGTAACATGCCCCACCCCACCCCACCCCACCCCACCGCTTCTCCATCGGAGAACCCCAGGCCCCTCGGTTGTTGATCAAAATTCCTTTATCTGGAAACGGCCATTCTTCGCAAATAAAAATGTTACTTTCGCGAAACTTTCGCGAACTCAATGTTTATCTTTCGCGGAACCTATGTTAGGCAATCATGATATCCAACTTTCGCGAAACTTTCGCGAAAAAAAAAAATGTTACTTTCGCGAACTCAAAAAAAAAACTTTCGCGAGGGTTTCCAACATAACATGCACGGCTTTCGCAATTAAAACTCCTTACAAGGACCTTTAGATCGACCACCATACATACTTATGGTATCTTATGGATTCTTATGGTGTTTTATTGGAGGCTACATGTGGCACTTGCTCTCGGAAATCCCCAGCCTTGCTCTCAGGTTTGGCCTTTGCCTTCGGGGCCTTTGGGGCCTTTGGGGCCTTTGGGGCCTGTGGGGCCTGTGGGGCCTGTGGGGCCTGTGGGGCCTTCGGCTCACGCGTCCTGGCGCCGAGGTTTACGAATTGCTTCAGAGTTGGTGATATCCAAGAGTTGGTCATGATAACTGAATCAACTTTGGTAATACCATTATCTCACCATTACATCACCATTATCTCACCATTATATCACCATGATATGGGGATTGGTTACCACCTATTACATCTACCATATCAATGGACATGACTCAGGAACCGATTGATTGGAGCTGCCTACCATATATCAGGTCTATGTAATTTGTAAGGGCCTTGCAGGGGGACATTTTTGGGGATTTTCCGGGGGATATACCTCCAAAATATGGCTGAAAATCTTCACGCTATAATGCGCTATACCTCCAATGAACCTGAAATGGCCGTTGACATGACTAGTTTGCCTAACTTTGGGGCCCTACTAAGAAGGGATATCCAGTAGATTCAGTATATCCAAAAGTTGCCAATGACAACTAACCAACTTTGGTACTACCACTGATGAGTGAAATAAAGTAAGCAATGATGACTAACCAACTTTACCAAGATTAATTTTTAGTTGATGAGATTTAGGGACTTTACCGAATATTGGCGATTTCGATTCAGAGTTTAGTTAGGTAATGTTAGGTACCACATTTTTTTGCTAATTTGGAGGCGCAGTTCCACTTAAGTGGGTGGCCTACCACAAATCCAATCGCTAAGCAATTTGAAAACTTCGGTAAGTAGGCACCACATTGTATCAGTCGATATCAGTCGTATATTAATCATTATTAAGTCTCATCTATCTTCCATCATCGTAATGTCAGACTGATGTTTGGCTATTGTGATTAGTTGTGATGTTTGGGCTTTCACCGAAGGTGATGCCTAGCCCATAACGCGGAGAGATCCATGCGACCACCAATTGGGTATATGAGCTGGTGTTTAAACTGTTTAAGTCATGTCAAGATATCGTTACATTATTTTAAAAAAAAAACTGCATCATTTGACAAAAGAAAACCTTTGAAAACATTGGTAAGTACATGTAACTACCAACTATTTCTCCTATATCGAACCACCCAGTTGGTGGTACGAGAATAAAATATAAAATCATACATTTAATCAACGTGTTCATCATTTGGTTGTATAGGCAATACAACTTGTAAAACCATCAACTAGTTGTATCAACCAACCATGAATCGATGTCGAAATCACAAGATTAAGAATTGGGATTTAGCGACTCGGAATATGTCAAAATGTGATGATTCAACAAATGGAGGCAAAAGGAAACCACCTTGAAAATACGGGGGCCTGACTTGACTTGAATTCACCAGAAGCTGCGGACAATTCACCCCCTCATCATTCTGAAAAACCGTCCATGTGCCCAAGGATGTCCCACCTATGGAGATCCAGTAAAGCGGCCGATTTTGAAGATTTTGTTGGGAACATGTTTCTTAACATGTTATATTAACAAATATTATACAATTAGATAAATATATGATAGAGCCACCTTTTTAAAGACACGGTGCTCAAGTTCAATGCTCAAATTGTCTGAGAGGACACGAATATCTTCATCCCCGCCCTCTCCAGCCTTTGGCTCTTGGGCATCTGAATCCAGGTAGAGGTGGCGATCAGCCGGCCCCCGCGGGCACCAGCAGTAGGCTTGGAGGTTGCGCGAGCAGGGGTGGGTCGGGGGGTGGGTCGGAGGGTGGGTCGGAGGGCGGCTCGGGTGGCCGCAGTGGCCGGGCGCGCGGCTGCCTTGGAAGGTACTCGAGGGCTGGCAACAATGGATTGGTTTCTCGGTCAAATCGCCTTTTTTTCGTGAAAATACTGATCAACCGATTCTTCAAGTTCTGGGGATAAATTTATATAAATTTCATAAATGTCCATATTTTTCTTCGGTGATTTCAAGTAATATCCCCATTTTATCTAAGCTAAATACCATACAGAACTGCTGCTGCCATGGCTCCCCTGAAACCGGCAAAGGATGCAGGTCGCGGAAGCGAATGCCGCCTTTCGCCAGCTCCTGTTTTAGCCAGTTACGAATGGGATTTAGCCCATTGAGTTATGGTGGGAAAATTGGGATTTAATGGGATTTTATGGGATTTTATGGTGGTTTTATGGGATTTAATAGGTTTTACCCTTTAAATTGGTTAATGTTAGTAAGTGAGTTAGGTTCGCCCCAGTGAATGAAAATTTTCCAGCACATTGCCCTGCGCTACTTGTGACTGGGGTGGCCTGACCCACTTATGATTTCTGGAATGAACCACCAAATGGTTATTTGATTTTTTGGGGGTGGGATTATTGTTGTAATAACCCGAGCAGTTAAAATAACACCCCTACATTGACCCATCAACAGTGGTATGTTTGATTATGTTTGATGTTTCAAACGATGATCTTTGAAATAACAAGCTTCAAACATGTTGTTGGTCAACCACATCTGCTACTGGTTATCGTTCATTAAAAAATCACGTGCATCATGTGGTTTCCGTTTAAACAAAAAAACTCCAAATGGAGGCTTCATCCTCAAGCACAATAGTTGCTTTCCACAAAAAACACATATTCAACCAATCAAAACCGGGGCACAGCATTGGTTTCAAGGACAACAAAAAAGTACAGTAAATCCGACAAAACGCACAATTCCACATAACATCATATGTAATATAATATCATATATTTATATAATTCATGACATCGTAAAACCCCAGTGAGACCTACTGACCTACTGGCTAAGAATCTGGACCGATGTGGATGCCATCATGGCTCATCCCAAATAGTGGTTCTGTACCCACTCTCAGCTGTTTTCTGATTGCTGAACTTCCATACTTCATATCCAAGTCTCCGCATTTTTTTTCAAAGGTTCCATGACCCGTCTGTGTGTGTGTGCGCGTCGGAAAATGGGATATACCCAGTATGTATATATATATATACACACATATAACATTATATAATAACCATGAAATAATAGGGAACATAACTGTACAATACTGTACATAATTCATGTCTAAACCATCAACTTTTTGGCCAAAACGAACTTCTCCGATAAACCCGGCCTCGGGAGACGGGAACTCATCAGAGCTTCTTCGGGTTCCTGGCGCGACCGTTGATTCCGGAACTCTGAACCGATTCAACAAAGATAGCCCCTGGGTCTCAGATGTTTACCCTCTGGTAAATTAACATAACTATGGAAATTCACCATTTTTAATGGGAAAATCCACTAAAAATGGCCATTTTCAATAGCCATGTTAAATTACCAGAGGGTGCCCCAATGAGGAAACAGGAAACCTCCATGGATCAACCATACCCTCTGGGAATTCAATTCGTAGCTATGGAAAATCACCGAATTTTTCGCCAATGATTTGCCGGGCCCATGGCGATGTCAGATGTCACATTTCACAAAAAAGTGATGCCTGGCGATGCCTGGATTCGGAAAGGTTGAATTACTCATGGAAGTTGGTGGGATCGAGAAAACTAATTAAAGATGTTTAGAGTCTATTTGCAAGCCACATTTCTGAGCCAAAGGGTCATAGTGAAGAAATAATTTAGACTCTAGCCCAAAAATACGGATTTTCCCAGTGAAATAAATAAACGGGTTTGTGGATTCATAAACTGTGGACCAGAGAGTTACTAAAATGATACCTACCAGTAGCCGGTAATTGTAATACTTGATGCAATTTCCCGATCCGAATCGAGCCTAGAATCTTCCAATCATTTGTGTTGCCAGAGACTACCTTCGGGTAATTTCGCATGGCAATGGGCAATGGGACTACACCCCAATGAGTAAACATCATATGGAAATAGTCTACTCATTTATGGTCTCTTGACTGGTCAGATTTATCCGAAAAAGTTCTCTGCCATACTCTTGATGCGTCTTATCCTCTTGGAAATTCTCTTGATGTTCCCTTAAACAATCTCATCTATACCTTAACTAAACCCATGCATGCCATTATTACACCATGTTATTGATAGTTTAAATATCCCAATTCTATCTGCCTGAAAATCTGAAGCTCCATTTGACGCGCCTGGCTTTGCCTTTGGGCATGCACTCCTGTTGTCGTGGTGGGAGGGCTACCATACACCAAGAAAATTGGACCAAGGATGAGGGAAGCGCTGTAACGTCATGAAATGTAATGGAATTTAAGTGTGTATGTTCATATTTATCGTATAAGATCACTATATACCATGATTATTGCGCTCCTGTAAATAAATGCTGATGCATATCTTAGAGTATGCGATTTTGGGGGAACCAGATTTGACTCTTCCCATCATTTCTTAGTCTCTCGGCACAAGAATGTCACTTTCGCACAATTTTCACAGGGCCTCAGGGTTTTAGTTTTCGCGGAAGGTTTTTCTGAATAATTTTTATATATTTTTTATGATCCCATTTTGTTGTTCCATCACGCTTGGGGCCCACCAAAATGGCAACATGTTCGCAAGGCGATTGCCTCAAAATGGTGGCATCCAACGGAAGGGACCAAGTTTGTCTCAAAATCACAATAGGGTACCAACATTTGATGGTTAATCATGATATGGTATGGTATGGTATGTAATGGTATGGTATGTAATGTAATGTGATGTGATGTAATGTATGGTATGTAATGTAATGTAATGTAATGTAATGGTATGGTATGTAATGTAATGTAATGTAACGTAATGTAATGTAATGTAATGTTATGTTATGTTATGTATCTATGTATGTAGATATATAATGTCATATTATTATACAATACTACATAGTCCTACATGCAGTCATGAGATGTCATGAGCCCTTCCCAGGCTGTGCGGAGCCCTGTCCTGTCAGGGGCTGTTCGGTACATGCCCGGCATGGCTGGATCCAGAGTCGACGCAGGATACGGCTGTAGAAATGCCATCACATCTACCAGGATCTACAAGTAATCAAACACGGCGTGACGAAAATCCTCCAACAAAAACTTCAATGATTTTTCAAATGCCACGTCTAGGGATATTCCATTGATGACATGTCTTCTATGACTCTGTGACAAGCGCGGAGAGCTTAAATGGTCTCCACAAAGGCTGCGGTCAGTCGGGCATTTCAGCAGGATTCCATCATTGGAACATCTGAGACTCTAAGACGAAAAAGAAGTGAAACCTTAGTGGGGTATCAAAAAAAATGATCCACACAAATACAAAGGGGGAAAAAAAAACACATCATTACTCATATGATTAAAAGTGAAGATTGAAAATATGTCAAACCACCAGCAGAATAGCTCCAAAATCACCCAACTCTTCACCGTCACCACTCACCACAAATGAGCCAGATCCGATCGGCAAACGTGCAACAGGCATATTCTAGCCAACAGAAAAGGAACCCCTTCAATGGTGAGAAAGACGTCGCATTGAAAAAGATAAAATTGGCATATTGGTATAGCTTTATCCCCGGTCATACAATGTAGGAACACAATCTCGAACAGTTCACCCCTCCCATTCCATCAAAACTCTCATAAATCATGCAGTTTTGCCGACCATTCACAAATTGGCTTACCCAGTTGTACTGGCGCTATCCCGCTTACCCTCCAGTCAACAGAACTATGGACATCCATGGAATCCATGGATTTCCATAGGAAAATACCGAACTCAATGGTGGATGTTCCAGAGCTATGTTAGTCTGGAGGGTATGCTGAACAAAAATCTTGGAACCAGCCGTGTTTTACCAAGGTCTAGTGCGCCTGCTGCGGCACCAAGAGCCTTCTCTAAAACCTGGGAAACGTCTTCCCGATGGAGTTCGCCATGGGCTCAGGAAAAAAACACACACACACCATATATGGGGATATATTATATATATATTATATATATATATATGTATCTGTATATATATATATATATACATACATACACATAGTTACACATATACATAGGTATATACATATGGGTTTGTCGCAAAAACGAGTAATTATACCGAAAGTGCCATGCAGACAGGAGAGATGATGATAAGCCATAGAGGTACCCGGGTTTTCACAGGGAGATAGCTGGTGTTGATGGATATTCATCCCCGAGACACATCCCTCGTTGCATCACTGGTCAATTACCATGATGGCTATACCCGTAGTTACATGATGTTACATGGTTACAACTGGGAGTGGCTATCATTGTCCAAAAAATACTATGTTTAGGTAATGATCTTAATTACCTCAGCACCCATATTTCCATGTTTCTTGGTTACAGTCACTCACATTCTCACTTGTTGCATCCTTGTGTTGTTGACATCCAACAAATTGATGACAGCCTACATGCCATGGCTTACCTTAGACACTGTGCCTTGTAGAAAAAAGTCAATGTTCAACTGGGCAGCACGATTATTCGCCCAATGATCGTCCAACAAATACACAGAAAAAAACGGTCACCGTTCACCAGACATGTTTTCCCAAAAAAAGGAAATAATCCCTCTTTGATAGTGGTGAACTCCCAATTGCTTAAAAAAAAGTACACAAATCCCATGATGTGCTTGTAGAGTACACAAATCCCATAATATTCACCAGGTTCCCCATCTGAGATAACTGCTATCTTTTTTCAAGGACAACTCCCATGTCTGGTGGTCCTTCATAAGAATCCTCAGCCAGGTAGTATCATCCCCAACCAGGCAGTGGGTAATTACGACATATGGGGGGGGTTCATAGTCATGGGGCTACCCCACCCCAATAGCTGGATGGTTTATTTCATGGAAAATCCCAATCTAAAATGGATGGTGACTGGGGGTACCCCCATGACTTAGGAAACCTCCCCATGTCGTCATCTGTTCCAAAATGTTCACCCAGGATTGTGCTAAACCAACTTTAATTAGTAATGGTGGCAACCCTATTTCGGGGGCAACAACCCCCCAAACATAATGGCCCATTTAATGGCTTTTTTAAACCACAGTTTTGACCATAGCACCAGTGGGTTTCTCTGAAAATATGGTCTCCCAAATTTTGAAAGAAAAACACAACAAGCTTCGGTGGTATCCCCAACAGCCGCAACGTTTTATTTTTACAAGTCTTTCTGAAGCGTGCTGCGAAGCCAAGCGCTGGAAACACCTCAGCTGGGTTTCCGCGAGTTAAATGGCCGCAAATCCTGTTGAACCTGACCTGGCTCAGCACCAAAGCCTCCCAAACCTTTTTCGGAACCTTCTTCGGAAGCCTGTTGAACCTGACTTGGCTCTGCACCAAAACCTCCTAGAACTTTCTCCGGAACCTTCTCCGGAACCTTCTCCAAAACCCTGTTGAACCTAAGCTGGCTCTGCACCAAAACCTCCCACACCTTCTCCGCGGCCTTCTCCGGAACCTTCTTCGGAACCCTGTTGAACCTGACCTGGCTCTGCACCAAAGCGTTCCCGACCTTCTCGGGAACGTTTTCCGGAACCTTGTTGAGCCTGACCTCACTCTGCACCAAAGCCTCGCAGACCTCCCCCGGAACCCTCTTCGGAACCTTCTCCGGAACCCTGTTGAACGTGACCTGGCTCTGCACCAAAGCCTCCCGGAACCTTCTCCGGAACCTTCTCCGGAATATCGTTGAACCTGACCCGGCGCCTGCACCAGTGCACACCGGACTTATTCTGGGCTGAAGACCCCATTAGCTTAGGTACGCTGCTGGGGAAAAAATGGGAAAGGTATGGAAAGGTATGCGCCATCAATATCCATCAATATCCCATAAATGGGTACATGTTCCCACCATTTTCCCCGTTGAAAACATCATTTTTTCCCCGTTGGAGTGGCACGGACCTTGACTGCCAACTGCCGATCCCTTTGATGCTGCACCGCCACCTGTGGGAGACACCATTTTTACCAACGTCGACAACTGGAAACCACCATGGAAATAGCAGCAATGGATTATATGTATAAAGGTATATAGGTATATGCGTTTCATATCTTCAGGAATTTTAGCTGATGTGGCTTGGCCTCAAGGTCGAGTTGTGTCTTTAACGAACGCTGCTTCACAGCGGATGGCCTCATCTGATAGGGAACAAAGGCAATCCAATAGGGAAAAATCATGGTGTATAACTATACTTGTAACTGGTTGGTGGTATACCTACCCCTCTGAAGAATATGAGTTCGTCAGTTGGGATCATTATTCCCACTATATGGAAAATCAAAAATGTTCCAAACCACCAACTATACTTGTAACCATTAAAATTAGATATACTGTACTCATGTATACATGAGCAGAACTCAATGTAGGCACCGGGAAAATGTGTGTTGATATCGACGAACGACAACTAGCAAATTGCATATCTTTGACATTTCCAACAAAACAACACCGGATCTAATACGATCCCATCCGATAATTCTCACATACAGCATACATCAATGGATTGGTAAAGTAAAATTTACAGGGAACCAGTTCGTTTTCCTCTCATTTTTTCCCCATATACTCTCTGAAAAATTGACCATTTCTGGGCATTTGTCCAGTGAGGTACTCCTGGTTTCGTCCAAAATTGGCTACACTGAAATCCTAACTTTAGGGAAACCAAAATCCCACGGTTGATTTTTGTTTCCCCTGCGAAAATTTAACCCGAAACGATGTTGATTCAAAAATCCACGTTCAAAGTCACACCATTTCACAATCCTAAACTGTGAACTTGTAAAATCGTGATTCAGTATCTGCTGAACTGAACAATTTCACAATCAGTTTCACCATCAATTTTTAGGATTGTAAAAAAACTTGAAAGTTCACTCTCAGTTTCTGCTGAACTCGTGGCAAATCACCGTTGCTGGCACCTCAGTGCTGTTGGAACTGGCATCCTGCTCAAAGACTTCGCGGGCCTGGTGCCGAACTTGGGAGATGATGTGTATAAATATATTCCATTAGTATATATGATAAGTCAAAAATATTGGGTTTATATCATGTCTATATATTTTTCTTTGGTATCGGTATAAGTCTAAAAAATATTGGGTTACCCTCCAGCACTCAAACATAGTTTGCTGGAAAATCCCCCAGCTATACTACGATCGTTGTCCCTAATATAATGTAGGGCATGTTTTACAGGAAAAAGAACATCTGAGTTTATACAATCTATTATTGAAATAGAATCTATTGCATATAATTATATATATAATTCAATCCCTTCCCACTTGAAAATAGCCAGCAAACGAAACCTTGACTTAGTATTGGACCCACTCATTTTGGGCCTGTATTGGAGGTGCTTGACACTAGGGGGGATGGGATTACCTGAACATACTTCAGGCCGGAGAACTACTGTAGTATACGTAGTATGGTGCAGCGTAAAGAATTTACTACATAAGGTTACCTTCCAAAATAGTAGCTATGGAAACTTCAAAAAATAGAAAAGATGTTAAATCCTACTAAAATAGTGATAAATAAAACGTTTCTATCAGGGGCTACTATATCTCATACATATACACTGTGATATCACCATGTGTAAACCCATTGGATATGGCTGGTTTACATGGGGATTCCGAGCTCCACTGGGGCTCACATGCAGATCATACAGGAGTGTTGGTTTAGATGTTGGTTGGTGGGGGGGCGACCCTTGATTTTGCAGGAAAAACAACAAATGAGGGTCTATCCAAAATTAGGGTGCCTCGAAATCCAGTGGTTGAGCATGATTTCCCATGAACATATTTTCATAAGATCCCACTGTGTTTTTTCCCCCGCAGTAGTTGCCCTTGATTCTTCAATGGCCAAATCCAGTCTATGCCAACTCATCCAACAGCACCAGAAAGATTTCATTCCATGGGGCCCTACTTGGGTGTCCCAGCAATCGTATCTCCTGGATGTGTTGACAAAAATTTTCTCAGACCCCACTGGGCCCCCACTGCCTCTTGGCAGAGCTGCAAGCCTTTCTGAAGGTGTGACAAGTGATCCTCCAAAGCTGCCTGCCGCAAAACACTTCAGGCCGGTGACAATGTCCCAGGAACATCCTCCACCTATCCCCACCATTCAGAAAACCTGAAGAGTTCGGCCCTTGACAAAAAGGAGGATTTCCGTACTGACAATCATTGACAGTGACTCATTGCAGTGCGAAAAAAAAAACATCCAAATCAATGATTGCTAAACCCATTCATACCCATTGAGATCCATCAATATCCACCAATTAACCCGACCATATCCCCATATCCCCATTTAATATCATTAAACCACTGTTTTCATTGGTTAAATTCCTATTAAGATAATTGGTTATGTTTATCCAATTGTAGTACGTGGTCACATATCCCATCATATTATATATCCCGTTATCATAACCGGTTGTATATCCCCTTGTTCAGGTAATAATTGATGATATTAAGTTATAAATCCCCATGGTTCCTCTATTGATATATGTCAATTATGGTTGTTAAAAACTGTTTATCCCATTTATGGTTAGTTTTATATCCCATGATATCACCATTTTATCCCCCTTGTTGGTTTAATCCCCATGAAATATCACCAATTACATCTCCATTAAACCATTACATTCATTCGTTGAACCCCGAAACCCGCTGGTTGAACCTAGTTGCTTCAACCATGTTACACCCCAACTTTTGTAGAAGTTATATCATGAATTATATACCACCATACCATTGTTGATCTTGGGGAACCAGGTAACCTCATATATAAATATATATATATATAAATAAATATAAATATATAAATATATATATATATAAATATATGTAAATATATGTAAATATATAAATATATATATATGTAAATATATATATGTAAATATATATATATATTTATTATTTATTTATGTAAGGTGTGTATATATATATGGTGTGTATTTATATAATATATATATATGGTGTATGTTCAGAACAACACACACCAACATGACCATTGTGCAGTTGTTTATCTTGTGCCAACATGTGGCCCAACATTAGGCCTTGAGACTACATCACACCAACACACACCAACATGACCATTGTGCAGTTGTTTATCTTGTGCCAACATGTGGCCCAACATTAGGCCTTGAGCCTACATTGAGCTTACCTTGAGCCTAGACAACAGTACAGGAAAAGGTGCGCACAGCAACAGCAGTGACAACAGTGCCGTGAAACTTTTCATGGTAGCGGAGCAGTGATCCTGGAAGCATCCAGGTGAGCTCCAACACAACAGGCAACAACAAGGAGCACCTGGGTAGCAGCCCAGAAGAAGAGGGCTTGATCCCAGAGCACTGGGGGACCTTCAACAAACAACACACAACTGCAGCAACAGGAGAGAGGAAACAGGCTTTACAACAAACAGTGCGCGAGGAGACAGGAGAAGGGCTTGATCCCAACTCAAGAGTGTGGGGGACCCTCAACAAGGAGAGATGGCAACAGGCCACAACATCGGAACACCAATGGCAGCAAACGAAGAAGCATCAGAAGCACTTGCCTCAACACACAGACTGAAGCTGAAGCCACCAACATACGATGGAAACTACGCAACGTTTGAGGAGTGGAAGTACAAATTCACTGCCTACATGGGCATACAGGACAACATCTACCCTGACCTGCTAGCAAGAGCAGAAAGGGCAACGACAGTACTCACAGATGCAGAACTAACAGCCGCAGCAGGAACACTTGAGGAAGCAGAACGCTGGATACAGCTAGCCAACAACCTCAAGTACATCCTAATCAGCACAACATCAGCTGCAGCAGCAGCGGTGTGCCGACAACACCAAGCAGCAATGGGTCTTGAAGTATACAGGCAACTTTGCCAACGCTTCTCCATCCCTCTGGGAACAAGAAGCATAGGCTATCTCACACAGTTGCTCAAGCCAACTTTCAGCCACAACAACTTTGAGGAGTCTTTCTCAACATGGGAATTTGAGGTCGCGCGCCATGAGCGAGACAACAACACACAACTTCCAGACCAGGTGAAGATAGCAGTTCTCATGAATGAGACAACAGGCCCTGTGCAACAGCATCTACGCCTGAATGCAAGACAAGCACCAACATACGCCATGATCAGAGAGATCATCACAGAGTCCTACAGGGCAACAGAGTCTACAGGACAACGGCAGCCATTGCCAGGCTTCAACAACAGGCATCCTCAGCATTTAGCACAACCTACAGTGGAGGACAGGCTCCAATGGACATTTCAGCAACATACAAAGGAAAAGGAGGCAGAGGCAAAGGAAACAAAGGATATAAAGGAAAGCAACAAGGAAAAGGATACAAAGGAAAAGGATACGGCTACAACAACGGCTACGGCAAGGCAAAAGGAAAAGGGAAAGGAAAACAAGTCTGGCAATCAGTGAAAGGAACAGACAAAGGACAAGGAAAGAACAAAGAAGCCAACAACCCAGGAAAAGGAAAGAACCCAATGGCAATATGCTACAGATGTGGCCAACCAGGTCGCTTGGCCAAAGACTGCAAAACAGCAGCCTGCAACTTGTCGGACACAACATATGAGCAACAACACGACAACAGGGCACAATGGTATTACCAGGGCAGTGGGCAACAATACCAGCAGCCCCAACAAACACCACAACTTGCACTGACAGCACCACAACACACAGCAGCGCAAGAACCACAAACGCCGGCAATACATCTTGTGGCAGCACTGGACAACAAAATGTCAACAACACCAACGGCATCAACACTTCAGTCAGTCCAACAGGATAAAGCTAAAGTCGACATCAGGATCGACAGTGGCGCAGCAACACATGTCTGCCCACCATGGTTTGCGCCCAACTCACCCACGTACACACTGCAACATGGGCAGGGGCCCCAATTGACAACAGCAACAGATGAAACTATCCCAGTGTATGGATACAAATGGGTCTTGATGAGCAACATCAGAAAGCAACAACTGGTTATTCCCTTCTTTGTGTGCGAAGTGACACAACCCATCATGTCAGTAACAAGACTGGCAGAACAAGGGTTCAACATACAGCTAAATGAGACACCAACAGTCACACACACACACAAACACAAAGGGATTCAATTCAGCACTTGTTTAACGTGATGGACTTTACTTCATGACGATGGAGTTTGTCAACATTCCAGTCGACATGCAGCTGGAAGTACATCAAACAACCCAAGGCACAACAGCAATTATCACACCAGTCACCTTGATACCAGCAGGTATGGAGGTCTTGAAAAACAGAAATGACCTCTGGACATTCAAACAATCAAGGATACCTGGTGAGAGCGCAGAGATCACAACGCAAAGCACTCTCCATGCCAGACCAACTGTGTCCAGTTCCAACAGAAAGGTTGGAGAACTATAGAAGAACAGTTGTAAGAAGAAACAGTGGCAACAATGAGAGCATTGAGGATGCGCACCAAACACTTTACCAAGCAACAAAAGAGAATCCTTGAAGGAGAACCTTGGACAGGAGCGACCTGGCTCAGGGTCAAAAGAGGAACCCCTCTCCCTGACAACACACTACCAATGCCAGCATTGCCAGCAACAAGGACAACAGTTCCAACAGCAGCCAGCTCAGCACCAGCACAAGCAGCCGAACACAGAACAGGAAGGATGAGACACAAAACAAAGCAGCCACCGTTTGATCCAACAAGAGCAACATCAATACCACACCCAAGGTCAGTACCACCAACAGCTGACTACTGGATCAAAGAAGGACACTTGTGGAAGAGGGTACATGTCAAACCATGGGCCAGACGTCACAAGGCTCACAACAGAACGAACAACAATGGTGAGGCCAACCAATGGAGCACGATGGTACAGAATAGATGACGACTGGACAACAAAGCGAAAAACCACACTCGACCAGGAGTGGACAGGATCAACCAACTTCGAGGAGACAGCAGCCTACAAGGACGAGTACATCACAGATGATGTCGAGGAGCAACAAGAAGTGAGAAAGGCAAAAAAGGTCTTCCAACACCACAGCAGCCAACAGCACAAGAAAGGCTCGGGCACGAGCTTACACATCTACCAAGCAAATTGTAGGTCAGACAACCACACAAAGCAACAACAAGACACCGGTGATTCAATGTGACCTTACCTACTACAAAGCAATTGGTGAACAAGCAACATCACCAATCTTCACAGCCATAGACGTCGAAACAGGCATGTGCATGGCAGCACAAATAGAAGACAAAACACAAAGCATGCAATACCTGTCAACTAGCCTTCAACAATTCCTTCTGGAATGTGGCAGAACACATGCAGTGCTCAACAACACTGTCATACAGTCAGACAATGAGGATTTCCTCGTAGCACTGCTGAAGGCGACAGGCACAGCAATGGGAAGCAACATTGCACTACGACAATCACCAGCATACACTTTACAGGCACAAGGCAGCGTAGAACATTTCCATCGAACGCGTGAGGGCACTGAAGCTACAGCTTGAGAACAACTACAACACACGACTGACAAGCAAGCATCCCATCATGCCTTGGATGGTGAAACATGCTGAACAGGTATGCAACACACACCGATGGTAACACTAGCTGCTACAGGTGCTGGAACAAGGAACACAAGACACCGTTTTGTGATTTTGGTGAAACAGTTCTTTACCTGCTACCAACAGAAAAGCATATGCCAAAAATGGAAGCCAGATTCTTCCCAGCAATTTGGCTTGGAAAAGACACATCAACAAACGAGAACACCTTGGGCATCTCCAACAAGGTGATCAGGTCAAGGACCATCAGAAGACGTACAACAAACAACTCTTGGATGTCATCGACAACACGCCGATGACAACTCCAACAGCATCAGGCTTCATCACGTTACCAACAACAAAGATGATGGCAAGACCTCAGACAACAACAGAGACACAAACATCTTCACAACAGGAGGAATCAATTACCACAACGACAGCACAGTCATCAACACGCAGAGGACAACAGCCAGCCATTGCAGACGTGCAAATGGCAACAGCACCCTCAACACAAAGGGCAAGAGCACCATTGCCAAGGCCAACATCATCAAAGCGCGATGTGGCAGATGACATAGCAGAAGGCAGTGCGTCCAAGCAGCAAAGGACGTCAACAGGACAAACAGCACCAGCAAGACCCGAGACAATGCAGGAACCACCAGCAACGAGGACAAGGATGACAGCAGTGGCTGTGACAACGAAGAAAGGACAAGAGATTAAAGCTCTGTCCAACGAAGATGAACAAAAAGCAACAGCAGAGAAGATCCTACTGGAACCATGGGTCAAGAACACAGAAGGATTGAACAGAGAACAAACAATTGAAGGAATGAAACAAGAGATAAGGCCAATGAAAGCACAACAGGTGTACACAGAGGTTTCCTTCAGCAACCTGACAAAAGCACAACAAAGCAGGGTGATTAAGTCAAGATGGGTCCTACGGCAAAAAGGCAACAGTGTCAGAGCAAGAATAATGGCAAAAGGATACACAGAGGAAGTCAACGACAATGACGACATCTATGCTTCAACACCAACCTTCTGTGTCCTACGCCTACTGTTAACACTGGCACTCACATGCAATTGGATTGTCAGAACAGGCGACATCTCAACAGCCTTCCTACATGCCAAAGCAGCAAAAGAAGACTTGTCCATGTTTCTACCAGCAGAGTCTACCACCCTGAGGACAACATAGTGTGGAAGCTCAACAAAGCCATCTACGGGTTGAGAAGCAGCCCAAAAGCCTGGCAAAACCACTTGGCAGAAACACTGCAGCAACTTGGAATGCAACGGCTAACAAGCGAGCCCAACGTCTTCAAACAGGCAACGCTTTCATCCTCGTCTACGTGGATGATCTCCTGTTCTTGGGAGAACCAACAGTTGTGAACAAGCTCTTTGCAGACATCCAGCAACAGCTGCTTCTGCGACCAACAGGTGACTTGACAGTAGGAAACAGCGTCAACTTCCTTGGAAGAAACATCTCCAACAAGGGAGATTACAACGAGATCAGCCTGGCAACCGCATACACAACAGAACTGTTGAAGGAAGCAGACATGCTCAACTGCAATGCGTCACCAGCACCTGAAACAAAGACAACATCGACAGATGTTGAACAACCACTCACAACAGAGGAGCACAAAACATACAGAAGAGCTGTGGGTAAGCTACAGTGGATGACATACACACGACCAGACATCAGCTATGCAACAAAGGAACTGGCAAGATCCCCGACACAGCCAACAACACTTGACCAGCAGAAGCTCAAGCACCTACTCAGGTACCTCAAGGGAACGCAACACTACAGGTTGTACGCGAGACCAATTGTCAGAACAATAGATTCGACGCCGGACCTCAACATCTTCGTGGACTCGGACTGGGCAGGGTGCGCTACAACACGGAAGTCAACGTCAGGATTTGTCATCAAGTTCATGGGATCAACAATCCACTTCGGCACCCGCACGCAATCAACAATTGCACTCAGCAGCGCAGAAGCAGAACTATACTATATGCCATAAACACAGGAGCAACAGAATCACTCCACGTCAGGAACCTCCTACAGGAAGCACTCAACCTCAAGAAGGTCAACATCAGGATACACACAGACTCTTCGATCGAAGAAAACCAAACACATCGAGCTCAAACATCTCTTCATCCAACAACTCGTGCAGCACGATCTTGTGAGGATCATCAAGATCAACACAGCAAAAAACACCGCGGACATCTTCACCAAGAACGTGGCCACCAAGACGCTCTTGAGGCATCTCAACGATGCTGGGCTCACAACACAGCATTACTAGCAGACACCAACAGCAGCAAGAGTTTCACCGCATCATGAACGCAAGCGTGCACTCGCATGTACACGTGCGAACAACGTGCGTACAGTACACACACACAAACACGCATTCTTGAGCTGACAAAAGTCAACAACATCTTCTATATATATCATCGAGATCTCTATACTTCAACATTGGTATATCCACATAGTACTATTTTTACCACATCCCTCTTCAACATGTAAGGACTCAACATGATTGTGGACGTTTGTGGACGAAGTTTTCTTGAATTCAACATGCTCGGAAGTCAACATTTTGTTTGTTGACAACAGAACTGGAGACACAGGTTGCAGATGGCAACACCTATGGTTTCATGCGGCTCGCGGCAGAACAATATGCCGAGTACGTGAGCAACACGCAGATGACTACGATTCCTGGAAAGTCCATGCTTCTAACATGGAGACATTGGATCGTTACAACAACTCTGCATGATCTCTTTCAAGATGACGTAGTCAACATGGGCTACGCCATCACCGCTGACAAGGCCAACGTTTTCAACAGAGGGGGAGTTTCGACACAGTTCCAACTCTACGACAACTACGGGCTGTCAACATCGGAGCTGGTGTCACAGATTCACCTCCAGATGAATGGACAGTGGTCCAACATTTTTCTAACTTCATCTGGACCTACAATTTGTTCGTCTCCGTTGAACAATTCGTCTCAAAAGAGGACATGGGAAGCTGGATCCACTATCCAACATCCCAAGCGATTCAACTGGGCGGACTTGCGCTCATCAACTCCTTGGATGGCGCAACACAACAAAAGATGGTTGCATATTGCTTGCAGCATGACATCATGATGGAGAAGAACAAGGTCCTCACAACGGACCACATCAGAGGATCTCCTGAGTTTGCATCAACAGTGGTGCAACACATGATCGATGGGTGCCTGCATGCCCAACATCAGCAGCACCAACAAGCCGCTGACGAGGAGGTGCAGACAACAGATGATGTGCCGATGGACGCAACACCGGCAGAGCCAACATCTGGCAACAAGTGAGAAAAGGTAATCAGAAAGGGATGAGACTAGTCTAGGGCGGAGCTCGGACAACACCCTGGTGCCAACAGGTACCAAACCAACAGAGCAGAAGAGCGCAACATGGAAATCAACACCTGAGAGTTCCGATGAACAGGCGTGCACTGAGTCTCAACAGAAGACGCCTTTTGTCAACACTTTTAGAGTTTAAAAATGTACAGGTTTATTCCCAACAAATACCAACATAATACTGTTCAGTTCGGCATGTTAGTGGTGTGAGAAGCAGAGTGATGCAACATGGCATCAATCTGAGGGGCCGGGTTAATAACAACACACCCCAACATGACCGTTGTGCAGTTGTTTTTCTTATGCCAACATGTGGCCCAACATTAGGCCTTGAGCCTACACTGAGCCTACCTTGAGCCTAGACAACAGTACCGGAAAAGGTGCGCACAGCAACAGCAGTGACAACAGTGCCGTGAAACTTTTCAGTGTATATAAATATGGGGTATACATATATATATATATATATCTCTCTCTCTCTTTATCACATGTATATATATATATCACATATGTATATATATATATATATATTACACATATAAATGTCGTATATATATATAAAATATCTATTTATATCCCAGCTCATTGCCATCCCAACCACCGGAGAAAACCGGCGGCGCACCTTCTGCTCGGCTTCCGCTTTTGCAGCAGACGCCGAAGCCTCCGCCGCAGCGTTGCTCCGTTGCAGGGCGCTCTGCTGCCGTTGGCGCTCCTGCGAAACCATTGACAGCGGAAAAAAAGAGGTAGATTCAGTCAACAGAATTATCAATATCAAATGATATCAGATGATATCAAATGGTATCAGATGGTATCAGGTGATATCTGATGATATCTGATGATATCTGATGATACCTGATGATACCTGATGATATGTGATGAGATCTGATGATATGGGAATGATATATGTCATTAGATGTGGGTACAACAGTCTGATTATAATATCTTTGTGGGAAATATGTGATTGTATGTGCATATAGTGTATGTACGAATCTATGTACAGGATTCGAGAAACCATGGAAATTCACCGACAACACCAAGGTCGCATCTGTTGGCACTTTCCCTAGCTTCCACGGCTTGCGATGCATGACCGAATACTAAAAAGTTGTTTACAACCCGAATGTCAATAGAAATGATGATGGTTAAGACATGTTCATCAGTTTTATTGTAAACCATCCATTCTCGTGAATGATGATTTGCCAACATGGCAACACTGCAATTTCCTCTGGCAAGACTTTCGCGAACGCTTCTTGCTGTGCTCGACCGAGGGCATTAACTAACAAAATGGTTCCACAGAATCACACCGTTCAGCAAGGGTTTCTTTGACCCACAGCTGTTTCAGACATGACCAAGAGTCTCTGAATTTGACTACCCAAAACAAGAGATTGCCTATTACATGGGCCAATTGTGCTATTTTCCGGCTGTTTCCCCAATGGCCAAGCCCATTGGTGCTGGGTCCTCTGCACACCAAGCTGCTTCCTTAGAGCCTTAATTGGTTCAAGGTAAATCTGCAGCAAACCATAGGTTTTTCCAGTTAGATACTGTTAAGTCAAGTATAGAGTTTTCCCGTAAATGTGCCCTTCAATTCTCGGAATTTGGGGGTTGAAGCATTTTGAACCATAACATGTGTCAACTACATATACTTAGCTCTGAGACAATCACCGAAAACGCCATATTCGCTTTGTCAAATTCCAAAGGTCCCCCAAGTAGCCAATACCCCTCTGCGGGAAAGACATTGAACGCTTATATGATACAGTATGATACTTAAATGTTGATGATTTGTACCCCAAAAGTTCTACGGTCACACGCGACAAAATTCATTCACAAGAATCGTTTGGATTTGGTCGTAAATAGCCCCAAATCACACCACCCAAGTGGTCTAAGCCGGGAATCAATACTTGGACTATCCAAAAATTTGGACATACCCTCTGAATCCCCTATGACTGGGCTATATATGTGTGCATACATGTATAATTATGTACATACATATATGTATAATTATGTACATACATATATATATATATATATATACACGTGTGTATGTGATTTTGTGTGCGTACCGTCTGTACAGACGTAAAACTTCAATAGGACATTTATTTTTTCCTATTTGCAGGGGGCAGTAGCACCATTGCAAGTTTACTGCCAACGAAGACACTTGCAATCGGTGGTGATTCCAGACCTGATCAGTCTGGCGTACCTGCATTAACGTTCACTGCAATGGCAAGGGGCTAAGCCGAGAACCCCAACCTGGATCTACCTTAGGTCATTGTTCTAATCTACTTGCATGTGATGGGATTCAGTTCCCAACAGATCACTTCAATGATCCAGTTCTTGTCTAGCGTATGTATTACATAAATATGTAATACAATAAGTGTGATTTGTGCCACAAACTTCGCATGCAATCACCATGTGCCAGGCCAATCTATATGCTGCAGCAGAACACCAATGACATTTCGGAACATCAATGCCATACCTCGCCGGCCTGTTTTGGCTTTTCCGACGTGGTGTGTCCTCTGTGAATCACAGAGGGCCCTTTTGAGCCTAATGACATGCTACGCATGCTGAGAAAACATATCACTTGCTTTTGCATCTTGTGTTTGCATTTAGAGCGGCAGAACCCACAACAAGATATCACTTCATATCTTCGCATTGGTAGCGGAGCCGGCAAAGATCCGGCTCCAGCCTTCGCTGCCATGTCGACATCGCCTGTGAGACGAGCGACTGGCAGTGGCGCTGGTGCTTCATCTCCTACCTCTCCAACTGAATCGTCTCCATATGTGAAAGACTCCTTCGTGCCCCGGTTTGACAACACCATCAGCGGCTAGAAGGAGTGGCAAAAGCAGGTCCAACTGTATGCACGTAGGCTTGAGCTTCAAGGTCGTTCAAAAGATGTTGCCATGAATGTTCTAGCAGTACAGGCAGGGTCTAGCTGGACGCAAAGAATGGCCTGGATGTGTTGCTGAGACGTTTGGATTCGACATGGAAGTATGATGAAAGGGTTGAGCTGGGATCCGTATTTGACACCTTCTTCTTCAAGGGTCAGCGAAAGCCCAACCAATCTCTCCTTGAGTATGTCACCGATTTTCACCAAGCATTGCGTGATGTTCAGAGACTGAAGGTAGATCTTCCGGAGGGATTCACCGGATGGCTCATGTTGCGCCGAGCTGCTTTGACCAAGGACCAACAGCATCTAGTTCAGTCTCAGGTTGGCAAAACGTTGACACTGCGAAACGCGGAGAAGAGCCTTCAAACAGTCCAATCATCAAGTCACCGTCAAAATTCATTCCCAAAGGGAAAGGGTCGTTCCAAAGTGCACCATGCTGAAGATGACGAACAATATGATGGTCAAGATGATTGCCTCTGAATGGAACCCCAGTGAAGCCGCAGCCGATAATGAGTGGCGGAGTTCGGGTATTAAAGCTAGAGGAAGAACCATAGCAGGAGATCTAGTTTGTTTGAGATGTGGCAAGACTGGCCACAACGCTGCGAACTGCAAAAGCGCTCCTTCTGCTGCCTCTGGTGTCTCTTCTCCTGCAACGAAGCGTCCCATCGACCTTGACCCGATGGTGAACGTGGTCTTCCAAACACCTTCTGATGAGTTCCATGAGGTTGAAGAGACCTACATGCAAGGTGAGTCTGTGGTGCGTGTTGGTGGATGGGTGACAAAGGAGCCCGACATGTGCATCCAAGACCAAGGTGCTTCATCATTTCGTCTTGGCAGTGAATACATCTTGCGATATCTGGAGTGGTTGGAAGTTCAGGGTTACCCCATGGACACAATCTCCTTCAAGAAGTGCAATAAATCTTTTCGTTTTGGCGGCGACGCAGATGGCCATGCCCGCTGGATGGAGTTGCCTGTGCACTTCGCCAACGCTTCAGGTCGAATCGTGCTCGGGGCCACTCCAATGTTGCTTGGGCGTCCAGTTCTTGAACAACTTGGCGCTGTGGTGGACTAAGATGCGCATCCTTGGTGGCCAGTGGACTGAGAAAGGAGCAAAAGCAAGATGCGATGCTGTTGCGACTTGCCTCAACCTTCGACGCCATTGAGGACTTCGAGAATCCGCAGTTCGATCTCAGAGCCAAGGATGATGATCACGATGATGTATGCTCTCTGCAAGATTTTCTGCAAGATCTACGTGCGGCTGAGCGCTATGAGGAAAAATGATCACCGAGGTCCAATTCACCGACGACGTTTCTGAATATGAGTTCGTCGATGCTGAGACCTATGTGGATTAGCGGGTTCCTGGTGAGCACTTCCATGCCCATGAGCTGACCGAACGACGCTCTCAGTGCTCAATGTTGAAGACCTGGTCATGGATTCAGGGTCAATTGGTGGAAACTTCAAAGAAGGCAGCCCAACTTGACTATGAAGCTCGATGCCAACCTCATCCCCGCAAGAAGCTCATTTGGGAAGTCTACAGCGGCACTGGACTTTTGGGCGAACAAGCTGAACGGGAGCCGATGTGATGCGTTTTGGACTCAACAATGGCTGGGACTTCTCCAAACTGACTCATCGAAAGCGCTTGATGGAATTTGCCTATGAGCTGGAGCCAGATGAGATCTACATGTCTCCAAAGTGCACACTTTGGTCGCCCATGCAAGCCATCAACACGCGCTGTGAAGCTGACTGGGATGAACTTTGGGAGCGTCGAGACTTCGACCATGAGATCCACTTGAAATTTGCAAGAAGCTTTACTGGTTTCAGGTGAAGCGTGGAGCTTATGCTCACATTGAACATCCTCATCGAAGTGCTGCCTGGGACACTCCTGCTTTTGTCAATTTGCCAGGTCAACGCACTACATTTGATCAATGTGAATATGGCTCCACTACCGCAGTTGATGATGCTGAAGTTCCAATAATGAAAACCTGAAAACCACCTCCATTCAGACCACCAAGTGTGCGATGTGTCGCATCATGTCCAAGCGATGCTCTGGCAACCACCAACATGCCCGACTTGAAGGTGGAAGCCGCTGCAAGAAGGCTGAGAATTATCAGTCTGAGCTGGCATGGAATCGTGCTCGTGCCCTTCTTGAGGATGAAGGACTGTCAGAACAGGCCTATGCTGTTCAACCAGACGCTGAAGCTGTGCGCATTGCAGAGCTGACTGGAGTTCTTCGAAAACTTGGCACAAAGCATGGCTCTGAAGCTATTGCCTACCACCTTCATCGAAATCTTGGGATCCTGGAAAGGACAAGTTGGTCCGCATGCTGCAGGCCAAGAATGCAGGTGCAGCTGAAGCCCTTGAGTGCCCATACTGCAACAAGTTTTCTTCACTAAATAGCAATCAGCTCCAGCTCATGCAGAGCGTCCCATGGACTTCAACGAGCAGATCCAGGCCGACACGTTGTGGTTTGATATGAGCTCAGTTGAGCCTGGTGCCCCTTCTGACAAGTCCTCCAAGCGGAAGATTGGCATGCTGGTTGTGGTTGATTGGTCAACTTGCTTCATGACTGTGCGAACCATTCCTGATGAATCCAGCAACTCTCTCATGAAAGCAGTTCAACGTGAATGGATTCGCTATTTTGGCCCTCCGAAACAACTCAGCGTTGATGAATGGTCTGGATGGGGCAGCGATGCCATGATGCAATGGTCTGGCGACCACGACATCGAGATGAAGATCTCTCCTGGGCAAAGCCATTTACGAACTTCAATTGTGGAGCGAAGAACATCAACTCCTTCGCAAGGCACTTTCCATCTTCATGATTGAGAATGGACTTCGAGGCCTTGATGGACTTCATACGGCCCTCCATTGGACAATGCACCTTCGTGAATGGATATACACCCATGCAGCTTGCTCTAAGATCTACAGCCAGGTGAACGATGCCTTTATTGGCGAGAAGCTGGCAACAGATTCCACGCGGTTCAGTGGAAAGGCTCTGCAACGGTCGTAGCTGTCCAACGAGACCCAGACACTGGCACCATTGACACTTACTGGCTGGCCTATGGCACTGTCCTCATCTGTGCCGGGCGACAACATGTCCGAAGACTTGTTGGACAAGATGGCTTTGTCAATGGAGCTCAACGTGCTGAACAAGCCATTGCTGGTCTTGTCAACAGCAAATTGTTCGAACTGCCGATTTGCGGCGCATCAACAAGTCACACCTTGGAGGATTTTGAGGGTGAGATCTCTGACAGACCACCTGATGAGCCATCACCAAAGAAGGCCAAGACTGGTCCTCATCCAGACCAAGGTGAGCAAGATGCCCCAGCAGCACGACGTGAATCAGTGCGATCACTTTCCTATGAGCCAACTGAACCCTTGGATGATTTGCCTAGGCCTAAAGGTCCTGCTGAAGTGCGACTCCACAGAGCCACGATCTTCACAAAATGCCGAAGCAGCACCTTCCAGCGAAGAAGCAAGTCCTGGACTTGCACCTGAACCTCTTCTACAAGATGCCCCAATTCCTGGTGATGATGACGATGAAAGTGAGCAGCCGACGATTGCGGCTGACAACACCATTACTCATTACTCCAATCTCTAAGTCCACTTGCTGAACGCCGACGGCAACAAGAACGGCAAGAAACATCTTGGTTGCGAACTCCCTTGTGGCCACTGGCGCGTGATCATCCTGATCCTGAAAGCCCTGGCAAGCCGAAGCGTGCCAGACGCCATGAATCGGTCAACATCGCTGTGGAGCTTTTTCGCAAAATGGCTGCGAAGGCTCAACCAACCTTCCGGCCGGATGGCACTATGATCCGAAAACCCATGAGATTTACCTTGGGTCCACAGCAGATTTTTGGAGCTTCGAAGATGGATTTTTGGTTGGTTCACATCTCTGATTGTCCCTTGCCAGCCGACGAGCTCCAGACCCCCAATGGCCTGACTATGAGGCGAAACAGCCGCATCATCCTGGTCAACGAGGAGCAGCCTGCCCCTGTGGGTGACGAACCATGGTTTGGAAAGACCCTTTACCCACTGACCAAAGATGCTGCTGCGGAGTTCGGCCAAACCTATGTTGGCGACTTCACCAAGAAGTTCAACAACAAAACCATCCCCGAAGCAGAGGCCACATTTGGTCTGCCCAAGCTTCGCCCAAGAAGACGAACGTCAAGGACTCAGCTGACCTGAAGGAAAGCCGAATGAGTCTTGAAGATCGCCTGGCGTTCATCGAGGGTAAGAAAGCAGAAGTGGCCTCCATTTTTGAAAATCAAGTTTGGGAGATCGAGCTTCGCCCTGAGAAGGTCGACTGGAACCGAGTGATGAAGGCACGGTTTGTGCTGAAATGGTCTGCCGACAACAACGGCAACCCACGTGCGAAAGCACGTTTGGTTCTTCAAGGGCTCTCTGACCCAGACCTTCTTTGAGGAGAACTCGACACCTCATCTCCAACCTTGAGCCGGTCTTCACGGCAGATCCTCTTGGCCATTGCAACTTGCAAATCCTGGCCTCTTTTCATCCCTGATGTGGCGACAGCCTTCTTGCAGAGTGATCCACAGAAAAAAATGTTGTGGACCAGAATTCCAAAAGATGCTTGCCAGCTGATAGGTGTACCCGCCGGCCGTGCCCTCCTGCGACTTCTCAAACCCATATATGGGCAAGCAGATGCTCCAAGAAGGTGGTTCCAAGTTGCCCGTAGAAGATTGATCTGCAGGGTACCAGCCACAATCTACTTGATCAATGTCTTTATTGTCTTTTTCATGGTGATCATTTGGTTTCAATGATCGGCATTCATGTCGACGACCTCATCGGCGGCGGACTTTAATCCGATGAAGTGTACCAGAAGGCCAAGCAAGCCCTCCATGAAAGCACTGGTCTGAAGCGAAACCTGGTGCTCACTTTTAATTTTGTGGGTGCAGGTTAGACTCCATTGATGGTGGATGGCTACTACATCAGAAAGAATATCTTCAGAAGGTCAAGCCGCTTCTTCAGAAGGTCAAGCCACTGACCATGGCTGATCATAATGAAGAAAGGCAGCTCAACACTAAGGAGGTGACCATGCTTCGAGGACTCCTGGAGCGTTACAATGGCCAGCCACCCAAACATCACCACACCTGAGTGCAAGTGTGAGCCTTTTGTGTGGAGGAGTGAGTTCCGCAACGGTTTCCACAGCTACCCAAACAAACAAACTTCTGAGATTTGCCAAAGCCAATAATGATGTTGGACTCCCTTTTCTGACCTAGGCCAACTACATGAGCTATGCATTTAGCCCTGAGTGATGCGGCCTGGGGTGTTCGAAGAAAACATGAATCCCAAGGCGGCTACTTTGTTTTGCTGATGAGTGTGAAAGCCTTGCAGGGACAACTGGATCAACCCTACGTTGTTCTGGATTGGAGAGGCTACAAGCTCCCCAGAATCAGTCGCAGCAGCCTCAACTCCGAAGCACAAGCATGCGCTGGTGCAATGGATGCTCTTGAATATCTTTTGATCTTCTGGCATGCATGCGTGACCCGTGGCTTTGAACTTCGCCATTGGACGTCCACGACATTTCCATGCAATCCGCCCCTGAAGGCAGAAGTTCCACAGATGCAAGGCGACCGAAGATCAAAGATTGAGGTCATGGTGGTGAAACAGAAAATTGATGAGATGAAAACAAAATTGAAATGGATTTCATCAGAAACCCAACTGGCAGATGGTGTCACAAAGATCGCAGCACGACAGCTGTTAGCTGACCGTCTCCGGTCCCATGTCTTCTCCCTGCATTCAGACCGAAGTTTCCAAGCCGCAAAGAGGAAGACATTGGCAGAGCATCAAGCCTCAGCCAGACGCAACGCTAGTGGTCGTCTAGTGCGCAAGGGAAGCCTTGGTTTTGCGGTGCTGCCGAATCAACTTGAGCCAGTTCGAGGAGACGATTTTTCTGATGATGGTCTTTCATCCGTCTGCCATGTTTGCAGCGACGATGTTTCTGGCTGGGCGGTGCTTATACAGAATGACAAGGTCCTTGCAGAGACCTTTACTGGTGCAGTTCTTTCAAAGAATGTCATGGTCCATGACGAGACCTTTACTGGCGTTTTTCTGGAAGCAGCGAGCTGTGCTGGAAGCTGTATCAACTCAAACAGATGGCGGTCGTGATCAAACAATCAGGCTGCTGAATTGCCAAATCCAAATGCTGGAACAACAGTTGGGCGAACGTGATGGAAGAACTGAAGATCTTGAAAGCCTGGTCCACTACTACGAGGGTGATGTGACGACCACACCCTTAGCCTTGTTTGTGAGCCGGACTAGTGCCAGATATCATTTGAGCAGAGATTGCCGAGCTCTTTCGCACGCGAACCAAGCTGGCATCAAAAATTTGACATGCTGCAGCCAATGTACCAAAGTCTTGCGAGACAATTCCAACCTCGGTGGCCCATGGTGATTTTTCCTCCTTTCTACCGGTGTGAGTTTGTGCCACAAACTTCGCATGCAATCACCATGTGCCAGGCCAATCTATATGCTGCAGCAGAACACCGATGACATTTCGGAACATCAATGCCATACCGGGCCGGCCTGTTTTGGCTTTTCCGACGTGGTGTGTCCTCTGTGAATCACAGAGGGCCCTTTTGAGCCTAACGACATGCTACTGCTACGCATGCTGAGAAGACAGATCACTTGCATTTGCATCTTGCGTTTGCACTTAGAGCGGCAGAACACACAACAAGATATCACTTCATATCTTCGCATAAGATGATTGTAATGGGAAAACTTTGCCCAAGACACGTCCGAAATTCATCGGATCTGGATTTTCCATCACAGATTTTCGCTGGTAGCAACTGAGTTCCCCACTGGTCGCAGTGTTCTCCTGACGGCTGCATCGTGATGCACCGTTGCAGTACCCTTTTTGAAGGGCGAGTCTTCAAATAGCATGTAAGCGCAGCGCATAGAAAAGGAGAAAAACAGGTGGACATCTTCTTCAAGTATCACCTTGACATCATCCAAAAAAGCATCCTGGATGCTTCAGTGACACACAAACATCATCAAAAATCATCTAAACTCTTTCAAGATTATCCAAAATCAAAAAAAAAGCCTTGAACAATCATCAAAATCGTTGAACAGCATCCAGATGACGCACCGGTGCACTCTCCCCTCAGCACTGAGCGCCTGGTGCAATCTCGCCATGAGTTCCAAGACCTTGGGACGTTCATCGTCCGGCATGGCCTCGGTGAGGGCACATAGACGTAGACGTAGATGTATACCTAAATCTATGGTTGAACAATCACGTGCGCCTCTTGGGGAATAAACTGCATCTTCTGCCGGGCTGTTGCTGCTCTTTTTGTTCTTCTTCTTCTGCTTCTGCTTCTTCTTCTTCTTCTTCTTCTTCTCCTTCGTCTTCTCCTTCGTCTTCTCCTTCGTCTTTTTCGTCTTCTTCTTCGTCTTCTCCTTCGTCTTTTTCGTCTTCTTCTTCTTCTTCTTCTTCTTCTTCTTCTCCTTCGTCTTCTCCTTCGTCTTCTCCTTCGTCTTTTTCGTCTTCTTCTTCTTCTTCTTATTCTTCTTCTTCTTCTTCTTCTTCGTCTTCTCCTTCGTCTTCTCCTTCGTCTTTTTCGTCTTCTTCTTCTTCTTTTTCTTCTTCTTCTTCTTCTTCGTCTTCTCCTTCGTCTTCTCCTTCGTCTTCTCCTTCGTCTTCTTCTTCTTCTTCTTTTTCTTCTTCTTCGTCTTCTTCTTCTTCTTCGTCTTTTTCCTCTTC
>Ga0126342_10002516_pt1:0-27500 | contig 28727 bp, 17 predicted proteins | sample Cyp1metagenome_FD_92528 | JGI IMG/M metagenome (GOLD analysis project Ga0126342, IMG submission 92528) | Coral microbial communities from Lord Howe Island, Old Settlement Bay, Australia - Cyphastrea 1 metagenome | ecosystem: Host-associated > Invertebrates > Cnidaria > Coral ... | reverse complement strand
TTCTTATCTATATTATCTATCTATGTATCTGATCATATCTAATCCAATCTTATCCAAACTAATTGAACCTAATCTAATCTAATCTAATCTGTCTATCTATCGATCTGTCTATCTATCTATCGTATCTATCGTATCTATTGTTTCTATCTATCTATCGATCTATCTATCTTATCTATCGTATCTATCGTATCTATCGTATCTATTGTTTCTATCTATCTATCTATCTATCTATCTATCTTTCTATCTATCTATCTATCTTATCTTATCTTATCCTATCCTATCCTATCCTATCTATCTATCTATCTATCTATCTATCTTATCTATCGTATCTATCGTATCTATCGTATCTATTCTTTCTATCTATAATCCATCTATCTATCTATCTATCTACCTATCCATCCATCTATCTATCTTTCTATTTACCTCATCTATCGTATCTATCTTATCTATCTTCTCTATCTTATCGATCTTATCTTTCTTATCTATCTTGTCTATCCCATCTATCTTATCTATCGTATCTAATCTATCGAATCCATCTATCCTATCTACTCTTGCTAATCTATCTAATCTATCAAATCTATCTAATCTATCAAATCTATCTAACCTATCTAACCTATCTAATCTATCTAACCTATCTAATCTATCTAATCTATCTAATCTATCTAATCTACCTAATCGATCTTATCTCTCTTATCTCTCTAGTCTATCTAATCTATCTAATCTATCCTATCTATCCTATCCTATCCTATCCTATCCTACCCTATCCTCTTCTATCCTCTTCTATCCTTTACCATCTTTCCTATCTATCCTATCTATCCTATCTATCCTATCTATCCTATCTATCCTATCTATCCTATCTACCTACCTACCTACCTACCTATCCATCCATCCATCTACCTATCAGCGTGTGTGTGTGTGTAGCTGAGTGTTTGTGGGCATAGGTGGTCCCTTTTTTGTGCCTCTTTTTGCCCAGAAACTCAATGCATTTGCAAGGAGGACCACGCTGATGCGGGTGGGAAACAGCACTAAAGGCATGCGAATAAAAGCCGTTGCCGTCAGCGAGAACATGGCCTCATAGGTCCCATAGGTGACAGCCAGTAACTCAGTAACCCATAGGTCCCATGGTCAAATGTTGGATTCTTCATCCATTGATAGTTGGGGATAGTCACGCCAACATAAGGGTTTCAAAGCATGGCGAGATGACCATAAGACCATAACCGCCATAACCCATATCCTGTATAGTAAAATCCTCTATAGTCTATAGTAAAAAAAAAAGAGTCATGTTTTTTTCCCATGTGTAGATCATCGCCTAGGGACACCCTTAGATTTTCATAACATCTATGTTATTTCAGCGGAGGGTAGGCCATGTTTTGACCCTGCAGGCAAGTCACGAACGACTGGGTAGGAACGCTGTACTTAGAGACGTAGACGATGCAAAGCAGGCAGGAGTAGAGGTAGAATGCGTTCAGTCCTTGGCCATGGCTGGGGGAGCAGCGACACACGGACCTTCCTCGCCACTTCACTGCAGCTTGAGGCAAGATACCCACTGATGCAATGCCTCCCGGCACGACCTTCATCATCGCCTTTGTAACGCAGGGCATAACATCGCTTGACTTCCAAAGGCTACAGCTGCTGACCCTCGTTTAGACACATCCTTCCTCAGCGCCAACACGAGACCAGCAGCCATGAGTGCAGGCAAGTGACTGTCCCTGCAAACATCGCAAGCACTGCCCAACTCTGGCCTTCTGACACCCAGCCTGTTCCGCGCTGCAATAAAATCAACTGGTTTGTCATGACTGCAGTACCCAGGACTGCAAGCAAATAGGTTGCCATGCCTCAGCAACCAGAATCACTGCTGTGCTTGTATGATCTCATAACTTGCATAGGCATATCATGTCTATCTGCAAACAATAAATAAATAAATAAATAAATAAACAAACAAACAAACAAACGATATTTATATATATATAGCATATGTGTATGCATGTGTATACATAAGATATATTCACATACATATATATATATACACACACACCTGTGTCTGCATGAAAACACAAAAACATCCATGTGTGCAAAAGGTATACATGTGTGTCTTGCGCGCGAAGCCCTGCCGGAAACAAAGTGGTGAACGACATACCATGACTTCGATCTTTTGGTACCCACTGCTGCCAAGAGGCGGTCCGCAACCCAGCACCTAAACTGGTAAACTCCTGGGCTGTCAACGAAGATACTCCGAAGGATAATACGAGTTCACGACAAATGGAGATCCATTGCATTCCATTGCCACATTTCTGGAAGATATTTTATGCCACTAGTTGATACTATAATATATCAAACATGTAGTCTCAGTACGGAGTCTCAACATTGACGCCGGAGTTGCCATCTCTACTCAATGCCCCGTTGCTGCTTCACCTTTGTGGGTTTGAAGCCATTTAAGGCCATGGGTTTGTCTCAAAATAGGGTTCCGGTACCCCAATACCCTGTGGTTTGTCACTATTCTCTCATTAAATTGGCGACAAAATGTCCTAAAATCTGAGCCCATCCCTCATTTCTGGGTGACCCCATCTGCTGCGGTCTCCTTCCATGACTTTCTTGTCAGCGTCGCTAACGGGCGTGGCACACCGATAGGGAAAGCTTTTGAATTGAGACCAGCCGGCTGCTATAACTTGGCAGAGGGCGTCGCGGTGTTTCCACACTGCTCGGGACACAGAATAGAGTAGGATGCCTTCTGTGAGGAAAGATGCCGCCAAATAGGCGATAGTTCCTCAGGCAAATGTGAAATTGTTCTGAAGCTGGATGTCCATCATTTGTTACCCCAATTCGAGATGTCTACCATGCCCAAATTTCATTAAACCTAGCATACGCATCCTTCATATGGATGCTCAAAATTTGGCACCCCTGAAATTGGGGAAGCTCAATACTAAAAGATTATCATATTGTTCTATAACATGGATAGGAATGTTTTTTTATTGGTACAGTAGTCATTCACCGCGTCTTGCACTCCAAGGTTCCTGGTTCCATGACTGCAACTGTGACTAGTCCCTAGGTTCCTAGATTTCACAGCCTTGTTTCACAAGGCTCTTGATCCATACTTTGGCGGCGATGATAGGGCTGCGTTCCGCCAGCAGGGGGGCGGGCGTTTGAATACCATCATTGGCATTGTGGCACATTACAACATGTTAGCCACCTACGAACCTTCCCAATTGACGATTCACTTCCCTTTTCCACATGTTATATAAGCTCTTCAAATGCGCACAACCTGGGCCAAGCCCATGAAATCCGAAGGCAACAACAGGACCAGTCGAATGAACCACTCGAAATAAGCATCGAATGTCCTGTGACTGCAATTTTTGTTGCAAGGGCTGCAAGGCATCAGCTCGAGCCTGGCTTGCCAGTGCGCTCACAGTGGCCTGGCCCCTGGTGCCTTTTCATCTCTCCTTTTCAGGAGTTTATGTGGTTGAGCATCGAATGGAACGAAGAGGTTATTTGATGATTGACATGCCCCAAAACACATTGAATTACATTGGATTGCATTGCATTGCATTACTTGACAACACATCACATCGCATCACATCACATTACATTACATTGGGTTGCATTATATGACATTGCAATACATTAGATTCATACCATGCGCACCTGTATGCATATATATATATGTGTGTGTGTGTTATATATATATGCCCGTGTGCGTGTCTGCATTAAAGTACAACAATTTAAATCTTGCCGTTCTCAATGCACCCCGACCACCAGGTGCTGCCGCCTGTTCTTTGAGTTTCCTGCGCTCTGCGCGGCTCAGGGCATGGCTCTTGGCATCCGGGCTCACCTCACAGAACCAATGGGAATGGAGGTATCACCCCAAGGTGGATATGTATTAAATTATATATGCGTTACTCCTATGGCCATGTACAATGTACAAATACATCATCATACATGGTGATATTATACAATACTATACATATAGTTACCGGCTTATTGAGTTAAACTGCACCTGGAGCAGGCAGTAGTATGCTGCAATGACTGATCAGTAGAACACGTCACACTATGGTGAATCGCTTTTGAGTACAACTTTCTCTTCCAACTCTCTGTTTAACGCAGCCGTCAGCATCGTTTTGCCCAAGGCTGGATTCTTAAAGGATTTTTTGACACACGCCGAAACTCCAACCCTAGCGCAAAATGCTGGGAAACATACGGAAACCTGAGGTTCCAAGCCGCTTCGCCCAATGGTGCCATCGCCAGCGTTGCTGCTAACTTTACTGAAAAGCCGGCTGCAGGGCAGGTGGCATTTTGTGCGGAAGACCATTTGGTGGTGTGGGAGGCAGCCTCAAATTTGGGCCTGCCAAATCCCACATAGCCATCTTACAGTGGGGTACAACTCCCGTCAAATATTAAGGCGATTTAAGATATAGAGTCTATAGAGTCTATACAGTCTATAGACTTTTATAGAGTCTATAGAATCTATGCTTTACATAATCTTACATAGCTATCATACTCAACGTCTGTCGCTGTTCATTCGTATTTCATCAGCCAATGAAGCCTTGCCCGCTGCATCTGTGACCAGGCACCTGGAAGAGCACTTGGGCCCGAAGCTGGTTGCCAAATGTGGACGCCAGAAGAGCAGTTGTTGTTGCCGGCGTCGGATCTGATGTTGGGCAGTATGGGACCCCCAGAAAACACACACTGTTGATTGGACCACAAAGATTGAAGAGAAGTGACATAGAAGACTTCACGACACGCACAAACTTAAAAGCGGTGCGCCAAATTAGCGCCAAATTAAAGGGTATCTACCCGATATTCATGGATTGTACCTGTAAAAACTGCTAAAAACTGTGGGCTGGGGTTCGCCAATTTGAACCCACACCCAAGTCAGTTGTTCCTTTAAAATGTATTGCCAGTGACTTGCATTCCCCTTTGCTAGAAGAACGACGAAAGCACAGCTTGATGTAGCTATGTTCCAGCCTTTTCCATCAAGAATTGATGCTCTTCATCCAGTAAAGATTTTTTAGTGGATTATATCATAATATCACGATGTTCGGGCAAAGCCTATGCAAGTCCAGTGGACGGCCTGTCTCTCGGATGTCCACCACAAGGCAAGGATTGATTAAAATCCATTAAAGAAAATAGCAGCGTGAGCGTGTGTGTGTGTGTCAAGTTTCCCTGGCCTCTTGCAAGTTCATTGCCCAAAGCCTGCGTAAAGCCCAACGAGTGCCTTGTTTCAAGGCAGGAAGGCTGTTCAAAGCATTTGTGCCCAGCCAAGTAATATCACTCGGTAATACTCGGTATCCAAGCACCACACCAGCCACATCATCACCCAAGCGGACCAGCACTGCGAAGTCCTTAGGTTTCAACACTAGGGACAGCGGCATCGTGCTCTAGGAAGGTTTTTGGGTTGTATATCTTTCCATCCTTTCCTATCAACGTCACTGCCCAAAAAAAAGATGCCCACCTTGTCACCAAACACACCGACCCATGGAACCGCGCCTCCCATGGAACCGCGCCCTGCAAAGGCAGCACCGGCTGAGTTCCGGGGCCTGCGCCAGCGGCAGTCCCAACACATCGTGTTTGCCCAGAATGCTGAGGCCACCACTGAGAAGAACGACTGGAACGCAGCCTCACATCGTTCAACACGTCAAGAAACATCAAAAATCACCTGGGTCGCTGCGCAATCATTCTGCACTGGAATCATGTCATTCCCAAGAATGAGTGCCCTTACCAGTAGGATGTAGAGCAAAGCTTTCTATGTTCGCCTGCCGCCAGCACGTCCGAAAGTCGCTGCCCCAGGGCGGGAGCATCGCCAGGAGCCACGATGCACAAGTGGCTTTGGCGGTACCTTGGGGAACCAGCTTGGAGGCCCCATGAAATACCACCGGAGGTGACTGTTTTCTGACGTGACGAGACATGGTTTTTGGTTGCAAGCAATTTCATCTGTGCAAATCCATATCGACATACAACATCATACAACATCTAATCTGTATGTCTAACACCGTGTCTGTGCTTGCAAATATAGTGAGAGAGAGAGAGAGTATATATATATATGTGTGTGTGTGACCATTATTCTTATAACCATTATTATAATTATCATTATTATTATCGTTATCATTATTATTGCTATTATTATTGTTATTGTTATTATTGTTATCATTATTACTAGTACTAGTAGTAGTAGTAGTAATAGTAGCAGCAGCAGCAGCAGTAGTAGTAGTAGTATTGCTACCCATTATTATTATTAAGAATATATGTGTGCGTGTGCGTGTGTGCGCTGAGAATATACTTTGCAGTGTGTGGTATACATATGATTGTGATATGTGCAACTGCTGAGTTGCGAGCATCTTCTGCAACCAGCTTCGCTGGGTCTGCATCCTTAGACCTGAAACTCTGAAACATCTGAAACCAAACAGAGCAGCAATAGAAAAGGTTCTAAAGTTTATATATCTAAAGTTTTTCTGGCTCACTTGCAGGCAAGCTGGTAGATTTCATTAGGCTCCTATCACCAAAACATACCAAAATCACAGCTATGGGACGACATGAAGAAGACCGCTTTGGGTTCGCCACGCTGCGTGTGATTCAAAGGCTCTGCTGTGGCATTTAGCTGCACCCAGGCCTCTGAAGCGACATGGCATGCCAAGGTGGCATGATCAAGGCAGAGAATGGCATTGCACTTGAAAACTCACAACATCTGATGACTGTAAATTCGGCATCCGCAAGACACGAGCTGGACCAAATTGTACCAACCACCGAGCTGCAGCTAAAGCGCTCTGAGCTGAAGTTTTGGGTTTTTGACTGACCAAAGGTTGCCACTTCGAACGACCGGGAATTCAGCGGCTGCAGCCCTGGATGCATAGTGGGACATGCAACTTCCCCAATGTGAAATTCCTGCCATTTCCTGCCTCAAAAGAAGCACCCGCTCATGGTTGGTTGCCTTCCAAGAGTTGAGGTCTTGGCATGTCTTGGCTGGATCTGATCGAAACCTTTCAAATCTGTGTCAAGGTGTGTATATATATATATATACACGTTTGTGTCGGTCCAATGAGCCTGAAAGCCCGCTCAAGAAAAAACAAATGGAGCTGCCTGCACTGACCCAGAAAAGCTCAGCCGTGTCTTTCTTCCATCCTGATGTCAGAAATGCTTGAAGCCGCCCTCCAAACAACAAACAAAGCAATGCCGCGACAATGCCGCGAGGCCATGTTCTGTCTTTTCTTCTGCAGGTCAGTGCTTGTTTGGGTGCGCTACGATGCTCGGACGGTCAGTGTTGCTACATTTGCAGTCAGTGGCAGCCCCTGCCCAAAATGGTTGAAGACCAATTTCCATGGCTCGGTGGCTCCTCTTTCTCTTCCTCGCAGTCCTCATGCAGGGTGAAAGGCACGTTCACCATACGCCTCGAAGTGCAGGCATGGCCCATGTGGCATGTGCTAAGGGATTTCCATGGATTTCCATTGGCTCATGGGACCTGTCAGGAAGTGTCCATGTTGGGTACAATCACAAGATCGCTGGTTGGATGGTTCAGTGATGAAAGCGGTCAGTCCATTCAGTGAGCCAACCCCCAATAAAATAACATACCCAAAGTGCTATAGATTCCTATGGTTCCTGGGTGGTTAGCTGGTCGTGGTTGATCCCAATCGCTCTCCGACTCCCACGACTCCGCACCTGGCGCTGTAGAGATTCGCGGCCAACGCCCAGGCTCCTGGACCTTCGGAGAGTTCACCTGTGGGGCCCTGTGGACCAACGCCCGGACCAAGTGTCACCATAGTGAGAATGGCGTGCGGAAACCCAATGAACATCATTGAACATCAATGAACATCATTGAACATCAATAAACCATCACCAATTGTCCCGAAAATCAGATGAAATTGGTGATAACCACCCAAAATTGGGTGGTTTTGACTCGCGCTACCACATCAGAAGATTAGAACTCACCAATTGCCACAAAAAAAAATGGCAATGTATACTGTATGGCAATGCAAGTCTTACAATTGGTTCTTTTGCAAGAAAGCGATTTTCAGGAGATGATGTGGGACAAACCCTGAATGAATATTCAAGGGATATGGGTGAATATTGAGATATATGTAATATACCATGATCACGTTTCAAAAAAAAAATCAGCTCAAAGGCGAGACAAAGAGATCAAAGAGCCTGTTGTCAGCGTCACCATGTTTCGAGTGCTGGCATAGAAGGCTCGTACCATCCAAAGTGTCGCCTTGCCCCAGTGCGGTGTTGAAGGTCTTGGGTGCAACAATGATATCTAAATTCTGAAGTGCAATCAGAGAAAACAGCCAGCGAAAGATCTCTGCGAACAAACACGAACATCAAGGGACCGGGATGCACTGCCAAATGTTAAACCACAACCTGCGCACAAAAGATTGGATTTTCACGAGCCTCTAAAACATGTCAGAAAATCAATCATGGGTCTTTTCTGGTCATCTTCTTCTGTTGCAGCCAGACATGCGATCTGGCATATGCTCCTTGCAAATGGCCATTCTGGGATACGTGGCCCTTCAAGAAGGAAGTGAAATGCTACGAGCAAACCACTTATACTTACACTTATGCTTCTTCCCCTTCTCCTTCTTCTTCTTCTTTTTCTTCCTCTCCTTCTTCTTCTTTTTCTTCCTCTCCTTTTTCTTCTTGTTCTTCCTCTTCTTCTTCTCCTTATTCTTTCTCTTTGCCTTCTTCTGCTTCTTCTTCTTCCTCCTCCTCCTTCTTCTTCCTCCTCCTCCTCCTTCTTCTTCTTCTTCTTCTTCTTATTCTTTTTCTTCTTCTTCTGCATCATCAAAATCATTATGATCATCACCACCAACAACAACACCACGACCATCATCATCATCATCATCATCATCAAGGCACTCTAAGGAAATTTAACAACGGCAATGTCATGCACCCGAAATTCATTGTCGGCTTCCACTCATCTTCTCAGAAGCTTACGCCCACCTCTTCCCTCGGTCGGGGACGCCCAAAGGCGAAGTCAAAGTCCGTCACCAAAGGATATTCCTTCGAGTGAGCCACCAAAAAGAGCCGCAGGGGTCAAGGTTACCCCATGGGCCAAAGATATCCAATATGCCCTGTTCCCCCTGGCTATTTCCTGTGCATGGCTTTCCTCAACATCTGGCCCTGCGCCAGGCATCCATGCCGTGCACATAGAAATGATCATAGCCCAAATTACCTTAGGGCAATGCTTTGAAGCCTGGTGTGCATTGAAGCCTCGAGCCACGACCCACTCTGAATCTGAGCCCCAATATTCAGACATGGGGGGGGGCCTGAAACTCCCTCATTCTAGTATTTTTTGACAATACGCAAGTCCACCTCTTTCCGCCCAGTGACGCCAATAGAGATGGCTGGAGGTTAGAGCAACCGAGGCCTCTACCAAGCAGCGCAAGCTCTCCTCTGATGCAGGTAATCCCTACCAAGTTTCTCTAGTAGCAAGTCAGGTCATAGAAAGTACTTTAAGAGGATTCTTTGAACGACTTGTATGAGTCCTAGCATCTGAAATGCGCACAAGCAGCCACACAGGTCGTCCAGTCCTCATCGTGTATGGCAATCAGCCTTAGCAAAGACCCCCAAACCCCGACTGAATATTTTGGTAGTGAAAAACCTGCATGCTTTGATGGTAGTGCCAGTCACGCAAATGAAAATATCAACAAAGGGCAAGTCCTCTCCTCCCGGGCTGTGACCCCCACTCATTCCATTACTTCAGAGGCATACGTCACAGAGTGAAGTCTTCAATGCCATCTTGTAAGATATACTTCACGCAGCTAAAGTTCTGGAAATGATCCGAAAGCATGAGTCACACCGTATACCCGCAATTTTGCAGGAGATGGTATCCGATTGACAAATAATTAACGCACCAGAGACATCCAGAATCTGCTTCCAGCACTGATGCATCCAGCAGACAAGGCAAAGAAAGAGGGTACGTAGTAAACTCCCTGTGGAATCCACTCAGGTGGTCCATCTGGGCGTTGTGTTGTCGTGTTGGCTTTGCTGATGATGCGCTGGTGGAAGCCTGGCAGATTGGGACTGGAATCGCACGAAGAGGGGGGGCAGTATAGAGTCAACAAGACTTAGGTACCAATGTGTGTGTGTGCATCCGCCTGCATATGGCAGAATTATAAGTGCACACATAATTCACGTGTCTGCGTCTGCGAACGTATGTACTGTAAACATACCACCAGACTGTAGATCTAAGGGCGTTCACATACTCCACAAGCAGTGGGGTCAGGACAAGCAACATCCAAACCCTGTTTGGTTTGATAAATCCATGCCTCGGACAAGGTCTATGACCCACTTCATCCGGGCAAAGAAAGCTTCTCGACCTTGCGATTGGAACCAACCCAGAGCGGAGCGATTCAATGACAATTCGAAAACCAACAACTTCGCATTGCTTCACATGTTTGAAATTTGGTAACTTACCGGAAGACAGGTTCAGAACCTATTAACCTGCAACAACGACCTCGCCCAGAGCAGGACATGACACTTGGTGAGTCGCTCAAGGTTTCAGCAGAGTCACGGGGTGAGACCTGGTAGTAGCTGTAGCTCAGCAATTGTTCCTTGGAACACTTGGAATGTCATGTCAACACGTTGATGATGTCGGATGCGCAGTCCATCTTTGAGGCGCTGACTCCTGCACAAGCAGGACCATCTAAAACGAAGATGTCCTGTCAAATCCAGCGGGGGATGGAAGGGATGGAAGGGCTGGAAGGGGAGCAATCCATCGGCGTTCAGGTCGAATGCAGGTGTTTGGCAAATGCCACGATCTAAAGTTGTGACAGTATCCTTTATCAAACGCCGTTTGGAAGTCAAACATTCAAATCTTCATCATTTTCATGGGCCAACTACCATCCACCATCCCCCAACATAGACTCGCTCATCACCGAAATCGAAACCAGAAAGAGCCATGTCCAAACACAGCCTGAAAATGTGTTTGCTAACCCCGATGTATTGATAGAGGCATCCAGGCATCCCAAAAAAAGAGACATCTCATTCATGATGCAGGATAGATCATCATGTTTTAAACCCAAGAAAACGTGGTAACCTCTTGTGACTCTTGTTGATGAACATCTCATGGATTCCCATTTGATCCTGTTGGCCTTGTGAAGCTCCAGTCCTGCACCATACCGGCCATACCGGCCATCATCTTCCACGCCCATGGCTGCACCAGGAGCTATGGCGGTTCCGACAATGTGGGGTACCATGAGGTACCCTCAAATCATCCAAATGATCTTTCCAGATTTTGCTCATTCTTGTTGGGTAACCAATGGTTTTAGATTGGTTTTTTTGGCTGGATTTTGAAGAAAACCCACAAAGGTGCGCTGAGTCAAAGCCTTGGACCATCGGAACTGCCTACGCATGTCGCGCGGGAAGGATGATATGTTTGAAGTATCATGATATATCATTGATACCCTCTGGTTATGACTAACATAGCCATGGTATAGATGGCCCATAGAAATAGATGGTTTACCTAGCTATAAAATGGTGGATCTTTCCATGGCTATGTTAAATAACCAGAGGGTATCTTCTATGATATATCATGATATCACCCTGCCCCCAAGGCTCCAAGGGGCCTCCACTTCTCCCCTGCCCAAGGCTTGGAGCTGGGTCACCGACACAAGTTTCGTCGAAATGTCATCACTGGATCTAGTTGGCCTCAGTCAGTTCAACCATCTTTCCTATGATTAATGACTGAAAATATTGAAAATTGAAATGTTATCATAATCGTTATTGACCATTATTACCAGTCTTAACCATTATTTGTTAGCCATTAAGACTCTCTTAATAACCATTAGTAACCATCTCAAGAGCAAAGTCTGATTCCAAACCACCAGACATCCTGCGCCCAAAAACAAACCATCCAAAGTCTTACCAAGAATGATATAGAAATCGTAACATTCCATCCCCAAATAAAAAGGGCGTATGGCTGGCTTTTACCACATCCCTTCTTTCTTTCTGTCCAACGCCGAGTTGCTCTGAGAATGCAGGATGCAATCGGAGAAACTCACAGGTGGAGACCTCTGCAGAGCTGGCGAGCAGCCAGCATGCAATGGGCATCACTGGAAGACATTTTAGTACCCAAGGATCAAATTTCAAAGGGTTCATAACTACTAAAAAACATGAAGTGTCAAAGGCATCCTTTAACACAGCCTGTCTTGGTCTGTTTCTCTGTGAGTCTAACGGTTCATGATGGCAACAGCAAAAGGAAAGCTAGCGAAACTTGATAAGTCACTGGGACACAAGCATGACCCCGGCCGCGCGCCAACTGCAAGGCACTTAAGCAGTCTTGCCTTCAGGAAAACGATCGGACGAAAAACGGCAACTTTCTGCCTGGTGCTCTCATTCCTGGACTTCATCCCTATCAACCAATCACAAGGACCAAAGTCGTTGTCAGGGTCAGCGAAAAAAAGCAGGGGAAAACCTGTCATTTCTGCCAAGGTGCTGCATGGCCGCAACCTCAAAATGCCAAACTGCAAGCCACAAACTTAGCCAAGAGGCCTACTTAAGTGAGTGGTCACGGGTTCTCTCCAATTCCCGATAATCCTGTGCCTATCTCAATGATCAAACCCTGAGAATCCGAATGCAAAGCCACCGCTCAGACTCCAGCATGGCATCGGCCGCTGCCCAACAATGAACTGCATGCCTGCAGAGACGCCATGCCACTGTGGAACCAATACCATCAATACCCCGTGAAGCCACAGGGATGCTATTCCGTTTGCCACCACGCTGACTTCAAAGACAAATCCATTTTCCATTTCCATTTCCAGCTTCCGAAGGGTCTCATCCCTTGCAGCTCGTTGGCTTGCATGAATTATAAGTCTTGGAAATCAGGCAGCCAATGCATAGATGCTCGAATGCACTCGCTGGCCTGTGCCGCAGAAGAGATCCACTCATCCTGGGCCGGATGAGCAGCATCAGGAGTTCTATACATCCTGCGCCGGACAATCCTACAAAACTGTTTGGCGAAAGCATTTGCAATCGCTTGGCAAAATGGTCCTGGGTATTCTTTGTGTCGTGCAGTTCTAAACCGACCCTGTTCATCAATTCCTATAGCTGCTGAAGTGGGTTTTACCACGCCACTAAGCGCCCGTTCATACAGGTCACCAGGGAAAAATGGCAACGCCCATGTCAGTAGGCCTGTCGGTTTAACGACATCAGCTCCCCATCTGTACTGTGCAACATGATGAAGGCGAAGATCTGGTAACTGCAAAAGCAATTGAACAATAGGACTAGACCATATGCTTGGACGGGACGGGTCAAAGGGTAGAGCCGGATGCTCCGCCACAAAAAACCCGCCTTTCACAATGTGAACGCAGAGAACCCAAATGCACTGGAGAAAAAAGGAACTCCCAACTGCACATTGTCTCAACTCCTTCAAGGACAACCCCTCCAGCCCAAATAGTCTAGCAGATGAGCGTAAGGGTCTCGGCCAGGAAAAGGAAGGATCTGGAGGCTCAGTAAAGCGTGCTTCACTAAACGTCTCACACGGTGGGCCGCACAACGTTGCGGCGACCCTTCCATCCAGGTACAGTGTGGACAGCATGTCCCAGGAAGTAGTGCCCTTCATAAGGTTCCCATATTCCATAGACACCGCAGTGTCGAGGGAAAGAACCAAAACCTGCCATGCGCACCCTTCTGCCATCTTCCTGAGTTCACAATGGAAGTCACCATCCCGTCTACACCCACTGAACAAATGGACAACAATGAAAAGAGGAGGTCCTTCAAGTTCTCGATATCGCGGACATTGTGCTTCTTCGGGAATCACATCAAATTTGCATTGCCTCAATCTGTTGAGCCAAGATTCCTGCTCTCCATAGGCACGTTTCACAAGGTGAGATACCTTAGAGGTGCACTTGGGATTCCGCCCTTCACATTGAACAGTTTTGACAGTGCGGTGAGGTTTAGGAGCCTCCTCCTCACAATGCCGCAAACTGGTTTCCAAAAAGGAAATACGTGCAAGGGTCTGATATCGTGGCAACTCTGCGGCAAATTGTGCAAATAGGTCATCCACAACGTACTCAGCTTCCCCATCCAGAAACTCTGCAATAACATCAGGCAACCAATGGTTACCCCAGGCAAGAAAAACCATCGCAAGCCAATTGTCCCAAGCAATGTTTCCTTCACCATAATCGATGCAAAGGATCTGAATCCAGCCATCAATCAATTCCGACTTTTGTGCTTCTGACGGCCCGACAGGGTAGTGCATTTGAAACCACTGCTGAGTGAAGTCAGTTAAGGCATCTCCAATCTGCTCCCCCCGCCCAAGAGCATCATCTGGTTGATCAGTCACAACGAGGCGCTGCTGACAATCGGCCAGTTCCGTGGCCCAGGCTTGTCTTTGCTTCTCAACCAATGTGATGGGCTCTTGCCAAGGGCCACAAGTTGGCAGTGATTCCCTACGGGCGAGACCAACAACCGCTTTAGGCATCTTAACTGCTGCGTATTCCACATGTCGACCTTGCGTCGACAAGGCTTGATAACATGGATTGTATCCAAGCTTTTTCGGAATATAAGCCAAGTGTTGCTGCAAACGCTGTGTAGTCCAGCAAAACTTGCCGCAGTGTAGGCAAATAGCCTCTTGCAGAAATGGATGTTCGGGCGAGAAGAGCTTGTGCTTGCGCCTCTGGTGGGCAAGCAAACCTCGATGAGACGCAAAACCCTCACCGCAGAAGCAGCGCTGTACACCCTCAGCGACTGCTGCAGAAAATGGGTCATGTAGAAATGAGGCACCAGATTGTCTGAGCACCTCAAAGGCAGCTTTGTGCAAAGTGACCACTTCAGCCATCATTTTTTCTTGACACTGATGTTTCTTCGCAACCGCCTTAATCGTGCTCTTCCATCTGCTGCCTTGTTCCTGCCAACTGTCAATCAGCGGCGTCAAATCGGTCTCCCATCCACAAGGAAGAACAGTGGAGTTAATCTCCTGCACCCAGGCTAAATCTGCACGAAGACCTGCCAGCCAGGAGTCATGCGTACTGTCAGCTTCATAGTGAATGATGTTCTGCAGAAAGGCTGGGCCTACTGCATAGACCCTCTGAGCATACAGCAATCTGTCTACTGCTAATCGGACTCTTACATCCAGCACATGGGCATCCGCATAGACTTGAGCATGAGTTTGCATCCATTTGTCCTTAGGATATCTCATAACTTTTTTGAGTGAGTTAGCATAGAAACCTGAGAGTCGCTGCAATTGCTTTGGTGTCGGCGTGTGCCATGCACCTAGGCCAAAGAAAAGTTTGGAGGCAATAAGGGCTTGAAAGAAACGCAAACGTACTTCTTTCGGTAGATGTCGGTTGGTGAGCAGAGGCCGTGACAAATGTGTAAAGGCCGAAGCCGCAAGTCCAATGCGGGCTGACAACTCGACATCTAATCCATGATCCGATGCGTAAATTGTGCCTAGGTGCTTATATACCGGCACAAAATGAAGCCATGCCTCTGATTTGTCTGCAAATGTGCACAAGACTCCAGGCGTAGGTATCAATTGATATCGTTGGCGGTTGACACTGGCACCTGACCCACGGAAAGATACAACAGCATTGGTTTTGCCTAGTGCAAAGTTCAACAAGAACCCTCGGCCGTGAAGGGACTCACGTATGGCCCTGAGGAGGTCCAAAAGCAATGGAACTAAATCCCCTGCCTGATAAGTGGCCAATGGCACTGCAACATCATCAGCCCACAAAATGCTAGGGAACACTTCTCCATTGTCAGCCAAAACTGGCAGGTGAACTTTGTGTTCAGCAATCCATGCATCAACATCTTTCGCAATGGCTGCCATCAAAACATGAAATACAATGTCGGCAAGCGGACTGCCTGGCCGCGTGCCTCGATGCGTATGCAAACACTGGCGATTGGGAAGAGAGCACCACGTTTCCGCATGTATATCACACATCAATCTGGTGAGAGTGGGAGAAGCCCCAAGTTCCTCCAGTAGTCCAGGCAGTTGACATGCAGCTTGAATCTTCTCTGCAGGATGGCCTGACTTCTGCAGCACAGCCAACACCTCATCCAGATTACTTGACGTAGATAAGCCAGTGACAAGCTCTCTAACAAGATGATGAAAGGCATTTGACAAATCAAGAAACAGGACGGCACTACTCACCCCTTTGCGGTCTGCAAGCACACCGAAAAGACGCAGCGCTTGGGAGCCAAACATAACCTGCTGGCCGGGGAATCCCCCCAGTTGGCCCGGGGCCCGCTGTGGTGTCAGACAAGACAAAACTTGCTGTCGCAAAACAGAGTGGGTACGCTTAGCCATGTTGCCCAAAAGCAAAATACCACGAAACTGCTTGGCTGTGGTAGGTGCCAGACACTTCGGAATAATTGCGACTGGGCCACCCTTGTATTGCAACGGCTCTGACTGCCACAAAAACTCCTTAATCAAGAGATCATGATAAGCTCCCGCAAGGATATGAGCTCCATAGTGGAAAAGGCCAGAGGGAATGGGGTCATCACCAGTTGCCTTATCCGATGCCGTGCGGCGAAACGCATCTTCAAGAGCGAACACCGATGGTAGATCCCCTAGGCGAATGGTTCTCGGAGCATCGAATAGGCTGCATGTTTGGCGGTGGACACAACCTTGTAAGAGATCGGGCATGGTTGTCAATGTGCCCGCTTCAAGCTGTCCAAAGTGGGGAAGCCATTGATCTTCCAATCCTTCCAACTGAAATGGTGGCGTAGTCATGCGCCGCTGTTGGAATTTGGGCAAAGATCTACGCACGACTTTCCATAAACTTTTGACTGCATGCGGCCCAAGAAAGGCCGCACCCTCCTGAAGCAAATTGTCATAGAATGCAACGTCATCTCTGCGCAATGCTTTGACAACTTGGCGTCCTAAACAACGAAACCTGTGGTAGGCCACTGCAATGAGGTGATCCTGTTGCCGAAGCAAGGCATCATATGTTGCCAAAAGTTCACACGACTCCAGTTCGACCGCAGCGTGTCTCCAGCGTACAAACCAAGCAGCCAACAGCGTCCGTCTGTGCACACGCCCATGCTCCCCCAGCTCATTCCGCGCTTCTCTTTTTTGAGTAACTAAATCCCAGGTGTCAAGGGACATAGTAGCTTTCAACGGCTGTCGCACTTTCTTCGTCTGAGAACTCCAAAGTTGATCAACCAAATCATTTTGCAGTTGGTGAGCATGAGAATGCACATCCAAGGCCCAGGTATATGGAGGAAGTGGTACAATGGGCATCTCCGCTAGTCCCTGAAGGTTCAACTTGAACGGCTTTTTCGGCACAGAATGAGGGAGGCACGAAACCGAACGGACCAAATGGACTATCGGGACTCGATGGTCCTCCTTGACCAGGCCTACATCAATAGAGGTACTAACCCATGAATGGCAGGAATCATAATGCCATTCACTGGGGAGACCAATAAAATCATTGCGACACCAACTGCCATTATTGTGTAACCAGGTGCCTCCTTCCCCTGAATGACAACCAGCAAATGTAGCTGGTAGAAACAGACCCTGGGAGCGCACAAATTGGGTGAATCCCTCTTCCTTGCCAGACCCCTTTTCTGCTTGGTGTGGTCCAATATGTTGGCAAGGTTCAGAGCCAACACGGGCATTTGCATCGACCAGCAAAAGACGAGGCCACATATCATATTTTGCCGGAATGGCACTGGCAAGCTTTTTCCACCAAGCAGAAATCTCCGCTTCCGTTGCACCTGAATGTGGTGCATGCCCTGCGACAACAATGGCTCGAAAGAGGGTTGTCTTGAGTCGAAGAATTAAAAACCTGGGATCGGTCGCAATAACTGAGGCATCCTCCTGTGAAATGAATATTTCCTTCTCAGTCTCACCACTACGCACTTTGCCAATTGGCCTAGAACGCATCAGCCCAATGATGATACCATAGTGGCCATGAGCAGTTGCAGCTGCCTTATACAACCAGTATCGGGAATCATGGGCATTGGTAAGACGTTTCAAACGTGTTTCCTGCATCGCAAAAATGTGAATTTGTGCTTCTTCCAATTGCCTCAAAAGACTGTCCTGTCTTGACGGTCCATGGACGTTTGGCTGCTTACCTTGACCAGATGATAACGTGAGAACATTACATGTGGCCAGTCGAAGCGATAATTCCCCGATGACAGGACTCAATGGACTCGAAGCCGTTTCAATCTCCCCAGAGACATTGACAATCTCATATGGTGGCACTGTAGCAGGAGCAGCAGGTAGGCACAAAGCACTTCCATTCCAGACCAAATCAGACCGAAATAAGTACCAGAACCATTCAGACATGCTAACAAAATGTGCCGTGGTAACCGACCGAAGCCAATCACTCAGCGTGTGCAGCGGCTCTCCCATAGCCGCTTGGTAGGCGAGAGTGTCAACCAATTCATTGCCAGGCTCTCCAGAGTGCGCTTTGACATGCTGGTAACCAATCTGCAGTTGGAACCTCGTTTCAATGCATTTCTGTAAGCCTCTCAAAAAACGTCCATATCGAGGTTCAGAGAAAACATTCCATTGGCCCGATGACTGCATGCCTGCGGTCAATGAGTCATAGCAGAACGTCAGGTCTACTCTGGGGGAGGACGCATGCATAGCAACCAATTTCAAGGTGTCGAAGGCAAGTTTTGATGCAATAATGCCTGCTGCCAGCTCCGCAGTATAGGAGGTAAAGGAATCCGGTAACTGAGTTGACACAGCGCCAGCAAACTGCCATTGACCAGATACCTGTACAAACACAACAGCGGATGCACCAGCCTTCTTCCCTTCTGCAGTGTGAACATGCGACCCATCAAAATAGATACGCACAGAGGATCCCCCTGAACACGGATCCCACCATGGTTCAAGCCAAGGTAAACTGCAAGGCAGGAAAGGGAAATGGCGAGGCAAATCAAATTGCGGCAGGAGGAAATGAGAGTCAAGCCGTGCAAAAGCCTCCAACACATCCGAGAAGTCAATTTGAGTGTGCAAACTTGTAAGCCTTTGTTGATACATCCAGAAACTGACACAATATCCAGACAAGAGCGTTGGCCAATCAGAAGCTGAACAGATACGACCTTGCACAAAAATATCCATGGCTTCTAATATGGGGCAGCCTGGTTTGCCTTGCAGCCTGGACCACAGGAGATCAGTCGGGGCATCATTGGGCACAAGAGCCGCAACATGATCGACAAATTTTTGCATACCGTTATCCTGAACTCTTTCCAGCAAAACTGCAACATGCTCCACAGGAATGTCATGGACAACCAGAAAGGCAACTTCTTCCATAGTGTCTTCATCAGCAACACACCTACGTAGGGTATCAACCGCAAAGACATGGCACACCCGCCCTTGAATGACTTCTTCCCAAAGGCCCTCTGCAATCTTGAACAAGCATTGGTTAGAGCGCGCCACAGTGTGACGGAACTTGCGACAGACTGTGTTACTGGCATCCAAAAACCAAGCCACAAGACGGATTGGAGTACCATTTGCCGTGACACCAGTAGATGTAGTTTCGCCGTGAACCAATCGTGTCCTGGTTTGCAGCAAGTTAAGACTATCAGTCCCCTGTGGCGGTGGCATGAAGGGTGGAGTCCAATCACTTGGCAGGAAGGGTCTCGTCACCTGCACGTAAACGCAATCCCCATCTCGGATCGCCAAGGGGCGGCCTTCAGCTGCAGGTAGGGATCCTAATCGCAACAAGCATTGTGCCCTTTGTAAGTAGCAGTCACGATCATAACCCACACCTTGTAAGAGATCTCGTGGGAGTGCCCGCTCTCCAACCGTTATAACCATCCGAAAAGGGTGACCTCGGTGGATATCGCTATCAGTGATAGTCATCAATGGTGAAGACATGGTCTCCAATGGATGTTGTACCATGACAAGATGACCAGCAACACCGGACTCGAGCGATTCCGGTACTGGGATAACTGGTATAAAGTCAATGGGCAAAGAAGGATCAGCTTGGTCAGTCCAAAGATCTCGAAGGATACGCTCCCACTGGGTGAAATCTGAAGCCAAAATTGCGCGACGGCTGTACAAGCATCGTCCATGGCCGGTGCCCGGAGAGACAAACCATGTCATGAAGATAGACGTGGAAGCTTCCCTTACCTCATCAGTGATACTCGTTGACCACAGATGATGCAGGTCCTGCATCCACTCAGGCTGCCTGGCGATAGAGTGCAAACCAGGGTCAAAGACTGGAGCATCTGGATTGAATTGAAAGCAATGGCCTGGGGCCTGCATTAGTGCTAAATCGTCAAAGCGAAGGTGTTCCAGCTCCTGCTCAACGGGATCTGGCTTCGGTGGCGAGATAGTAATTCTCAGGCTCTGCCCCGATCGGACCTCAATCCATTCATTGGGTGGCAGAACCTGTCGACCTCTCACAACATTACAGCGTCGGGCAGTGCATAAGTGCGCCATTTCCATAGCTTGTAGCATGGAGAGCAAATCAGTGCGCACATCAACAGAATAAGCACCCTGCACAATACTGTCATTTGGGAATCCTTCAATGAGAGCTGTGAGCACTACACCTGCCTGATGTTGCCATCTACCCTGCTCCAGCAAAAGGTGGCAAGTCATCCTCTGCACACGCATTTGCGTGGGTCTCGGGTGCACTACATGGATTGAGAAGGGGAGATTACGATCTAACAGGTCCGCCCAAACCGTACGTAAATCCTCAATCCAAGTAACCACATTTCCATCTAAACGAACAGGTCGTGATCTGCGGCATACTGGTCTCAAACCATGATGCACGTACCAGGTGGTGACTTCCAGGGTGCGGGTATCGTCCCATGGATTCGTCTCACCGTACTGCTGAAAAAGCTCGCCTAATTGCCAGCTCCATTCAGATTCTCCATCATGTCTCGGCAAAGCCCGAGGGGGTAAATGGGGAGCCGGCAAAATCATTGGCAAATCATCCGGAACATCAAATGGTGCTGGTTTGCAGGTAGTGGCAGGTTTATTGGTTTTAGATAGGACCACACCCTGTTGGTACAAGCTAAAACCATCAGCGATTTGATCAGTAAAGACATCAATGTCATGTTCATCAATGACAACACCAAGGTGACCCCCAGTCTGCAAGATGATATACTCGCCTGGCAGATATGTCCGTCCATCAAACTGCACAAAAGCAGGTCGGTGGGCATGCTCATCGGGTACAGTCATACGGAGCACTTCACGTACTGAGACTCTGCTAATGAAAACATGTGCAAAGCGTCGCCAGCGCAATTGCAAGACAGTGTTTCCAAACAAAGTAATAATGACTGCACAATTATTGGTCGGCAGGCCTTGCGCAATAATCATCTGTACTTCTGGCGAAGGATGTTCACTGCTACTCAATGGTGCATGCAAGACACGTATGTCTGATGGCATGGCCCGTAGCAATCTATCTCTCCAAGAGAAAATCAAGTCCGTTCGCCATGAAAGTGGGTCCTCTTGCAGTCGAACTCTACGTGGATGATCACAGTGAAAGTCAGGATGTGCATTTAAATACCAGACTTGACCATACAACACTGGTCCTTCTTCAAGATCTTCAAATACATGATGGAAATTGAAGTGTCGCTGCAGGACGCTGATCCATTCTGGTCTCGTGTCTGGGGACATGTCAACATCGTGTAACGCTGGGAAGTCTGTACCATCTGGTGAGTGCAGAAAGCTAGGATCAGGCGGTCGAATGAAAATATCATGACGCATGGAACTTTGTAGCACCTCTCTTAATCTGGAGTGGCTCATATCCAAGAGTTGTGAAATTTCGAATCGAACTCCCCTAGCCACTAGGAGCCGAAATGCATGTCCCATGTGCACATTGATGACAGATGACTCTGAAATTGGCATCCGTCCAAACCAAAGACTACAGTGATTCCTGAGGTCAGGCGGGTGACAATCAGCTCTGAGATGCAACAGATCAATCAACCTTGATAGTGTGAGCTGCTGAGGAACAACTAAAGCAAAGGTAAAGGGCGACCTTTCAGCATCTGGGTCAGAGTCATAAACAGATAAAACTGACGAGCGTTTCACAGGCACAGCTCTCTGTGTGACGATGAGCTGAGCAAGGATTCCGACTGCAGCATCCTCCGGCAATGGATCAACCACAACAATGTGAATGTCATCTGAACCATCTAACTTATCCTGCCATGTGTTCAATAAAAGCTGTCGCCAACTTAAAAAGTCATCCGGCAAGAGTGTGATTCGTGGCGTGTGACATCTCAGGACTGCATCATGATCCAAAAACCAGCTCTCGATCCTACATCCAACATTAGCGTTGCCAGTTGACACATCCTGTACAGACAGAAACCGATCCCACAGAGACTGAATGAATTCCGGCTGAGCAATAATCGAACGAGGATCAGGCAGAGGATGGGTAGGCGGGTCCATCCTCTGAGCTTCCTCTTGCGCAGCAACAGCTGCCAAGAACTCATCTGTGAAGCTGCTACTAACAGGTTTCCCACACATGTTAGATACGCCTTGTTCTACACCTGAAGGTTTGATCACGGCAAGACTGCGGCTTTCAGATTGAATCTGCAACAGGTGAGTGGCATCAGCAAGTGGCAACGTTTCACTAACTATCTCAGGCAAAACTTGGATCTGAATACCCATGCCATTCCTGGTCTGAAACGTCTGGTCAGGTTCGGCAAGGGTAGGGAATTGCCATCGCAAGCGAGAGTCAGGAAAACGTGCAAAAAATTGCCAATGGTCAAAATCATGTCTACTACACTGTCGAGGTACGGCAACTGCATACCGAATGATGACACTCCGGGACATTGGAAGCAGTGGATCGACAAAATCTAATGACAACAAGACAGAAGACAGTCTACCCGGCCGCTGCGTCAGGATGATGTGGGCTACGTGTTCTTCCAAGTCAGATCGCGGTACAAATGGAGATACCAAATCCAAAAACACATGTTCGTCTGGTTTAAGGATGTGCCGCCAAGGATAGAGAAGATCTTCTCTCCATTCAGCAACAAAACCACCTAAGACCGCTATCTTTGGCTCATTGCATGAGGCATGGGTCTCATGGTCTAAGAACCACGTGTATACTGAAATCATGAAGTCATCAGGATTATCAGAAGTGCAACGTCCTTCCAAATTCTGCACTATCCTCTGCAAGTCGATAAACCAATCTTCTGCAATGGTGGAATCACTTGATGTTCGAGCCAATGGGGAGTCGACAAGAGCATCTTGTTCATGACCCAAACTTCTAAACGCATCACCCAACTGCATAGCGTGAAAATGATCTGCTTCCTCTGCTTCAGCCACAACATTTGGTGTTGCCAGTGATCGTACTTCATCCTCATCAACCAGAGTTGGTGAGTAACCTGCAACAGCTTCCGCATCGGCAAGTTGATGCAAGATTTCGTTATCTGAGAGGCCACGTTGCGTTAGATCCACAATCTGAGTGGTGGCACAAACAAACCTTTCCGATGGTGGCAAAGCAACACGAAAATAATCTCCATGCGCAATATGTCGACGATCATAGTCAGTATCTTGCCAGCGAACTCCATCGTGCCAAAGAAAACATCTTCCGTTTTCACGTTCACAGTATGTATCAACCCCAGCAACTGTAAGGATGCCACGACGATCGCACCATTCCGGGGTGACCAATACCATCCGCTGTGTAGCAGGCCCAAGATGAAAAGCCGCTTATGAAACTCCAGATCAAACAAGGCCAGCCGTGCACTCTGGCCAACAGGTATATCTGGTAGTAAATGTACAATAATAGGCACTGCTTCAGGTAGAGTTCCTGGTAGATCTGAATTGATCTCATACGCGTCCACCACATTGATTGGAACAGTGGCAAAATGATGTGCAATTTCTGTGATCATGCTATCATAGTCGGACCAATCCAAAAGTGCTCGCAATGGTGGATCTCGTAAATGAAACATGATCACTTCTTGTCGCCCTGAGACCGAACGGGGCGGCTGAATTCCAGAGCTGTCAGAGGAGCCAGAGCGACTATTACGTGAATCTGCACTACTGCCTCCAGAGTTTCCAGCATCATCATTGTCAGACTGAGGCTGCAAAACGGTCTGCCCTCCAGCAAAGGTTTCAACCATAGCAGCATCCTGTTCTGAATGAGGCGCATGTTTGAAATGGGAGATTTGCATCAAGTTCATACCATCATATTGAGGACCCTTTGCCCGGCTCGACACGGCCAATTTTGACAGCGGTTCCAGGGCAAGGGTCGGAAAAGAAAATGGAAAATGAAAGACTTCTGGACAATCTTGAATAGGGTCTCCATCAGGAGAACCTTTGCGATTCTTTTTCACTTTGATCCTTTTTTTACTCCATGGCTTATCAGTCCAATCTTGTAAAGCACTGGAGTGCAAATGAATGTGATGCATGTCCAAGCTATCCTCTGACCCAATGAACACGTCAATCTGATCCACAAACCCTACATGCAAATCCCTGTGCCGCATGGAATGAGATCTCTGAGACCGTGCAAGAGGAGGTGAGGTTGGAATATGCAAAGTATCAAACATTCGGCCAAATTCATTGTAGCACATTTTGATTACTTCCCATTGAAGACAGAATGCATCCATAACTGCTTGCAAAGGGTCAACAAATCGTTTTTCATGGATCACTGAGTGTGTCCAGGGGAGAAAAGGCTGATAAGAGCTGTCCATGCCCGCACATGCTGCATCAGTCACTGCGAATGAGGACCAATAGGCATCAGCGCAAACATCTGTAACGGACCATGTACAGGCCCCATGCCAGGGATTGCATTCAACTCCCAGAGCACGGCCAAGACTCACGAAGCAGGTTTCGAGGGAAATGGCTCCAATGATCGCGGCCTTTTTGATGGTTTGTCTCCCTCTGGCACCTCTGCATCTTCCGCAATCTCGATGGTCTTGTGAGAATCGATGTCCAGACCAAGAGATCCTGCACAATTCCTGAGCACAGCCTGAAGGTTGTTTCTCATCGTTTCCTCTTCCTTGTCGGCTGTCTCTTCCGCATTGTCCTCCGCATCCATGACCGGGATAGAGGCGGGAGGTGGTGCTGATGTGCCTCCTGCCGTGTGGCTGAGTTGTTGGATAATCCGGCTTGTCGCCGTGATTTCGCTTCGAGCTTTGCTCGCTTGTTCCGTCAGGAAGGCCTGATGTTTTCGATACTCCTCCAATTGTTGCTCCCAGATTTGGATCCCTGCTGCCATGTGTTTCATCCACAATGCACGATGGGCTCGTCGGTGATCCGAGACTTCGCTCAGATGATCTTTCACCTTCCCCAAATAGGTTGTGGCTTGGTGGAGGTTCTTGATCCCTTTCCTCCCATGATCCTTCTCCGCTTTCTCGACCAAAATCTTGGTCTCCTCCGGCATCAAAGATGGGTCCGGGTACGCCTTCCGTAACGCGTCCACCCATTCCTGATCCTGAGCAGCCAGAGATGAGCTTGCCGTCGCAAATGGGTTGGGAGACAATGTGGAGGACGGAGTGAAAGCAGACGTATCCATCGCCGCCCAAGGTGCAAAGTTCTTCGCCTCTGCCTGGAACGGGGAAATCTGATCGTCCTGCTTGGCTTGTCCTTTCCCTTTCTTCCCTTTCTTCCCTTTTGCCGTGCCCTTGGCCTTGGCTGGCATCTGAGAAGAAGCAGAATTTTTCCCATAGGCTTGTTCTGCAGCGCCAAAATGACGCCTGCTTGCTGAGCGACTGGATGAACGTGAATGGTCTTCCCAGTTGTCCCAGTCGTCCCAGCCCTGTGAATTCCAACCATAGGTTGCCTTGCCTTTGACCTTCGGCTGGGTAGGGTGGCGGGTCCCTTGTGTCCAAGGAGCGTAGCACACTGCGCATTCCGCATGCCATTTTTTGTTGATCCGCCCGCACACACATTTCCATGGAAAATACTCTTGATTTGCATCTCCTGTATACTCCATATCCATCACTTGGGTAATTTGTGAGATGAGACTCGGGTCTCGATTGTGGTGTTTTGAGAGGATCCTGCGAATCCTTAACAGGCCAATCTTGCTCAATGCGATATAGCCCTTTTTGTAAAGAAACCAGTTCCTTCGCGCTTTTGCTCGATCTCTCCGCGCCTTCCGGCGGGTTGTATTGATCACGGCCAGAATTCTGAAAATGGAAAATGAAGACAATCAAGATCAGAAAACAATGGCGCAAATAACACATAAACCTCTGAAATGTCAAATTCCACAGGAAAAAACAGCTGCAATAGCAAGCACTATAACAGGAGTCCCCAGAGAAGATGTAGAGGCAAGTGCACAAGAATGTAGATCTTTATCACGAAGAGGAAAAAGCCAGGGCAAGCCGTACAGCGATCCAAGTTCGATCCAAAGATGAGGAAATCAAATTGTAAATTGAAAACACCAGTGGTACGATGACAGCAAAGGTGAATTGCAAAATCAAAATTGAAAATAGCCAATGTAGGCCCAAGAAAGGCAGCTACAAAGGAAATCCAAGGGTTTTGAAGGATAACCCTAAACCTAAGCTCCGACAGCACTTGCAGAGCCCGCGGGTTAGGCCAAGAAACCCGCTAAGGCGATGGCGACGCCCCCAAAGGAATGAACAAACCGAGGGGAGCTTGATCCAAAGCCTTCAAAGACAAATCTGACAAATAAACAGAAGCAAGTTAGTGGTTTTTTCTAGCGCCTGCAGCTAGAGTTGCCGTCAGGGGATCAAACATGACACGAGAAAATCACTGCAATTCTTGGGTGATTTCCCAGTAAAACATACCAAAATGTGCCAGTGGGGGTTGGTCCATTACAAGATTGACAGCTGGGTGGCCTCATCATGGCCATGCTCAGCTGCACAATGCAGGGCCGTCCAGCCCTTCCAGTCCTCAAGCGGCGGAGCAAGGAAACATCAGGGAGGCATCATGGATGGCCTGTGGCATGGGTTTCAGCACTAATCTTCGTTTTTTGTATGCTTTTGAGAGTTCGGGTCAAGCAGTTTCCTTCACTTCACGCCTGCCCCGGCCTAATCTGGAAACTAATTAGTGAAGCTGAACCCGTTTGTCGGGTCCCAATTGGAAATCAACCTACCAAGCGCATGGCAAAAATTGGGCCTACTGCAACTGGGCAAGGCAAAAAGCTTTTGTCCTTGACATTGGCTGAGGTGAATCTAGGGCTGCCCTCAGCCGCTGAAGAAACATGGTAACCAGCGTGTTCTCCCAGAATCTGATGTTTGCACATATTTGCACCATGATCCTCAACCACAGCAAGTCTGCCAAAATTCTTGGTCCGTCTGCATGCTGTCCCGCAGTGTAAAACGCGCAGCAACTGCCAACCATATACTGCACATAGGCTCAAAAAGTAAGGCCCTGACCAGGAGAATGGAGCAAACCTGGCCCCAGCAAGCCGTAGAATGGATAAAAGTGGATACCAGAAGAGATCCCAAGCGGCATGGCTACCGTGGTCCATTGGGTTGGCCTCAAGGAAATTAGCAGGAAGCAGCCCATGTTTCCGCCATGTTTGATGGAAAAGCAATGTTTATATATTGTGTTGGTGCTGCTCATGATTTGCAACAGGAATGGTATAACGTCAGTCGGTCGTTGAGAGTTCGTTAAAGCTTTCGTTGAAGATTTCGTGGCAATCCTTGTGGCAATCCATTTTGCCACACCTTTTGCCACAAAAAATGATCGTGAGAAT
>Ga0126342_10002515_pt1 | contig 28729 bp, 23 predicted proteins | sample Cyp1metagenome_FD_92528 | JGI IMG/M metagenome (GOLD analysis project Ga0126342, IMG submission 92528) | Coral microbial communities from Lord Howe Island, Old Settlement Bay, Australia - Cyphastrea 1 metagenome | ecosystem: Host-associated > Invertebrates > Cnidaria > Coral ... | reverse complement strand
GGACAAGGAGGGGTGTTCAACGCCTCATGAATCTCGCTCCGCGGCTCTTTTCAGCCAATACTTCACGGAATAGGCATGTCAACGCCTATGAGTGCTGTGGTAAAAACAGCATTATATATATATGATATATGTATACTCGAGCTCAACGTGACAATCTGTAGGAGACAACACTATAGAAAGGGTTCGTTCAGGACTGAAGATGGCAAATCAGGACCAGCAAACTCAACACAATAACATGCTGTAACATGCACAAGGTGTGTTGGCATCAGAAACACCACCTTCCATAGCATCCACATATCAGGATATATCAGGTACATCATGAGCATTCATGAGATAATACTGGAACTCAAGAAAATATCCAGAAAAAATGGTCCCCAAGTCCCCAACTTTCAACCGGGCACATAGTCAGAACGTTCAGCCCATCCGGGAGCCGTGGCAATGGCGTTCTCCAAAGTCGGCTCCACCCAGCCCTGCACTGTGAGCGCCCAGCGGAGGTCGCACAAGGCCTGAGCGGAGAAGTGAAGAATCTCCTCCTGGGCGGAACAGATCCAGTTTTCGGGTCTGAACATGTGGTATCCATTGGTTTGTCTGTTGGTTTATCATCATTTTTCCTATCAACAAATATGAGAATATAGTATAATATAGTGTGGGGATGTGATGGGATAAATGACCAGCAACATGATATTTGGACATATTTGATGTGTGTCGGAAAATGGGGGTGTGCCCAACAAAAAGGTGATTCGAATGACCTTTTGATGGTCATAAACCACTGCTTCTTGTGGCCCCCGATGTTCAAACCCGCATGGATTTCCTCATTTCGAGTATGGTTCAAAATTGGGTGGGAAGTCAATCAAATCAATGGTCTTGATCCCGTAAGGTTCTTTGTACCCAGACATGGATGGTGGATAGCAAAAAGTGAATCTGAACTGGTAATTGAAAATCATCGACCGATTCGGGCAGGAGAAACTGATGAAACTAATGACCGGAGGGTCATCATCTTTAGTCAGAATAGATAAACATCTACCATATCGGGTGATGCTTGGACCAAGGAGTAAACTGATCTTCTCACCAACAATTTGATCGTGACTGGCTGACCAACCAACCAACCGACTGACTGGTGGCTTGATATCATGTCATGTCCAAAGGCTGTTGTTGGGTTCTACACTCGGAAACTGCCACTCAACTGTTAACTGGAATTCATAGAAAGGGCCGCTGATTTTGCACCAAAGGTTGTAAACTCACTAATAAAGAATAGATGCGGATTTACCATTTGATGGGAACTACATGGAACTACAAAAAATCCTCAATCAGAGTTCTTTGCTGGGTTCATCACGTCATAATCCGTCTTTTTGTTGGTGATATCTGATTTTTAGTGATTAAGCACCCTTCGTCTTCCATTCCCTTTTGTAAAATACCAATGTTTGGGGGTAGATATGATGTATTGTTTTTTGTGGTTTTTTCATCTTTGCTTGGTTACATCCACATGTTGCTGTTGAATACTTATTTGCCTTGTTTGATTCTTTCTCTGCCGTCACATCCTCCTGTTTAGTGACCCAAATCCCCAAGTTTCAAATCTCCATCTTCAATCCCCAAGTTTTTGCAGGTGTAATTCACATTCTTATTGGTTCAATCGCAACTTCTCTCACTGAAATCCCTGTGTTTCTTGGGTAAAACCCCCCTTTTTCGGCACCTCAGAGCCGGGCCGCTGCGCTGCGCCGCACCAGCACGGGCCGCCAGCCGGAGACCGCCACGCGGAGCAACGCGAAGGCGGCGGCGCAGTTGGCCAAGCCCTGGGCGTCCAAGTGGGGCGCCAAATGCACCTTTTGGCCAACTTTGGATGATTTTGGATGGCTGTGGGTCGAGACGGGGGAATGACTCGGAATGACGGTCTGATGCTTTGAAACTGTGGATCGAGAGAACTGGATCTATCCGAATCTATGATCTTGCCGCATGTTGCTGGTGTAATTTGTAGAATGTCAAAATGAAGTTGCGATTCGAAGATTATCGCATTTGGTAGAGCGCAATCCAAAAGTTGGGCAACCCCAAAACAGAGTGTTTGCACAACCCGACTTTCTTCTGGAACTGCGGCAGTGTGCATCAAGATTTTAGACCTACCACATCCAAATAAATTATGCGCCAAGTTTGTTTGGTCGGAGGACAGTGTCGGCCAAGGAAGTAAAGCATGGCATATGTTCATGTCCAATGGATTCCCTGCAGACATTCCTGTCACACACTTATGACACCAGCCATCGGATGGAGCGTTGGGCCAGGGGTTTTAAGCCCGGAGACTGCCTGCTTTGCCAGCCTCAGAGAAGAGTTCATCAACATGCTGCAGATTGGAGCTATATGGAGATATGACGGTTTCCATAAATGGTACCCCAAAATCATCCATTTTAAAAGGATTTTCCACTACAAACCATCCATTTGGGGGAACCAGCATTTTGGGAAACTCCAATATGTATCCAATCCACAACTTGTTGGATTTGACCAAAGAGCTCACTCTGTGCTGCAGGGGCTACAAACAGTGACAATCTTGGAGAACCGTCGCTACATCCAACTCTATTGGAAGACTTGGAAGTGGCAAGAAATCTGCGCTATCGCATTGCATCGCATTGCAATCAAATGGTTAATCCAAGCGACCTGGCCATTAATTCCGTGTCCGCATTGACCTTCGCGAATGCCCAGGCCATCATGTCGACATCCCGCGCATTTAGCGTAGCCATCCGCTCCTCCACCTGCCAAGTGAAGCAGTGATGATTTGGGTCCTGCATTTTAGAGTTGCTGGTAGTCTGTATATACTTTACCTATTAACAGTATCTAACAGTAAAATGACCCTGTTGAGATCTGTTGAGTTACTTTTTTCCCAAAGGTTCCAAGGATTTCCATTCCTATCAGAACGCAACACGTCTGCAGCCGCGTGCAGTGTGGCACCTGTCGAGCAATGTCCAGCATCAAAGGTTCGCCCGCTTCAATTTCCTCCTGGGAAATGCTGCTCCGGTCGCTGAAAGGGTCCCTATTCATTGCAGCACTTGGGTTGCCTGGTATGTTTTACAGAACAAAGTCTAAGTCAATGGCTCATGCACTGGCACTGCGGAATACACAAAAACCTCCATCCACAAATGGGCCTGAAACATGGACTTATCACTTCTGCAGCCAATGTCTTTTGATCAATGAGTCTTCCAAAAATGGAGGATACAAAAACAATTGCAAGTTTGGAATGAGTTGGGATGAGGATTATCCCGGATTTGCTGAGTAGCTCAACCGTTGGATTTTCCCAAATCCGAGGCTCCGCTTTGGCAAAGGCCCAGGTTATCTTTGACAGCTCGGTGCTCCCAAAGGACCCAAGGCCGAGGCGACGCGCGGAACTCTTCAGCTGTCCAAACAGTGGGCCTTGAAGCGTTTGGGGTACCGGCCAAGTTCTTGGATGTCCCTAAAATTGGAGGGTTCATACTGAATTGGTGAGTAAAACTTGCGATGTTTGAAATCTAGACCGATCCGCCACCAATGTTTGGGCAGCATCTCAGCATACTCACAACTGGCTGCTTTCATAATCTTTGAGAAACATAGAAGTGTGGTGGAATCTGATGTGTGGAAACCCCGGTTTAGCGACAAATTAAACCCGATCCCACTTTGCCAGCTCGTAGTACTGTAAGCATGCAAGAGGGTAACCCAGTTGGAGGACTTCCAAACAATGGTCTTCAACGCTTCTGGCTGCCAATTTCCGGGCGACTCTATCGCGATGGCTCCAAAACGGGGCACAAATGGACCCACAACAGTGCTCATTGTTAGCATCCTATCATCCATTTTGGGCGGTAGTAACTTTGATCCATCCCACTGTCATGTATATATACCCTATCACTACCTATCATAAACCCAGCTTTGCACCCCAACAGCAGGTTCCAAGGTTCCACCGTTCCACGGTTCCAGCGCTGCGGTTCCGTTCCGGTTTTTGGGCTCGGCAAAAAAAAACAACGCACCACTCCCAAGTCCAGAGATTGAAACGGAAGTGTCTCTTCAGTTGGGAACTATGAAGTAGATACATTTGTTCATGTTTCTTCATTTGGAGCTAGATCTAATACTGTAGTTATACTCCCCATTTCTCCGATTTATTTTATAACCATGGATGAATGTCCCCTGGGACCTTCACCCTGGCATACCCCCACCTTGTGCTTCGGCCATCGAGGCAAAGGCCCAGCTGACCCGTGCCAAGCCCCCACAGTTCAACTGCCCTGCGACTTTCAGGGCCGTGCCACGGAAGCGCCGCAGCAGGACCTTCGGAAGCCATGGGCCCATGGATTTGGGATGAGATGGGTGGGTATTCATGAGATTTACCCATAAAATTTGGAGATATTAAGTGACGCAAGTTTGGAACGCAAAGGGGCAACAAAAATGAGAAGGTGGAATTGGATGAGACGTTTGTAGCCTGAAACCAACCGCGGAAACATGTTAAGCTTAGTCCCGAACCATCCTCTGTTTCACGTTTCCCAAGAGTTGCAGGCAATCGCACCCGAGTTGGGTGGATGCTCGCCGCTGCTCGCCTCGTCAGCTGCATCCAACCAGGCGAAAGCCCAAATGATGCTTGCGAACTCCTGCAGCGACTGCTGTAGCTGTGTGATGTAAGTTGTCTTGCCGAATGGGACATTCAGGCGCCTGAAAAAATGGAGGCACTGTGCCAAAGAGTACAATTCTTGGGTGTGAGATTCCCTTACATAGGGCTTACTAATGTGTCAAGTACTGATGTTTCTGTTTTTTTTCTCATGATCCGAAAGTGGCTGGCCTGCGCATCGAAAGCATCACTCTCACTGAGGAACTTCTCCCTGATGCGGCTCATTAAGGTTTCGCAGGAGACATCTGCCTGGCAGGGCTGAACCCAGGCTTTGAACAGCTTCTGATGGCTTAGGGAGATGAATTTTCTGATAGTTTGGTGTAATCTTTGGTGTGATGTTTGAATGTGGTGTTTCACCATGACTATTGGATATTGGTAAAACTGGCCAATCGATTCTTGTACGGAATGTAATGTAAGGAATGCAAGAACGGACCCTATCAAAAGCAGTGCAGATTTATTTCCAAATTTCAGGGGTGGTGAAAGGATCATTGAAATTGAAATTGAAAAGTCACCCAACTTTTGGGCAGATTGTGGATATCACCCGACAAACAATCCACTGATGATGTAAGATAAAACATGCAGTCAATAGGACCCTTGCATACAGCTACCATCCCCAAAACTTCCGCTGGCCAATCCTCAACGAATGGACCTGGAATCATGCGTCAGCAGTTCTGTTGGTCTCACTGATGCTCAAAGTTGATATACCCCTGAAACAACCTGAGGGTGGCCAGCTTTGGTAAAGCAAGCCGTCCAACTTTAGGCTATCCGATATCCAAATGTACCTACTTCCTCCCCATCCCCAGCATTTTCCGGCATTTTCATCCGTCCATCTTTCACTTTACCCTTTCGAGTTGTGTCCGATCTGCGACATTTGTTGGATGGCAGCTTCGGTCTTGTCAAAGAGCTGCAACCCGCAAAGGCACCCGCGGTGGGCTCGTGGTTTAGGTCGTACAGTGTCCACAACATCCATGTTGGCTACGAAACATCATGACCGACCAAAGCCAAGCTGTGGATGGTAGAGAAGTCTATAAAATTCAACTTAATAAACATGACTAAGATATACTAAGCTTAGATACGTTGCACAAAAGGATACTGTGGACTGGATATCAACATATTCTTCTGCCAAAAGCCCAGAAGATCCACCCACAAAGACCAGCCCAGTTGTGGGTCACAATCTCTAGCCCTGGTGCAATTCACATCCGAAAAATGTGGCCAAAACAGCCATCTATGTCTTGACCTGTTTGAATGCATGTGTTGCTTGTTTGATCTTATATATCTCTATATATAATGCCGCACTTATTGTTGTACTCCCCAGCTCACCTTTCTCCGCCCAGTTGTTGAGTAACTAACATGATATGATTTTTCATGGGCATTCATTCTGCAGTTGCTAAGCATCAATCCCAGTTATCACCAGAACTATAAGCTCTGCTATGGCTGCTATGAATCAGTTCACCACTTTTCAACTGGCTGCCCCATCTCCAGCCCTTTTCAGGCCTTGGCAAAGGCCCAAGCCGCATTCCCAGTGTCCTGCCTGGCACTTGGAGTTGGAGGATCCAGACCGCAAAATTCCAGTCATCAGTAGGGATTGCTTATCGCTCCGAGCACACAAAAGAGCTGTGCTCACCAGTCCAAAACAACTCTGTTCCGCCAGCCCTCATCATTCCTAGATTTGAAATTTGAAACTAGAAGAAGAATGGTGAGACAAACGCAGCCTCAGACTTGGAAACCTTCGGCTAATTGTTTCCTTGAAACATTTGAAACAACCAACAGTCCCTTGGCCTGTTCAGTGTGGAGAAATCTTTGACTGCGCGCTTTGCCATCTGCTGGATCAGATTCACATCCCTCACCTTCTGGCAGCTTTTGTCAAAAAAGGCTGAGCTTGTCATGACTTGCAGGCAACCAGAAGTATCCTCAGGTTCTCCCAATCCCTCAATTCCTTCAAAGAAACCTAATTTCGAACAAAAGTACCTACACATCAACATGGCCATCCACATTCAGTCCTTCAGAGTCCTTTATGTTTGTGCAGGTTGAAAGCTTCGAGCCATGCCACTAGCCATGTTACTATCCATACAAACCCCAGGCACCCCACAGCCCCTGCCTGCATCTTGGAGAAAGCCCAAACCAAATTCGCCGTCTCTTTCCCCGTCAGCTGATCCACACGAGCTTTGACCTCCTGAAGGACATGCTGAATGGCATCCTCTGAGGGCTCCTGGCGTTGGAAGAATGGTGGCATTGAGATTCCAACCATTTGACACCCTCCCATTATATAGGAAAGTTTTAAGAAAGTTCTCTCAACACAAACTCTCAAGAGGCCAACCCACACACACTTCTTCCAACTCCCATGGATATCTACCGAGCTTGGTCCCTCCAAAGAAATTGAACCGAATACAGTGGTGCAGCCAAAATCACCACTCAAGCACAGGTGGTCCAAAAGATGGTTGTATGCAAATAGTCATACTACAAAAGGTCATTGAATAACGACTATTTGACGTTTCAAAGTAACCAAACTATTGCTTACAATTAAGTACTGCAGGATGCCAGTTTGCTTAATTTCAGCAACTCAGACGTTCAGTACATTCAGTACCAAGCACTTCAGTTGTGTAATCTTGTTCTCTCTCTCTCTCTCTCTCTCTCAATTCTCTTAATATGTCTAGGGTCAAGACATGGTATATGCTTGATGGTCATCCATCCCATAGTGGGAATCCTTATCATGGCTATATGGAGGTTTCCTAAAATGGGGGGTACCCCGAAATCATTCCACCGCACCTGGGGGAGCTTTGCCATGGCCCAGGCCACCACCGACAGCTCCGCGGACTTCAAAGTCCCGCAGCCAGTCGTGGCAGCGCTGAGCGCATGGGCGGCGGTGGCAAAAGCCGCCTGGTCCTTCAGGGAAAAATCTGGGCTTCAAAGCCGTACCAACACGTAACAAAAAGAGTGATTGAATCGATTTTATAAATGTGTGGGTGTGTGTCTGTATGTGTAATAGATATATATATATATATATGTATATTTACAGTATATACATATGTATATATATATATATAAACACACATATGAATGGCGGACAAAATTACTTACTACCCGCAATTGACATGGCCAAAGTGGGTGGTCTCCTATCGTTTGTGAAGGCTTGTACTTCCATGCTATGTACAAGAATAGGGTATCGGTAAGCGGGTGGTCCCCTATCGGTTGTGAATGTTTTCGCACAAATTTAAACATCCCATGTCCACTCCCCACCACTTTTGTCGTCTGCCAATTTTGTCAGTTACTCATACACTTATACATATACGTCACTTGTATAGGATGCATTTCTTTGTTGATCTGTTTAGGATACTAAAATCCTAAATAAAATAAATAAATAGGTGATGATCATCCCTTATGGGTGCAGCCTCTAGTGGTCAGGTTGATCAACCATGATATAGTCAGATATTCAGGTTGCTCATTCCCATATTGAAAGATTGAAATGTCAAGCAGTAAGTAATGCATGTGTTTCTCTCCATGTAAATGCCATATCCTCGTAGCAAGCCCATGCTAGTGTTAAATCTGTATAGCACACACGTTTCGAACACAAGGAAATCATCCCTAATAGTGCCTAATAGAAACAAAAAAACATCTAGCCAGATCTAGCCAGCTACTTCTGTCCTCTAGTTTCACCTCCAGACGTGCCAGGGACCACGCCAGAGCCGCCAAGTCATTACCAGTCAACTCCGGTGCGATGGCTGCTGCCTGGGCATCACTGGTAGGGCGCGCTGCAACCAGGAACTTCTGGTAAACTTTGGTGAAGGCAAGTTGAAAACAAAAAAAAAACTGCAAGTTCTATCTACGAAGTACTGCAGCAACCGAAAAGGGAGGATTCTGCCCCACAGCACTCTTACCTGTGCCGTCAAGTGACTCTCTTCAGCAAGGGGCCCAAAGATCCACTCGACGGAGGCGACAACCTGGGAAGCACGGAGCTTGGGAAATGTTGAAATGATCTGCTGACTTGGCTGCCCTTTGATGAATCAGAAGTTATACTTTTTGCTGGGTATGCGGCACTTTTTGTGTGCAGTTCATGTCCACGCTTTTTACCCAGCAAAAATATGGACCTGCGAATGCTGAGCTGGTCCGCACAAAAGCCGAGCAGCACCACAGCACGCAGCGCAGTCAGCAAATGTATGGTGTCGAAAAAACTGCCCTCCCGCTGAAACAGCTGCAGCACCTAGTCAGTGGTGCTGTTGAGGCAGATGTGAATACCTTGAGGACTGACTTCAACCCCAGCAGCAAATGACAGACTTCAACAGCAAATTGGAAGATGGTTGTCTCCACAAGTCACTTGCACCTGGTCACCCTTCGCATCGCGTAAACGCTGCTGCAAATCTCGCTGCTTCTGCCGAGGCTTGCTTCCGAGCAGCGACCTTTTGGGGCCACTGAGGCTAAGGGGATTACCAAACGAACCAATAGGATTCAATAGGAAAAAGAAAACTATCAATGCTGGGCCACGAGAAATGAAAGAATACCAAATTGATCCAAATTGAGTGTTGGATTTGTGCTCCTCCTTCGTACCGTATCTATGTTTCATGCTGAACAGCGCCTCCAGTTACTACCATGGCGCCAGCCGGCAAAGGCCTCCAGCCGCCTCAGCCGCCAAAAGGCAGTGGGACGCCACGCCATACGCCATGCCCAAAGGCCCAAAGGGACAGGTTGAGATGCACCGATGCACTTGGGCCGGGATGGAGAGATCGGTATCTCGGCATGTCATCGTATCTTATCGTATCTCTAAATAGATGCAGTCACAATGTCTCAGCACCGGTCTAAAGGGTGCATTGATAATCACTGAAACTGAACCCGTGGCCGGTTTTGCGTTCATGCCTGGAGGCTGGTCGACACAACTGTCTTTTGGTTGCTTTTGACCTCAAAATACAGCATCGAAGTTTGAATTGTAATGATCCCGCTTCCGCGTGCAGATCCATGCAAGCGTATCAGCCTGCGTGCAAAAGGTGACATTCGTGCAAGACCAAATTGTATAGAAAGACAACGCAAGTACTGCTACTGTGGGCCGACCCAAAAATATCGAGCAGGCTTGCTCTCTTCCATTCTGATTTTAGTTGGTTTATCCGGGATTTATCCGTGTATCCAGTCGAATTGTTTCACATCCACAATTTCAAGGGCCGGCCCAACTTGTTTGCCTCTGAAACCAGGCCATTAGCCGAGGAGTCGTGGCGACTCTTTACACTCTTTACACTTCGCCATTGTCAGGGCATTCCGTGGCTGGCAGCACCACCTGACAGCAAGGTTGGAAGCCTCCCCCTCATCTCATCAGCAATGGTTGAGAAATGTAGACAACAGGTCAAACATGGTCAAACTCCTTTCAGAACCCAGCTGGGCTTTTCTGGCATCTGGACCCCACACAATATACACAATTATTGGATGGGAGTGCCTGAACTGTTCACTTTTTCTGGCCCTTGCAATGGAACAAAATTGGTCACTTCACAAGATCTGGTCTGACCCATGCAGGTCATACAGCCTGTCCAAGAATGGTCTGCCCAGGATGCAACAAGAATCAGTCCACGAGTCCACGCTGATCCGTCAGGTGCCTTCACGCCGTATGGCTTGATGATGTCAATGATCAACTTGTCCTCGCCGGGAAATGGTATAGGCGAGGCCGGTATAGGCAGTATAGGTTAAACGGCACAAGCCGCAGAGAATGAGCGGTTGGCTGCGTACACAATGATCATTGTGCAAGGCAAAATATCACAGCCACATCAGCAGCATTGCATGTTTTTCCTGTAAACCGCAAGGACCTTTGCCCAATGGGTGTGACGTCGTCTTTGAGGGCAGGCTGACTTGACGCACAAATTCTGAAGGCTTGACTCCTTCCAGGTCCGTGTTTTTTTTTCTTTGTCTGCCGTACTGTTTTATTTGGTTTTCTAGTTCTGACTTTTCATTGTGGTTCTCTCTTTTAGGATCTTTTAGGTGTGGTTGATTTTTCCCTCGTTTTTTCCGCTTTCTCTTTGTCTTGTTGATGCTATGTTCTTTTCACGACGGTAATACGGTAATTGTATGTAATTGTTCCCATGGTTGGAAACACTCTTCTTTAAAATGCTAATTCGGTGGAAGGAACAAACCCGCGCAGAGAATAGTAACATCCATATATCGTAATTCTGTCTGAAATCAAATTCAGACACGCAACAATCTCAGGCTCCCAAGCCATCCAGCTCCCCGTTCCACCAAATGCGGTGCATCATGTGCACCACCCCAGCGATCACCCGCCGCTTTGTTTTGGCGACGAACTGGGAACAGCGAGCCATTACCGCATTAGCACAAACGGCAGCACATTATGCTGCATTTGCTGCTACTGTGCGATGAGTTTTTCCGGCTTCTAGGATATTATATAGATGATATTAGCATCCTGAAGTCTTTACAAACCAAAACACCCCAGCGATTTTGGTTCGGGGACACTGAGCGGCATCCGTCCTGATCGGAGCAGTAGTTGACAGTGTACTCATAGTTGCTCAAGCCACCTGAGGCTTCCAAAACCCGCCACCAAAGAAACAAAACTGTTTTTCAGTGAAACAATCGTGCGGTTACTTCCAACACTTTGCAGACAGATTGTACCTTGACTTGGCGATGGATCAAAACCCTGGCTCATCTCAAAATAGCTGGTGTGTCATGGTATGTCCATGTTCATCTCCCAAACTCGACACAGATACGTCACTTGAGAACTTCAACTGCTGAGCCAGGCTAGCTACACGTCTCGTCGTTCTCGATGGTGATGGCCCCGGCACTGTTCTCAAAATGGGCGCCAGGGCACGATGCCGGCAGCGGGCCAACAGCCTCAGCTGGTGGCAAGGGCAGCTGGCAAGGCTGGCAAGGCTGGCGGAGCCGGGTTGGCAAAATGGTGGAACTGAAAAGATATGCATTTTTTGAAGAATAGTTCAAAATGGTAATATCATGTAATATCATGTAATATCATGTAATATCATGTAATATCATGTATCTAACTTGGAAACTCAAAAAAATGCGCCATGCAACCTTCAAGTCCACGACTCCCACATTTCCGTCCACGCTCACCACCTTGATCTCATACCAATTGGTCAGCACGTTGCCTCCAAAGCAAGCCTCAGTGATGAGTCCACCGATCACCCCTGCCTCAGTCAATCAAACCCAATACTATCCAATACTAATGTTACCAATACTTCCATCCTCAACCCATTAAAAGCAAGACATGGCCCCATGGCCCAGCAACCGGGGCTTGCGGCAGGGCCCCAGTTCCGCTGCATGTCAGCTGTGCCGCCGTGGGCTGCTGGATGCTATCGATGTTGGGGCTACCGCGCAGTGCTGGAGCGGTGTCCTGCAAATTGGGGGGAATTCTGTTGCCAGGTACCACCTTATTTGCTTGGTTTCAAAGTTTCCTACTGCTGTTTTCAAGGTTTAGGAAGCTGTCCAACGTCAAAAACTGGATTCGCACGGCAAAGCTGTACCCTGTCCAGCATTCGATTCAGTGATGGTCAATCTCGTTTTCTAAACCCTTCAAGAATCCTGACCACCACTCTAAAAAGGTTCATCGCCACAAATTTGCCAATCCTCAATTCATGTCCCATGGCCCATTGCAGACTTACCCCAGGCAAGTGCTCCACCTCAGCAAAGGCGAAGAAGGGGAAGATCGCAAGGAAAGCAATACGAAGAGACATGGTCACCTGTGAAGCTTCGTGCACGGCGACTGACCTTATTCGATCCAAAACTTCCAGCGAATAACAACAGTGGCCTGGCTCCATCCATGACATTGCTCCGATTCGATCAAGTGGCTCAAGTGGTGCCATGTTTGGGTGTTTTGTTGATGAACCAAAGCTTCTCTTATTTTGCTGCGATGGAAATGTCCTGGGTCGAGGTCTCGAAACAAAGGATTTCAGCAAGGCAGGGGTGGCGTGTTGCACCCTGGCCGTGGCAACTTTGTGCCATATCAAGTCTTGGGATTCGCCACATTTCAACGAGTCCCAGACCAACTTTCAAATGTAAATTTCCCAGGAGTCTTTGTTCCTGCAATGGCACATAATGGCACATGACACAACCTGGGTGAAAGGATTCAGGATACAGGCGGATACAGGGATTCATGCATCCGCCGTCGCATCATCAATCACACAGGAGATCTTTGCCCCTGCACTTGCCTGCTGACTATCATGCATGGCAAGTCTCACTCTCATCCAACCTACCAGGATGTGACAAAGAAAGGCGAAAAGGTGATCACGACTTGTTTGCAAGTGCGCTCCTTGTTGGCAGAGTAAGATAAGATATACTGCAAATGTTTCGATTCTCTGCACAACACAAACGCGTGGCAAGCCACAAAACACTGCTGTATCGAAATGAAATGGAAATGGACCATCTTGAACATATTCTATTTAGGATTATTTAGGTAAGAAATCATCACTGTTCCGTTGGATTCCAGTTGCAGACAATGTTTGGCTTGGGCAAACCACTTGGCAACCTGCAGTCCGACTCGAAGAGAAAATGCCTCACTTCCTTGTCCGGAAGACCTCAGGGTAGGAAAATGGAGACAAGAGCACCCACGCTCCTGGATTCCCAAAGTGTCACCATTCTCAAAGGATTTTAAAAATTGTAAAGGATGAATTGGATCATGTCTGAAGGATGCTAAAGGTAAAGCCATGCCTTTCAGCAGCCGATCTCGGAAGTTCAGGCAACGACTGTAGGTGTAAGCGTAGCCCTCATCAGCAATGTAGTCCACTTGGAACTCACCACCTGCGCTGGTCTGGTCCCATCTGGTCCCATCTGGTCCCATCTGGTCCCATCTGGTCCCATCTGGTCCATCAGAATCACGAAGAGTCCAGCCTTCGCCCAGGTCTTGGCATTCCGCGAAATGCCAGAGACATCCTCGCAAGCCCTGAACCCCTGCGATGGTTACCGGCAGCACACCTGCCAGATGTTACTTTCAAGCATGGTTCCAAATGGTTTCAATATGTTCCAATGTGTTCCCGTAAACTACCTGCCAATCAAACATGGAGGATTTCCCATTTACATCAATACGGGATTTATGGATTTCCCATGGCCATCTTCGATGGAGGTTTGGCGTGGCTGAGCCCATCCTGAGTAGTTGTTCGGAAGAGCTGCAATGAACTCTGCACGACCTCCCAGGCGAACAGCCAACCGAACAGTCCTAGAAACGGCGTGAACATAGTGTTGTCAGTGTCCAAAAACATCCAAAAACCGTCCCAAATCAGATTCTCAGCGAAAGAAGGTCAAAAATGTATAAAAATGTCAGAAATGTTAATCCTGCCATCCTGGCCTGCACTTGTCACTGCAAGGCGCAGTGGATACTGACGTTGGAGATGACCTTCAAGCACTTCCACCTCACCGACATCCAAAAATCACTTGCACACATCTAGCAATTGAATCCACATGACATTCAACTGAATGTTCCTCGACAACTTTGGAGACGTTTGATGTACCGAACTGATTTTGGACGGCCTGCAGCTGGGCTTCCCGGAAGACCATTTCCCAGTCATCCTGGAGATGCAGGGGTGCCTGCCCGTAGTAGACCTGAGATGTTCTGCCGTTTCTCCATGGCAGGGTAGCACTTCCAAAAAGTCACGGAAAAGAACCACGTGGAAGCACCGAGCTTAAATTCACAAAAAACGTATTTATAACTCAGTTTCAGACTGACTGGCTCTTTGGATAAAGCATCAGCTCAATGTCGGCCGAAATCACGTCACCAGCCTGCAGCCCAGAGCGGATGCATATCTTCAAAGCCATCGAGGACCCAATTGGTTTTGATTATCTTTGGATATGTTTCGGGGACTTCGGCATGCCGTCAGGCAACGACCCCCCCTGCCTGAAGATGCACAGAGCCGCCACTTGCAACGCCCAGCTCCAAACCCAAAGTACGGAGACCAAAGTTGTCGCCGCCGATCAGAGAGAAAACTGGACCTGTCCATGTCCATGCGATTGGATAGCCTGGCTCCCCAATCGCAAGAAATCACATCCACTTGAGCATGTGCCAACTAAACATGAGCAGTGAATGGCAAGAACCTAGAAATCTTCGTGCCAGCTAGATCAAGGTCACTCCGCGATGGTCTGACCTGACTACTATTTAACAATCTCGTTGTACATACTGGTATAATTTGTATTAGTTGTATATGTATCACATACATGTATTCATACATAGGTATGTATATATATATATATACACATGGATGTATATATTATATTACTATATATGTTATATGTATTATGCGGCAACCAAATTTGAACGCATAGCCCAGGTGATTGCCTCGCAGCTGCCCCGCTGAAAAGCTGCGTAGGAGGAGTCCTCGATGGGCATGGTGCGTCTCCTGGTGCTATTGGTGCTTTCAAGGCCGTATAATATCGAAATATATGGAAAATGTATGGAAAATATATGGAAAATGTGGAAAGTACATGGAAAGTTCATGAAAATTCTATAAAAGATAGAAATATCTATGGAAAAATATGATTGATATTAGTATGATGAGCGTCTCGAGTCAACTGGATGAGTGCCCACTCGCACCACCCATGGGATGGCACTCGATGAAGTGCCCCTGTGCAGTGCGAAAGGGTTGTCGCACATTGCTGACTTCATGCGTCATTTTAGGTGCGCATTCAAAGAAGCGGATAAGGACATATTATGACATATTGGTGTGGGTTTCATAAAATATGTGCAAACGACGTTTTCAAATCCAAAGATAGGATAAGATCCAGAAAATGAAGTTTTTCATTGGGATATCCATTGGGATTCCAAGGGAGCTGGTTCACCAAGAACCCACCAAAACGGAGATGAGTCGATGAGTCCACTGGATTCAATTGGGATCATGATCCGAAGGGGGTGGAAAGGTGAAGGACAGCTGAATTAATATTATAAATTATATAATATATATATATAATATATATAATATATATATATAATATATAATATAATATATATATATATTACATAGTACTAAACGTAAGAAACGGTTGTGGATACTTGTAAGGTGGTCTTGGTGAAATAAGTTGGACATTAGAAGATCAATCAAAAGCTGTGTTCACAATGGTGGTAACACTGGTAAGGACTCCTTGTTTTAAGATCAGCAGTGCTCATCAACAGGCCCAACTACATGTAACTTGTGGCCTGGTCCAAATGTGCGATCCCCTCCTGAGACCCTTTGGTCAGCATAGCAAACCAGCAAGGCAGCTGGCCTCGGTCAACAGGACACAAAATGGCACTATGGTCAAGGGACCCAACATCCCAAAGGTCCCAAAGTGCAAAGTACACCATCCTTTCAAATCTTAAATCTGGAGTAGACTATTTGCCCCCTATGAACCCTTTCAAGTCATTTCAAGTCCCCCTTTTTTTGGGGGGAGGCAAGGCTCCAGGTCATGGCAGCCTCGGCTTCAGTATCACCAAGTGGCAGGGAATGTCCTTCCACCGCTCCGAATATTCGAATCGTTGCAACGAGGCGCTCTGGTTCCTCGGCTTCGCAGCCCTGAAAATGCAGCTGTCATCCGCAAGACACAGGCTCATGTTCCCCCGGCTGTTGCCCTCCCCAAGATCACATGTAGGTGATGTTGTGGATAAACACATGCACATTGGAATCAGTCCCATTGTGTACATCCGAGATACACAGCCATGCCAATCAGTCCATCCAGATCACCATAAACTATGTCAGGATCTGCCACAAAATTGTACCAATCCGCGCCCAGGACGTAGAGTGCAAATCGGGGATAGGTCACGTTCCTGCAAGATGGATTTGCAAAAGTGATTGCAGTAAAAAAAAAAACAAAGTGACTGTCGCGACACTGTCACACTCTTCGCAAATGACCTCCAACAGGCAAAGCTCCCAAATACTCGGACTCCATCAGCAAATCATCTGGGAGTGAGACTATTCACTGTTCCCATTGGAATTCTCATAAGTATTGCTAAGATGTCCCTTATTCACTGGCATCTATCCATAACATTTGCCAGGGCCTCAGAACCATCCTGGCCCACTCTCAGCTCAGCATCCTTAAAACTTCATAGCGGAAGCTGTGCAAATGACGTGCCACGTCTCGTGTGGCCCAAGTGCTCACCTCGCGCTTCACCTTGACGGCTCCGTCGGCAGTGAGGCCATGGTAGCTGGCATTGGTGAACCTGGGACCATTAGAGACGTGCCAAGAAGTGACGTTGGTGAGGTACTGGTAGGACCTTAGATATCAAGCTGGGATCACATGTGAAACATGTCAAATTTGGAGTTGAAACAGCTCTCTTTCGGGTGCCAAGATTAAAATGCTGAGTTGTGCTTGAAATTCTGAGGAACATACCCTGTTTCGTTGATAGCCACCAGGAAATCCTCAGGCTATAAAGGCAGCAATGCTGTTGTGATGTAGTGTGGACTCAAAACGAAACTTCACTTCAATCTACTCATTCCTATTTCACCTGGGTCTGGTTCAACACTATACAAAGTGGCACCCACACGGTTTGGTCTCGTGTCATCAAATCGAAAGAATGGAATTTCATTCCGGGCCATCATTCATCGTAAAATTACGTATGTTCTATCCGATTCTATCCTCTAGTTTTGTTGTTTGAACCCATTCAAAGTTCAAGGCACAGAGCCGCCGTGGTTCTCTGTCCATCCAGTAGTCTCAAAATCTCCACGGCACTTGTGCTGGGCCTTAGGGCAAGGTGCTGAAAAAGTTGCCATTCCCCCAAGTCATCGGCATTTCATGCGGAAAATGACGATTAACCAATGGATTTAGGCTTCCGAAAATCCAAAGCCATCCATGTCCAACTCCGAAACCGAACACACTCAAATCCAAGTGATTTACCCCACAATCCCCTCGACGGGATCCCCACCTTTTTCCACTCACAACGCATCTCTGGAAAAGTGCCACTGGCATTCACCTCCTGAAGTGCTGGCGGCCAAGCGCTAACCAGTTGGTGATGGTGACAACTGAAGAGGGCCCTGGAAACATCAAATAGGTCCGGCTCAGGATCACAACCCCCCCAAAAGTGCGGTTCAAACTGGACTTCAATCAGACTTGGTAGCAGTTGTCGGACAAAAGATGCAGGATGGGTGTTCAACTGGCTTTGATAGTGGGATCCCACCCGTATTTGCCCATCCAGGGTCCTTAAAGCAGTGGCACTCAGGCGAGTCCATCATGCAAACCAGAAATGGACGAGTGTCAAGGACTGCGCTCCTCCTCTGTTGCCTCACTCCCAATCAACATCTGCCACTCAGCAACACTGAATTCAACCGAAGTTTCCAAGATGAATCCAACCAAACTCAACAATCAACTATAATTACGTATTATACATACATATATATATATATCAAAATCAATCAATTGTTCAACATCTCTAACCATAACCCTGCCAGTCATCACATGTCCAAGCAACATGTTTGGTTCATAGGTAATGGACTCTCCATCGGCTCCAAGGCCAACCTCTTCCCACAGGCCATTGGAACCTGGCCAGCCTGGAGCATGTCTGTTTATACCCCAAAGATGCAATTCGTGACAAACCCTGCCTATCAACGAGAGCTGCGCATGCGACACACTGTGAAGATTTCCGAAGAACTGGTAGATTACCTGGAGACCACACATGGCCACACTAAAAACTGGTGCAACAAAGAAAACAGTTGCCAGAACACTTGGACAAATACGCATCATTACAGCACGCATGTTTTTCGCAAATCATCAAAAACTATACCTCCTCAAAGCGAGGTTTTTAATGGCGAAGTCCGTGGCTCAACCTATCACTGGGGAGCTGCCAACTGCACCCCCCAGCACTGGCCAGTTGCGAGAAGCTCTGCTTGGAGTTGTGTCGATGGCGGTAGAGACAACTCAACCTTGGGGCGAAAAAATGATGGCCACAATTCTCTGGAGACTGAGCATTTTGAAAATCCATTGGAAAATAAATTTCCGAAGTGCAAAGCCACTTTTCAACACCGGGGAAAGTTTGATTTTGTACCTTCCGCCAGGGTTTCGTATCAACAAGATTCAACAAGCAAAACCCTAAAAGCCGATACCTCAACTTCTGCAATCGTGGAGACCAGGAACAACAGCAGAATACCAAACACCATCGTGACGAATGCGACCCCAATAGCAGTCGTTGATGTGCCAGTTCTTGCCTAAGATAGATGACTGCATGCCTCGAGCCAAAGTCGCAATGAGTTTTGCCAGCGCATCCAATGAAGATCGTTGCATGATTTAGCAATCTAATTTCACAGTTTTGTGTCAATGTTTGCCACAAGAAACTCAGTTGCAGGTGCAACCCCGAGGGCTTCTTGTTGCTGATGTTGCGAAGCAAAGTTGCAACACCTGGAAGGAACTGCATGGCAGCCCATAAATTGCCCTCTTCGTCGTTGTCTATGACCCAAGCTGCCAAAACAAAAGTGTGATCTGTCAATACCCAACGCTCCGCCACCTGTGATCTTGCTCGGGTCATCCAGGTGAAAAATGATCCGGACATCCGCTGTCTCATGGTTGGGATTCTCCAAAACCACCTGGATTGCATCATCTGGTGACATAGGATTTGCTAATGGGATTTTCAAACTCAGATCATGGTGAGCTGGTGAGCCAGGAAGTTTCGAAAGATTTTGCATATTATGGGTGATCCGTGAAGTCATCGGTCCTCGCAACTCAAACCTTCTGGGTTCGCGCCTGAAATGCTTCGTGGCGGCCTGTCAATGGGACGTGCCATGCATAGCCATCACCCCACGGATGAAGGTCTCGGCAGTTCAAGTCATTGCAATCCTGGCAATTGCTGGTGTCTTCACCTTGATTAAAGTAAAAAATGTAAAAACTGTCTCAGCATTAAGATGTATTGAGTCTGTTTGCTTTTCAAAAAGGTGATCTTTAAAACTCCACAAGTTGTGAAAAACCGAGACCCAGGCGTGTACCAGTCTCATCAACGACCAAAGGCTTGGGGATCACATTGTTTGTCCTGCATTGGATCAATGGATATCTTTGCACTAGACTAGACTTTATATCTTGGGCAGCTCTTGCGAGCGCGTGAAGTGGCATGAATCACCATGTTCATCCATTTTCTGGAACATCCACCATTGAAGTTCCTCAAAGGTGAAGGACATCTCTTTGAAGGGCCGAATCCGCACGAGGATTCGCCGAGCCTTTCATTGCACATCTCAGATGATGGTATGTGGCACCACCTTGTTTCATGCATTGTTGTTTCACTTTATATCTGCTAAAAAGATCAGACTAGTTACATATGGCAGATATGGGTTTGTCAGAAAATTGGGTCCCGATTCCACGGGATTATTATCATTAATTCCCATTAAAATATATTAAAATGCCCATTTGGGGTATCCGCGGGGTATCCCCATTTTCAGACACACCCAAAGCAGTGACATCTAATCCCTCCAAGTTCCACCCGTTGCTGCCAGGCAGCGGACAGCAGTCTGGCATGGTGGCATCGATCAGATCACATCTGAGGGGGTCAACGAAACACCGTTTCAATCGGAGGCACAAACTCAAGAAACATCTTGATTAAAAAAAAATTGGGGATCGTTGAGTTGAGGGTATTGCAATTGTTTGATCATCCATTGATTGGATCAATATGTAGATTCTGCATTAAAAAAATTGGCCAATCAAAAAACACACCCTTGCTGCCGATTGTTGATGCCTGAGTCCAGAGCAGCAAAAACCAAGTGCTGCATAGCTGTCACCATAGCCAGTTCTGCCGCTGGACTCCTGCGAGCATCATCTGATGGTAGGGCAGCAGTTAGCTGCCTCAAATTCATTTTTTTTCGTTTGAAATCAAGAGCAGGAACCGTTTTAACGAATCCTTCCTGGAAGTTCCCAGAGAACTGCGGCTGGTCTCCAATCAAGTGAACATCCACACATTTTCTCCAAATGCGAAACTCCAAAGATGCAGTGTTATCTGCACCTCAGTGAAGCAAAACAACAGAATTCTGGATCAACAATTTTGGAAGATTCGGAAAATCAATTCATTGAAGCTGGAAACTCAAAACATAACAATTCAAGATCGAGCTGCAAGACGCATTGACAATAAGCCAATGGTGTAGGTATCTCCCTTGACGAACCAAGCGCACGGGGTAACCTGTCGGCAGATTGCTGCAACGTTAACAGCCTCAGACATGTGAGAAAAAATTGCAGCGCCGGCCTCTCAGAAAATCTGAATCATGAACATCCTGCGGACCCTGGCAATCGCTGCCAAGAGCCCTTGGCCAAAAAGTCCGCGAAGATCCCGGGGTGGAGAGGTTGAACATGAGATTGTCCATATCGAGCGTCAAATTGAAGATTCCTCCGAAATAATGCATGTTTCTTTGGTTTGTAAGGCCAGGTAACTCACAACACGATCCCATGAGCAGTTCTGGAATCGTATTCAGCAAAAATGTGCAGAAAAATTGATCCCTGGCCTGTAAAGAAAAACAAAATGCGTTTATGATTGTTCGATGGCATTGGACCGCACGGGTTGTAGACCAATTGCCCCTAGCCATGCGCGGCAACAAACATCCAAAACCAATGATCACCAAGAAACAAGGGTAGTGGTGAAATGGCCAAATGAAATGTCTCGCACCGACTGGAAAAACCATATCCCAGAAATCACACAAAAATCATGTTTTTTGATCATCAAAATCACTGGGGAATTCAGTAATTGTTTTTAAAAGAAAACGCCATGTTTCATTGCTGTTTCGCCTCCTGCGATTCCGGGAAGGTGCACCATGAATTTTTGGAACTGGAATCCACTTTCCAGGCGTGTGAGTGCCATTCCTGGGCCATTTGAGTAGCACCAGCCACATAATACAACGTGTGAAGAAACGTCTGTGTGTGTGTTCAGTCAAACATTCGTGTCCCTATATGATATGAAAATCCCATGTCAATATGTTTAGACTCACATGAATGCAATCAAAATCCATTGACCCCCCCAGTTCCAATTAATTTGATTTTTGCAAATGATAACTAAAAATATCATACTCATCCAGATTGATTGATATGCCACCGCGGCACACCTCGCGGGGCACCATGTACCCATGCACTGACTACTCCATTTTTGTGATTGAGTTCCTCAAAATTTGCATTTCGCATGGCAGATCTGGTATTGAAGGCTTTTGGGCCAAAACAATACAAAGTTTTCATACAATGAACCATCGACTGATTGGCATGCACCAAGTGTCCGTGAAGGGCAAATTGATTACCCAATTTCCCGAGCATGAAACCAAAAATTAATCTAGGATCTTAACCACATGGCCAGCCCCACCCAAGGCACATGACCAACTAGGAATAAATGCAATTTAGAATGAAATATCTCAGCGGCAAGCGACGGCTGGAAAAAAATTGCATATTTGTTCGGCAAGGACCACTTTTTGTCGGCCACTCTTCAAAGATGCTTTTGTCGGTGTTTTTGTCAAATACTTTTGTTGGATATTTCTGCAAAATATTTTTGCGGAACACGATGTCAAACACTTTTAAAGGACACCATTGCAACACAGTTTTTGAGGGACATTTTTGTAAGACACACACGGCACACCGTAATTAAGCATTTTTGTCACACGTTCTATTCAAACGCATATATTGGACATTTTGTCAAACACTCCCGTGTTGAAGGTGGCATTCATTCATTTTACGCGAATATCCATTTACAAATACGTCAATGTATAAACAAGGGAACTAAAGTTTAAACGCGAAACTTTCAAACCAACAGAAATAAAACGGGGTTGCCGTTTCAATTTCCCTCGCTCATCCAATCGCTACTTTTTTTGCTGGATAAGTTGTTTGAAACACATGCCCCCTTTTGTCGGAAAGTTGAATTCCATCATTTTTTTTCCCATGCGAGATGCTTGTCGGTAAAATGCTAGAAGGACCACACGTCAGCAATGTATCCAAATAAAAAACAACCTGACACAAGGGGGATGCATGTTTGACTGGAATGGAACTTCGCAGCAAAATACAACAGGGCCGGTGAATTTCGTGGAACTACCAATCAGACCAATCAATCATATCTACACTGCATGAAACGACGATCCACAACAAACAATGAAGGAGAAACCCCTCCGACGCATTGTGGGGCGGGATTCGTGTGCCACTTGCAAGATCAGAAAAGGAAACCTGATGTTGCGAAGGGAAGTAAAGCATAGCTCAAAAAAATGTTGGGGTGGTCTCCCGGTCAACCGCTGGCAGCCACCACGCATGAGTTTCAAAATGTTTGGGACTTGCAACTGCTGGCTGATGCAGGGACATGCGAACTGAAGGACATGTGAACTGATTGCAAGCAAGTTCTGAAGGTGACAACTGTACGGTGCGCTCACTCACACCTTTTTGAAACGTGGGATACCTTCGACGGCCTGGTCTTCAGGCCGAAGGTTTGGCAATCAACTGGATGAAGACGTCAAGCAAAGTCTTGAGCACTGCCAAGTGCCAAGGGCGGCTCCAGGGTGGGGCAGTTGAACCCACAATTGGGTTGCAACGACATGTGAGTAAACGTTCAGATCCTGAAAGGTGTTTGAAATGTTGAAGTGACCTTGCCAGCTGATGCGAGTCCACATGTTCCTTCGTCACATAAGTCATTATCAGAATCACTTCATAACCGTTTCGTTGTGGGACTTGGAACCGCTGGCTGATGCAACGACATGCGAACTGAAGCACATACATGTGAGCTGATTGCAGGCAAGTTTTGAAGGTGACAACTGTACGGTGCGCTCACTCACACCTTTTTGAAATGTGGGATAGTTTCGACGGCCTGGTCTTTCCCCACTTCTTGTAGTAGGCCACGAGCTCAAGTTGTAAAACACGTTCCAACTGCAAACGAGATGGTCCATCTGCCAGATTCGAATCCGTGGTGACCCTTGCGTACCAAGGTGCCAAGTGTTTCTCACACCCCAAGCCAAGCGCAGCAACGAGCATCTTTCGGGCAAGCGTGTTGGCGGTGTGGCACGCAATCAAGGCATCTCTCTGACTGCGTTGTTGGTGTATATCACCACTGCATCGGACATTTCATGACCCCACGCAAGGAAGGCACAAAACAAAGCAAAGAAATCACCCTCGAAGATTGCATTCTTCTTCGCAGTAGGGTTCAGAGTTGCTATCATGGCGTCTGAAAGCTGCTTTGCTAAGAATTTCAAAAGTTTTTTTGACGTGGCAAAGAGCACTGCACCAACGCCAGCAAATGCGGTGTCAGCTGATGGTTCAAAAGAAGCATCTATCTACTCCGACACCCATGTCGGGGTAGTCCACCCCCTTGAGCACGCATTCCCACAAAAGGATATTCTTTCTTGCAGCTCAACATTTTGGCAACCTCGGAGTCTATTGTACCCTTAATAAGCTGTTCATTGCGACGCTTTGCAGGTTAGCTTCTACACTTCGTGACAGTTCTATTATATAATCTCATTTTGTTGAAGCTGCTGACTGGACACCCACGTTCTTTCTTGCAACTATGTCGAAGGCAGCAGAGCAGGTAGAACTTGAAGAAGTTTTAAGTCCTTGAGTTAAACAGTAACGGCGTACTTCAGTCGGTTCAGCAAGTTCCTTGTTCACTTCGGCCTGCAAAAGGTACTTTGAAAACCTATAAGCGCCACTCGAGCTGCATATGTTGGGAAGAGGCAGCAGTTTTGACGTACAGGGCAAGCCAGTTTGAGCACGTAATGCTGGTAAAATAGCATTGTCACCTGCAGTACTCAGTAATGTCAGCTCGAGGCGCCAACTGAGTCAGCGAGTTTTACTCGCGGACCAGCGGGTAATCGAGCTGCTATCGGCAGTCTGTCAGCGTCAAGATTGACGAAATACCGACTGAGCCACGAGGACGACTCCAAAAAAGCTTAGCCGTAAGGCAATACAATTTGTTTGCCTTGAATATCTTCATTCTGTCACTAGAAGAAAGAAATCGCAGCCCATCTGGTGTATAAGCATTAAAGGTCTCAGAGCTGGAGGATCACCAGGCCGTTTGCACTTTAGTGGAATGCTCCTTGCTGTACTAACAAAGTTACACAGAGCGCAAGGAAGACTCTAATGATAAAGATACTGGAGACGCACTGCATTATCAACTCGATATTTCACTCTGGTCAAATCAGCAACTGCTATCTGCAACGTACACAATCTGTTCCAAAAGAGCTGACGTTTCCAGCTGTTTCCCCAACGCTGCCAATGTGTGCGAAAATCTCCACTACTTTTTTCCCTCTGGTCTGGCTGTCAATGCTCTGTAGGACGTTTCTGCAGAAAGAAACCAAGGCAGTATACAGATCGAGAAGCGAACTCCATCAGCGGCATGGAAATTGGCACTGAATCTTGAAAAAGTTGACCAGCAAAGATTGTCGGTTCACCAGGAAACAGAAAAACGACACTCAAAAAAAACAAAACGGCAGCACGACGAAACACAGTTCCCCATTACCTGCAACACCTCCTGTTTCTCCTTCAGCTTCCATCCTGTTTGTTATGGGCGGTCCTTAACTGTGCTACCTCGCTACAATTTCAGGCCATTTCAGGCCGCTCAAGACTATGGAATTTAGAACGAGACACCTCGCGGCAGGCTTCGAGACAGACTTGGAGGCAGGCCTTGAAAGTCAATGGAACTTGGACCAAAACAATATGCCAAAAGGAACTCTTTTTTCGTCTCCAAGACGTGAGAAAAAGCAAGCGCGTAAAAATGGAGCTCTCCAGTTCAAGCTTGCGACGGCGACGGACGGCGTGGGTGTAAGGCAGTGGCTGCCGCGGGCATGAGCGAGAATGGGTTGAAATGTTGAATGCAAGATCACTCAAGCTCTAAAAAAATTCTTCCAACAACTAACACTTTTATACTCCGACGACAATGGCCTATTCTTGCGCTGATCTGCACTACGGAGGCCCCGCATTGGCGGCACCGATTTTCACAAAACACCCAAAACTTGGTCCGCGAAGCTGTTTTTTTCCCTCGTAGAATCGTAGAAAACCCCCACTCCAATTTCAAGGAGAAAGCGAGACTCGCTTTTGCAGGACGGTTCAGAGAACTAATCTTCCATCTTCTATTCACAGAATCCGAACAAAGCAAAAAGAGTTCCCAGACGTTTATGGAGACTCAAAATACTTGTCAATGCGATGTTCCAGTCAATCCACGGTCCAAAAGTCAGCTGGAACACGGTCGCAACAACAAAAGTAAGCTTCTCACATCCAAAGTCTGCACTTCAACCTTTTCAAAAAGGCAAATCGGACATCGAAGGAAGCAAATCCCAGCAGCTCTGGCAAAGATGGAGCGCTTTCAATGCCGATGGTCCCTCAAGCAATCATCTCGATCTCCGAACGTTGATCAAGGCAAATGGATTTGTCGCCCAGAAAAGCGAACATCATGGCTTGTGAAAACGCAAGAAGCGGCGCAGCGGTTCTTTTTCACAGCTCGGACTTGAGCCAAACCACACAGGTTTGACAGCTCAGTCACTTTTCTTCTTAGAAGAGTCGTGCAGAAGAAAACGCAGTGACACTCAAACGTTCTCAAACTTCTCAAACTACTTCAAAAGAGTTCTCAAGCTTCCAAAAACGTTCTTCCAGTTTCTCCAAATAAAACGTCTGCAGCTCAAACTCACAAATAACCTAAAAAAACTCCTACCTAATAAGTTCACAACATCAAGTTCCTAAGACATGGGTCAAACAACATCAAAAAACACCAAAAACCGCAAAAACAAACGAAAATCCATCTCCAAGCTCTTCCATGCACAAACTGGTTCCATTTGGTTCCAAATTGGTTCCTACCTGGTTCCCATAGGTTCATATGGTTTCTATAGTTCAGAGATCGGCTCCTACAAACTTTAAAAAAAATCCTAACTGTTCACATGCACATGCATTGTTCCAAGATATGTTTAAATTAGATGTTCAAGTAGGTTCAAGGTGGTTCAGTACACTGTACATCCTCTCCCCAAACTTTCACACCCCTTCTTGGACAGTAGTGCTGTACACCGACGTACCTATAGACTACCATACCGTTTGTAGGGCAACTAAGTTCTGAACTCAACCAACTAAGTTCCAGACATCACCAACTAAGATCCATGCTCAAACAACTAAGCAAGGAACTAGCGCACAGAAAACTCGAACCTTTCCTGGGTTTAAATGGTGCCCTCAGATAGATGGATATTTTATGAAACAAGGGTCTCTTTGGCTCCATCTCTTGATCATCATAGGGCAATGGCAGCGTAGCATAGGAACAACTAACCATACCCCATAACCATCTTTCTGAGTAACCCATGACTTCTGAAAACTGAGTTCACAACTTCTTCACAAAGTTTTGTTTGAAAACGTTTGTCGTTTGGAAACCTTGGTGTTTGAAACTGTCTCACGTTTGTCATCATCATCTCACAAGTAAGGGGAACTGCACCAGTGGTTTGTCCTCTGACATGGCCTTGGTGTCCAGACTTTTGGGTTTGCCTGGGAACCCTAAACCCCTCAAGGTAGGATCATCCAAAACAAAACCCAACAACAAACCGAAACAACGTTTCAAATCTGTTTTCCAAACATTTGCAACTGTTTCCAGTCTCTTGGAACATTGGCTTCTGAACTTCACAGGCTCAAGAAGTTTCTGGAGGTGTTGTCTTCTGAACCCTTGGTGTTACCAGCCCAAACCTTTGGTAGCTGAGCGCTGAGCAATCCTTTTTCAAAAAGACAGCTATGGGATACGTCTTGGACTGACAACCAAAATACTTCTGTTTGAGAGGCTACTGGTCTCCGGAGCAGACGGAGCAGGACTCTCTTGGTCTTTGATGTCTTTCTCAGCGCTCTGTACTGCTGTGCAGCATAAAAGACAGTTGCAGTCCAATGACTCCACATGTGTCGAACTAAAATGCAAAATGACATCAAATAAAATAAGTGGAAACAGTTGACATCCACTTCGCGACAGTAAAAATGAACATCACATGAACTGGATCTAAAGAAGTTAGATTCCAAAAGTTTTCAACTCTTAAATGAACTGCAAAACATCCTAACAGCTTCTACAACAGCTGGACGACTTCAGAAAAGTATAATTCTGACAACTGTCCCTACACAGCTTCTGTTCCAAGACAGAGGCTCAACGTGATTCAGGTCTCAGTTGGCCCTTATTGATTTTTCGGTCAGCTGTTGACCACGGGAGCTGGTGCCAAGCTGGTGGGGTGCTGCTGGTTGGGGGTGCTTGCGTAGCCGTGGAACTGACTGTGATCCTGTTCATTGACTGGTGCCAGTGCTTTGTCCTGCTGTAATCTCTCAGCGTACACGATGCGGGTTTGCCGTGTTGGCAGTGCAGTTTCCGACGTTTCACAACTCCATTTTTTTGTGGTCGGCGCCCGTTGCCTTTCGGCGGGTCGCACTTGAGACTCCCGAGTGGACCAGCAGGGATTCGAACCACCACCGGCAGTCTGTCAGCGCTGGCAAGACCAACGTCATACCAACTGAGCCATCGGGTCGCCTTTCCGACGTTTCACAACTCCATCGATCAATTTTATTAAAGGCAATCCAGCATCCAAAAGCGTGTTGATCGGCGAAAAAAACAAGAAATACAACAGAACAAACAAGAAACAAAACAAGCAAACAGCAGCAAACAAGAACCAAAACAAGCGAGGTTGTTCATGTGCCCCTCGCTGCGGCACTGAGGTATTCGCCCTCGGGTGATCCAGAATCTTGTTGGAACACGGCTAAAGCTGCACGCGCCTTCTTGGCTGTGCTGCATTCTCCCTCCTGCCTCTGCTGCCTTGTTTGCTGGTCTCCGCTTGCCTTCTTCCCCTGCGTCCGCTTCGTCTCCACCAGTTTACTTTTGCGGCACTCTACAGGAATGGCCTACGCATGACTTAACTAATCAATTAATCCCAATTGCAACATGCTCTTGCACATGTTGAACGACCTGGCGGAAGCCATGAAGGCGTTGGACAAAAAAAAATTCCCCTGCGTCCGCTTCGTTTGCTCTTGTCTGCCCGTCTCGTTGTCCGTTGTCCTGGTTGGTGTTTGTGGCTCCCCCTCCTTCGTGGCTTTGGTTTGTTTTGTTGGCGTGACCTGATTTTTGGTTGCTGGTGTTTCTGTGTGTGGGTTGTTTCTGGCCAATATATTTTTGCTCAAGCAAGCCAACGGACGCTGGCCGACCAGCGCATTCCACACAGACCCAAAAACCAGCTAACTTGCTGGCCGCAAGTCAGCAAAGCACAGAAGAAGCTGCAACCACCGTGCCATCCAAATCCAGTACAGATGCGGCGGCAGAGG
>Ga0126342_10002514_pt1 | contig 28733 bp, 23 predicted proteins | sample Cyp1metagenome_FD_92528 | JGI IMG/M metagenome (GOLD analysis project Ga0126342, IMG submission 92528) | Coral microbial communities from Lord Howe Island, Old Settlement Bay, Australia - Cyphastrea 1 metagenome | ecosystem: Host-associated > Invertebrates > Cnidaria > Coral ... | reverse complement strand
TATATATATATATATATATATATATATATATGTATCTGTATGTATGTATATATATATATATATGTATATATATGTATATATATATATATATATATATTTAAATCTCTACATTAATGTACATTATAAATATAGATCCAGTTAATCAAATATAGATCCAACTAATCTAATGTAGATGGGATGTACATATATGGGAATCTCCCATCTTCTAACTAATATGGAATCTTCCAAGGGATAGTCAGATATTGATGGAACTATAATCCTCTAATTACTCTTAACTACATAGATAGATGGGATGTACGTTAGGGAATATCCCATCATTCTCTACAATGCCCTAATTTACATTCGTTTGATATCTCCCGACATTATCGTTTGAGGATGGAATGGTATAAATGGATATCAATGTTTCATATCCACCATCAAATTTGGGAAATGATTGGGATGGTAAATGAACTACTGGTATTTATATATATAGATATATTGGACATTGAACGATTATGGGATAGTTCAGACATGGAATTTCTGTGATTGCGGAAAATTTTGGAACTTAGCGAGATAATTATCTAACTATCTAACTATAAAACTAATAATTGATATATGTGTGATTTTGATGCTATACAATGCTTGATGTTCATAAGGATTTTAGTGGGCCTGAACAATCTCAGCATCAAAGATAGGGATTGAACCCATAACCCTCCAACTGAAGATGGCAATTTACCACCTATGTGAAGGGTAGAGTTGGGATGGTTTATTGTTTTGGGTTTAGAACAGTCTTCAGATTCAGCAGTAAAATCCGAGTTCCACTTCCACTTGAAGAAACAATGGATTGGGTAATTTTCCATTGCGCAAAAAATACTAATTCTAACAGGCACAGCATTCATCAACCCTGCCCAAGCTCAGGACACACAACGAGGTTAGATGTCGGGATGTCCAAGCCTGTGTCTGACCACTCTGTCAAGCCAGAGGCGACTCTCTGAGTTTCACCACCGGGTGGACTTTCTCAATGGTCTGCGGTTCAAACCCCTTGCTTCATACATAATCGCAGTGTTTCCAGGCAATTAGATGATGTTAGCCCCATAATTTCATATAATTTCCAGGTTTCCTACTTTTCAACCACTTTCTTAGGGGTCTGTTTTCATGTGAAAAGCACCACGACCTGCGACACTACGACACGGTCTGCCAGTTTGATCCGGTCCTGAGAAGAGACCCGAAACGGCACCGTTCCAAGGGAAAGGAAGTCCATCCCGAGACAGAGCCTGGGACTTTGAGAAAGCTGGGGACCACACCCCAAACGGAGGCCGCACAGTCCATCTTCATATGTTCATCCTACTTCAATCCTACTTCCTGGGATTCTCCCGATTATAAAGAATATCCCATCAATCTACTTCAATTATATAGTTTAAATTCCTGGGATTCTCCTTTCCAAATCTATATCAAGGGCGTTGTCTACAGAAACATGACGAATCTTCCTGTTCTGGTTGTAGAATTTGCTGGATTCATATCCGGATCAACCATGGCCCCCAACAAAGGCAAGTTTAAGGGATACGCTCTGGTAAATTTGCCAGTTTAATCTAGTTATTTTAAGTTATTTTAGTTTACCAGATGATTGTATTGATGATCAATAACTAGATTGATGATGATATGGAACATGGATGAACATGGCCCGTTTAATTCGATGATTTTCCCAAGATGGTGATGTTCCATATAGTTAACTAAACTTACCACAAGGTAACATGGTCATTTTGAAGGGATCGTCACCAACACCGGGCTCGAGGCTTCCCATATCTTCCTATATCTTTCCATCACCAAGGCCCTGCACGCAGGAAGAGAATGAGGTCAGAAGACACCTTGGAGATCTGCAGATTAAGAAATAACACAAGGAACACCCATGAAACTAATATGAAAGGGGGACACCCATGAATAGCCCATGAAAATCTGAAATATAACTGAATAGACGCTGAGAGATCTCTGAAAATGGGGAGCACCCATGAATAGCCACTGAATAAGGACGATTATGATATCCATTCAGGTTTGGGGTGCCCTAGTTTCGGACAAAACCAAATGTCGTTATCACCTTTTCATCAAGAAAAACATGATTTTATGATCAGAAAATTGCAGTTGAAAGCAATAATAGTTGTTATCAACAAAAAAGATGCTATAGCCGACGCATAATTGGCTTTACAATGAAAGATATGGGATTGGCTACGAGGAATCTCAACATAACAAGTCATATAATTTGTTACCAACATCTACACTCCAAATCACCCAGTCATGCAGGTAAGCGTACCAGCATCATGGAGCATACGGGACTATTGCATTAGGTATTTACTCCATCCAGTGATAAAGATTAAACCTAAACTATTATGTCCATCACGTATCATGTATGGATTAATTTGATAATATGATTAATGATTATTATTAATCATATATGTCACAAATGTCCATGAATTTACTAGTTCACATTGTTTATGAATAATTATCACATATTTGAATATGTGATATAAATATATACCATTTCATGTTCATTTTCTATTTATAGAATTTACATCAGTTTACTATTTCACATTATCACATGGCTATGAATGAATCCAATGATTCCTTCCACTCCTTGGGATTCAGCCAGATCATCGAACTCAATGGCCACCAGAAACTGTAGTAGCTTACTGGACCTATATCACATTACATCCTATTCATAAAATAATTATCATTAAATCTCAAGAATCCTATGAAATCTATCAAAATCCCATGAATCTGGGTATTTTGGAATATTTCACTAACATGAAAACTTGCGGCCATGTATGGGGATGATTCCCACATTCACAATGATTCCAGGCTTCGGGAGAACGACATGAGGCCGCAACATCATCTACAAAATACCATCAATACAATCCCTATAAAATCTATATATAAGATTATCATTACCCATTCTAAATCTCTAGAAACAATAAACCCTATAATCATGAATTAAATCCATTCATATTCCAATAAACCATAGTAAATCCTATATAATCCATTATAGGTTATAAGGTAAACTCCCAAAAACGGCAAAGGTGTTTTTCTCAACGCCGAGGCGCCAAGAACCTGCCAATAGAGCAGGCCGAAAGGGTGCCATCAAATGGGCCATAAGACCCATCCCCTAAGGCGCGCGTTTAGAGAATTTTTCTGGTTTTTCCATGGGGATTTCATAGGAATTTCCATGGAGATTTCATGAGATTTACCCTTTGGTAAACTAATATAACTATGGAAACTGGCCCATTTATAGATGGTTTACCTATTGAAAATGGTGATTTACTATAGCTATGTTAGTTTACCAGAGGGTAATGGGGATTTCATGAGATTTCATTCGAATCTACATGGATTATATTAGGGACTTAAGGTGATTCAATGGAATACCCCAGGGGTAAACAGTTGAACAAAAACATCAGAAAGGACCAAACTTCATGGTGGGAGCCGGAGAAGGATCTACAAATATGGTGGTTTATTCTTGGGGATGTTCTATGCTGGGGTTAGAACATATGGTTATGCCTAGAAATGGCTATTAGTAGTACATGATTATTTCACCAACAAATTTATTCATGTAAAAAACAATAGTGGGGATACTGAATAATTGGAGATCGCGGGGTTATAACCAAGTTATATCAACACGTATATATATATATACACACGTATATATACACACATATAGGTACATACATACCTACACTACCAATTTACGTATATATATATAATATACACATTGTGTTTATAAAATATCCCCAGGTAGATTGATGGGTTGTAAACCACTAACGGGGACGAACATCCTAGTGGGCCCTGGGTCCGCCTGGACACTTTTGTACATACTCGACGCCCAGGGAACCCAAACCACCTGGGATAGAAAACACCTCCCTAGCCTCCCTAGTTCGATGGTTTACCCTCAATAACCATCAATAATCGATATATGTGATATAATGAACATATAGTGGATATAATGGGGATATAATGGGATGATACGAACTTAACTACATGGTAATCAAACATATCTAGCCGGGAAATCCACTGTAAATAGAAGTGTTAATGAGAAAAAACATCGACCTAACTGGTGGATTTTCCAGCAAACCATGTATCGTTTTTTTGGATCATAATGGTAACGGAAAACCTGGCCCATGCCAAGTTGATGTGTTATGGATCAACAGAAACTTCTATGAAGACTCACAGTAGCCCACTTTTTTTCATGGCACGTTTTTTTTTTGAGAAGGCCAATCCAAAACCATAAACATCCATAAAAGAGTCCCAAAGTTGACTGGTTTATCATCATGTTCACCATGAATTGATGCTCATTAAATCATGTCGTTGGTTACAATGTATGATATATAATTGTATAGCGCACTCTGCGGCGTCCAGGGACCGTCTCTGGTCCAAAGACCAAGCCGAATACGCCACCTGTGACGGTCGTTGACCAGTCAATCTTATGGCTACAAAAAGGTTGTATAATGAACAAACAATAGGGGATGGTCAATATAATATGTATATATAATATATATATATATATATATGTATATTTAAAAAATAATAATATAAATATATATATATATATATTAATTGAGATGAACAATAGATCTAGCTACAAACAATATATGGTGGTATGATGGGATATGCAACACGCAGTGTGAGATGAGGATATAAGATGAGGATGAAAAAACATCTGTTGGAATTTTGAGGTTCTAAAGTTATGATAATGGGATTGTGTTACAATTATACCTATATATATTATATTATACACTCATTGCATTGGAATTTAAAGACCAATTATTATACCATGAGAGTGGCCTCTTAAACACTATAATATCATCATTTAACATACGCATGTTGGTCCATGTTGGTCCATATTGGTCAAGAATTGGTCCATCTTGATATTTATCCATTTTTCTACCATTCAAAATTAAGGGATATTCAATGTTATCCGTACCATTTCAAGTCTCTCCAGAAAAACGCCTGTCAAATATTTCGTCGTTCTCATGATCTATTTGCAAGGCTTAATATATGCATAAAAATATTTATATATACATATATATAGATAGATAGGGAGGGAGGGAGGGAGGGAGGGAGAGAGAGAGAGAGAGAGAGAGAGAGAGAGAGTACCCCCATGCACCCCCAACAAAGAGATGGAAAAATAATACTCATAGAATAATAGTTTATATTCATGTGTAGATCCTGCAAGCACGATTTTATATTTCTCCAGGTGGGCTACAATATTTCACCCGCTTGAAATGTTTGACTATGGGCTGCTTCACCTGCCTATCGCCTATAGTGATGTCATTGTGAGGTCGTTATTCGCCTAAATAAAATGGCCAGCCCATCATCATAGAGTATTCATGCTATAGTAGTCCCAGGTAAACCACCATACTCCAACCATATTCCCATAATAAAAATGCCTTTCATAGCAACCCAAACCTAGAACACTAAGGTTGCAAAACTCGTAACATTGCAGTAGCATAGTAACATAGTGGATCTTTCTCCAACCTTTTCTTTTTGGGGTTCCCGCAACCACCGTTACAAGAAAATTTCGGCGAAAAATCTGCCCTGCGAGTCGCCTGCCACAGCGCCCCGGTAGAAGGACTCCACGCTGCTTGACACCTCGGAGTACAACGTTGGAAGAAATCACCTGGGAGAACTCTGGGCTGTCAACAATAGGGATTTGATGGGATTTATTGAGAGTCCATGGGATATCATGGGAATATTTGGAGGATTCATAACTAGGGTGTGCCCCAATATCTGGAGGGTTTCATAAATGAAAACCCTTTTTTTCAATGGATGATTTGGGGATACTCCCATGTTTCTTAAATCATGGAAAGTCTCCAAGATTCCCCAAGTCACCATAATAGTTGTTTCAATACGAAATATCATCTCAATCTGCTGTTACGGTGTCATGACCATGGCAGTTGCAAAGCATCCCACGCAGTTGATGTCAAACATGGATTTGCTAGGACACCCGAGGAGAACCCGCAGCCTGTTTGTACATTCCTTAAAGAGAGCTGAAGGAGTTTGCCCCCAGCCCACTTCTACGCGTAATTCACAGAATGCAGGTGAACATTAATTAGCAGTCGGGATCTTCTATGTTCATTGGAAACAAAGGTCCCTCTCCGTGCAGTAAAAACCTGTCTGATGCTGAAGCAGCCTCGGCCGGCTCAACCAGTGCTTGCACTGAATCTAAGTAAACATTCCGAATTGGGCGTAGCCAGGCCAGAACTGTGAACAAAACTAAAAATGAGGAAAGGCAGCTTGAGCATGCTGCCCATGGACCCAAGCAATGTGGTCAAGGCTGTAGCACACCATTCAGAAATAAAAGGCTGCCATGGAGGCATCGTTTCCGGGTCAAGAACTATGTGGACGACGTCAATGTCAGAAACAATCCGAATGACTATAAGCAAGGAGCGGTATGGCGAAGGAAGAGAGCTGCATGACCAGCGACCAGCACTGACGCCAGTAGGACATGGTGAACAAAATATCTTGACAAGACTCACAATGTGTTTCGCCACACGGATGGATTTGACACTGCGAGCCAAATCAAACAAGACGGAGTCCCAAAAGCCAACCTCTTGGCCATATAGTGAGCAGGATGTTCTGTCGATCTGGTTGCCTGATCAACAAGATGCCGTCACCATGGCCAGCACTGATGTACTAGATGCTGCTCAGTGAGCTGCTTCACATTCACCCATTGCTCTCGTTGCCCTCGTTGCAAGGGAATGTCCAAATAAGATCCAACAGAGTAAAGACGCTGCTGTAGGCATCCAGTACGATTCCCTGGAGATGTCCATCGTTGTAGCCAACTTTGGAAGTCGATCACTAACATGAATAAACAGCCGTATGAAACATCCGGTCAAGGATCGGCTGGAACGGCCCCACCCGCTGGAAGGACTTGACCCACACGGCTATGGGTCAAAACCCTGGTGCCCAAAAGGTACCACAAGTTATAGCTGGTATAGCTGGATGGTTCTTCCCCTAGTCATATGGTATTGATATAGGTTTTGGCCCCCAAATTACCTTCAAAAATGATGTGATACTCTACTCCTAAAGTTGGTACCCTCCGGGTTTAGAAATATCCAGGGGTACCCCAATATCCATGCTGCCTGTGATATTGAGTTACATGACATGACTAGGTCCTTGATGAGACACATGTAAATAAACCAGACATGAACTGGTGGGTGGTTTCAACCCCTTTGAAAAATATTAGTCAGTTGGGATTCCCAATACATGGGCAAACAACAAATGTTCCAAACCACCAACCAGAAGATGATAATAGTCACCATATGATATGTGTCTTATAACCGTTCATCATCATTCATCTGGGTAAACAATAACTTATAATAACTTATAATAATTCACAAACCTGAAAAAAGTCGACTATTTCGAGACACAGTTCTTACCCCAATCCAAATGCCATCATTCCAGGGTTCGGTCGCAGTGAGGTCGTTGTAAACCCAGATTCATGGGACTTCACGATTGTTACAACAGGTTACAACCATCACTATAGCTGGCAATGTGGAATTCACCCAATTTCGCTCCCCCCGGGCACATGGATGCCCATGGTTTACAGTTCATGAATCGGATAATCGTAGTGAAGTTCGTAAATTGATGGTACTTGCTTGATAATCCAGAAACTATCCCTGGTAAAACATAACTAGATATAGCAATCTAATTATACATAACAATATAACAGCTATAAGATATGTAGGTACGTGGATCATAATTTCGTTATTGACCATCTACATAAAATCATTTGGATCATTTTTGAAGCTTCAATCTTCAGGGTCTCGGTGGCTTTAGGATGGTTTTTTTGGGGTCCTATTAAAACCTATTATCCCCTTGCCCTATCGCCACGGACATGTGGATGGAGTTTCCCCCAGGATGGATTAAGCTGATCTGGTGGTAGACCTACCCCTCTGAAAAATGATGGACTTAGTCAGTTGGGATGATGACATTCCCAATTAATATGGAAAGTCATAAAATTCATGTTCCAAACCACCAACCAGATATATAATGTTAATTATAATGTTATATATATATATACGTACAACAAAAAAAATAGTCAAATGGGAGTCTTATTCCCAATATATATATATAATATATATATATGGAAAGTCATAAAATTCATGTTCCAAACCACCAGCCAGCTGATAAAATCTGATAAAGCCATAACGCTCGTCTTAGGACGACACGCAAGACACTTCCGGTGGCGGCTTTGTCCACATGGCGCGGCGCCAACCGATCCGTAGAAATACGCCAACCGATCTTGGAAGCGATTCACCAGCCATATGATCAATGGGAATTTCAGGATCCTAAAATCGAGGTACTGTACCATATAAGACCATATTTTCTGGGGATATTCCCTTACATAGGCCTTACATAGGCCTTATATATGGTAGGTACCTCCAATCGAGGATCCTGAAATGGCCATTGATATGGTGATGGCTTTTATACATGTGAAAAAACACAGTCATTGGTGGTGATTTTGACGACTTGGGGATGGTTTATGGCACTGGGTTTATACCACATTCATATGTTCCTGTTGTTGAGGGTCGTTTTGAGTTTTTTTTTAAATATATGTTTTCATCGGTATAACTAAAATTAAGGTCTAGGTATGATCATGTGTTCAGGAATCCCGAATGCTAAAGCTTATGGCTTATAGCATCTGAATTGTGGTTTTCTCAACCAGTTTGGTTGCTCAAAAGAAAATGGCAAGGTGAAGTACTGTAATTGATTGACGTACTCAACCATCTATGTACACTTTGAGGGACTCTATTTTTTGATCATGGTAAGTTGTTTGTTGGTCAGTTGAATCTACAATCCGGCATCCACCAGAATTTAGGGTCCACAAATCAAGGTGCTGTGATTTGCGCCAGCAGAGCCATAGATTACAGAATGTCTTATGACCGATTTGCTGACTACAGAAATCTTTTTGGTGCACTTCAGACATTCAAGCGGAATATGGTTGAAACAAATAATAAAGCATCATCAAAGCACGCATCTAAACAACTTGGCAAACTTGACCTGTGATTGCACAGCTGAAATTCTGAGCTCACGGAGGTTTGCCCCAGTGTGTGGGGACACACACATGCATGATGATACATGATTGCTTCTCCGAAAAGACCATCAACTAGTGGATCTTGGGTAGCCTCAAAACGGGATGGTTTAGAATAATGGTTGCAAAATCCAATTCCATAAACAGTGCAGTCATAAACCATCCCAGCAGCCAGAAAAGATCTCATAGTAAGAATTACACACCTTAGACCCACTTTCATAAACACCACCTAAGAAATTCTTATTGGGTTTACCACATTACCCAGCCGATCACAAGCGAATCTGTGGGCCGACTTGTCGCAGTCTCCCCGTTGGAACCATGCTTTTCCCGTCGCAGCAATCAATCATCCGAATACGTTTCTGGCGGGTCGACTTGTCAAGGTATCACCCCCAAAGACACCAGATATCATGGGAAAGGCAAACCCGACATAGTCATCATAGTGGTTCTTGAATCTCAGGGACACTTTACAGACTACCCATGATTGGGTTCGTAAAACTCTGGTTTCCTCCATGTCTTTCCCTACGGCCCCGCTATAGCTATATAAGGATCCTCCTATTAATCTTCGTAGGCTATCCCATGACTTTAACTCTATTTCTCACCCACACTAACCACACTGATGACACTATAATTACACTAACCACGCTTAGCCGTTAGGATTAGCATGGATTAGCGAAGAAAAAACTCAGCAAACCACAGGATCAACACGGCTCATGGCGTTGCTCAACTCGCAACTCACGAGTTGGAAGCCTCTTCAGGGCTCCCAGCCTGGCCGATTGAAAATCACTTTAGGTTTCAGAAATCATCGAAGCGACTGGTCCATTTATTCCATGTTATTCCATAGCTTCATTACGAGAGGGGCAAAGGTAAAATCATAGTTTTTAGTCATGAACTTCCCTGTCGCACGGCTGGGATTCACCCTAACAAAGGATGGGTTGCAACCCTGTTAAAAGTATCACACGTTTGGGCAACTTGCTAAATCTATAGGGGTAAATTGCTGCTATATGGTGATTTTTGGCTTCCGGCTTCTGCCAAAAATTCTTGGATGGACCATCGCACTTCTACCCCCAGAATGGGACGTGTCTTGGCTGTCCAGCCCTAGGTTTGGGGTTTAAATTTGCACACACCCAAAGTGGTCAATCTCAACCCTCTGTTTGCTGATGACCGTGTAATTATTCCCCTGGGTGGATTGAAACCCGCAAACATCGGCCGTAGCAATACGGCAACCGATGTTTCAGCTGGTGTTGTTCATAGTATGTTGAATCCATCTTGATTTGGGCGTTATTTGGCTTTGAGTAAAAACCCTGGTACCTTATAGGTACCCCGAAACAGCTGGTTCATAGATGTTTATGTTTTTACAAATATGGTAGTAATAGGTTTTGACCCATCCCCATTTCTTGGGTTTTCTAAAATAGGGCTACCCCAGTTCTGATGGATTTTCCATGAAATAAACCCTCCAGCTATTGAGGTACCCGATACACCAGCGTCCGGGCCTCACATCTTTCACATCAAGACCTGCCATCGTGCAAAAGATTGGAGCTGGACACCATTCGGAGAGTTGAAACATGTTGGTCTGTCTAGAAATGGGAGAGATACCGTTTCAAATGACCATATGTTATAGGAAAAGTATAGACAAATTGAGGTTCTCAGCATTTCTCAACTGTCAAACTTGGGGGTAGGGTTTCACGAGTTTCCCCTGATTTTTTTTCAGACAAACCCATCCGCCAAACCTGAAAACCCTAACGTTTTCAAACATGATACAGTTTTCCAACAGCATCATTTATGGTTTTCGGTGCTTTCTATGGTCGCTTTTTTTGTCTTTGGAGTCTCAGAAAATCACAGCAATGGTCCCCTTTCTGGGTCAATCACTTCCCCAATGGGTCCCATTGCAGGATCCCAAGAATGGTCCAATGGTCAGGTCTCATTGCGATTTCATCCCCGGATCATCCACCAAGGGAAATCTGGGTGATATCGGCGCCAAGATGATACCAAGGACGATATCGATTTCGCATTCTTTTTGGATTGCTGACTTCAAGCAAGAAACAACACGAACATATGTATATATATATAATATGGAGTTATTTGAACAGGTACTCCAAAGCTTGATGTTTTTTCCCTAAAGAAAAACACTATACAACATGACACACTGATATCAACAACATGGACAAACTGATATCAACAACATGGATACAGCAGCCCATCTAGGCCTCCATTGACTTGCAGGGCTCTGTCGAACCGGTTCAATTTCCTTAGGACCCGCAGTAGGCAGCATGTGAAATCTGTTGTTTTTCTTCAGGGTTTATAAGGACTTATCAACCAGCAACATCCACTGGTAAGGGCGAGCATGATCGAGTGCTGTTGTGTCATAGGAGTCATGAGTTCTTCACCTTTTTATCATTCTTGTCATCAGCCGACCGCAGGAAACATTGATAGGGATTCCTCTAATGCAGTTATATTCCCCAATATACCCTCTGGTAAACATACAAAAAGCTATGGAAAATCACAATGTTCAATGGGTACAGTATATAAATCCACTATAAATGGCCATTTTCAATAGCAAACTGTTAGTTTACCAGAGGGTATGGTTACTGCAGCAAGTTCTCGGACGTCCATGTTCATTTGGCGTTCAAAGTAAGTAGGTACCGATCCCCTGTTCCATCATAAGCTTCCCATAGACTTGCATAGACTTGGCATGTGGTATGGGGGTATGGGATCCCTAAAGATTCCTTGGGTTCAAGGGATTTCAAGGGGCACCTCCAGCTATAAGTGCTGTGTTTGAAAACCCATTCAACTGGAGATACAGTATATCCATAAATCCAGCATTTATTGTAGTTCGAAACCAATCAGAAAGCTATCAAAACTATCATCATTGATGTGTGTAATATAAATATATCATAGGGAATAATGAATAATGAAATAATGAAATAATAATGATAGATAAATTGATGATCAATGTAATATTCATTGATATAACTCATCATTAGTGTAATATTTCATTTCCCTCTTTTGATGTTTTGATTCCCATTTCCCCTCAGGCTGTCACCACTCGCCGGAGTGGAGATGGAGATCGACCGAAGCGGGATGTTCCTGGGGGATTCGGACAAACCTTGATGGAAAATCACCAATTCTGATAGCTAACGAAATGGCTAAATCATGGTTACAAATGGGCCATGGCGTCCATAGCTATGTAACGAATAGTAAATAAGCCTGGTTAGTAAGTCCGTAAGTCCCCATTTCGTGGCTTATCCAATTTTATAAATAGGTGAGCTATAGCGAGCTAACGTTGCGTCAAAACCAGTTACGATCCATGGGATTATCCCCCCAAGTAGGATCGAACCAATGACTTAGATGCCATCTGGCTGCCATATGTTTGGGATGTTCACATGATTTGACCGCCAAACCATTGGGGGTCGATGGGATATTGGGGGACATATTAGGTGGCATATTAACCACCAACAACAATGGTTTAAAATGTGCCATGGTCAAGTTACACAGGATGTTTGTGAGGCTGGTTCATGAAATTGGTGCCCCAGTTCGTTAGCTAAGTTGGCCTACAAGTGACATGGTTGGGTTTATGGTAGATATGTTTGTTAAACTAGTTAATGGGGGTATAAACCAACTTTCAAACAAGGGGACAAACCCTTGTATCATATTGGCAATGCATTATGTTTCAATGGCTAAATTGTATAATCAATGGCTCAATCCAATCGAACTTTTAACCATGGCACATACAATATACAGAAATCCGGAGAATATATACATATATATATATGAAGGTTTCCAACAAAAAGGGGGTATCCCCAAATCATCCGTTACAATACGATTTTCCATTTTACATACACTAACCATCCCTTTTTAAGGGTACCTCCATTTTTGGAAAACCCCCAGGGCTGTGTCAACTCAGCATTTCCTCTTTCAAGATCCCCCACCTGGATCTGAGAGAAAGGATGTCGCCAGACCGCTCCCCTGGGATCCGGATCAAGCTGGCGCAGGGAATTTTTTGATCATGTTTTTGGGAAACCCATGGGTTTTCCACAGGTACACCACAGGTAAACGCTTACTCCAGGGTCACCACGAAACAAAAAAAACGATGGTTTCACATGGGATATGAGAGTTACTAGTGGGGATTTCTTTTTTGGGAGACAAGTTTCAAGAGATTAATTGGGTATGGTCTTCCATCCCCTAATGGGCATCCTTCTGTTGGCCAATAGAATTCACTATTGGTGATGGTATGACCATCCCTGAATATAGGCACACAATCCAGCTTTGACCATGACACAATATGACACAATATGGGTTTGACTCAAATAGGGTTTAGAACATCGTTCCCTATAAAAATCACCATTTTGAGGGTATGCCCGATTTCCAAACACCCATGTCCAAAAATCCTCTACGAACGGAGAATATAGAACATGTTGGAGAATCATCTATGGACAGGATATAAATGGGGATAAACGAATTTGCCACGTCCCATCATATACACCTCCTATACTTGGGGGTGCAATTGAGGTTGCAGATGGGTACATAACCATATTAGTATATACCATAATATATACCATAATTATAGGGGCCATAACCACAATATATAACATTATATGTATATATATATATATATATATATATGTAAGTAACCATAGTTATAGGGGTTATATCATGGTTGTATCAGATATAACTTATATCATGTCAAAAATCCATGTCAAAAATCCAACTGAAACATGGGACTGAAGAACTCCCACAGGTCCCCGGGCCGAGTCCAAACCTCGGAGTGCTGGACGTCATACCCTCGGACGTAAACATATCCCCACTGGATGAAATTTGGGATGAAATATGGATTACCCTCTGGTAATTTAACATAGCTATTGAACATGGCCATTGAAATAGTGAGTGTTCCCATTAAAAAATGTGATTTTCCATAGCTTTTTGTATGTTTACCAGAGGGTATAAACCACAGATCCTAAGTGGGATGCAACCAAATCCAAAATGGACAGTCGCAATGGTTGGCTGCCAGGAGATGTTCGCCCTTTCTCAAAGGAAGCATCACTGTGTCCATATCAAATCGATCTACACCTCATCAACAACCAGAAATACAGGAAATACCGTCCAGTATCCTCTAGTTATTCAGGGTAGCTCTGGAAAATGGTCCATTTATTCCATTTATTATCTGATAAACAGATATAAACAGATATAAAAAGGAAGTAAGTTCATGTAAGTTCATCTGGTTGGTGGTATACCTACCCCTCTGAAAAATATGAGTTCGTCAGTTGGGGTTACGACATTCCCAATAGATGGATCAATAAAATTCATGTTCCAGTCACCACCAACCAGTGATTATTAACCATTAACCATCATTAACCACTATAAAAATGGTATATAATCCCATGAAATAAAGATGATTATCCCATTAATCAAAAAAAAAACAGTTAGAAGTGATAAAGTCCTGGAAAATCACCATTTTTCAAAGGTAATCCATCTATTTCGATTAGGGAAAGCATCATCCTGCTGGTTCCAGCCCGCCCTCCAGCCCGCCCTCCAGCCCTTGGGGACCCTTGGGGCGGCCTGGGACCCTTGGAATCGTTGGAATCCTGGCGAAATGGAGATCTTGGAGGTCATAGATCGAAACATGGATGGCTTGAAATAGATGTATATATAATATATTATATATACATATTATATATATAGATACATATTATATATATACTATATATTTATATAATATGTGTATATATATATATAATATGTATATATATATATATATATATAATATGTATATATATAATATGTATATATATATATATATATATAATATGTATATATATATATATAATATGTATTTTTTGTAATATGTATTTTTTGTAATATATATAATACGTATATATAATATTATATAATATATATATATATATTATGTATATATTCTATTTATATATATACGTATTATACATTATATATATATTTATTATGTATATATTATATATATACGTATTATACATATTATATATATATATATTATAATACATATATATATATATATATATAATATGTATATCATATAATATTAATATATCTAAGAAAACATGGATGGGTTGAAACGGAGATTTGAGATGGCTTTTTTTGTCACATGATTCACCAAAAAAAACATGAAAATCCAAAGATGTCGCTGTTGGATTCGACTGGTGCAGGGGGGATACCCTCTATGGATATGACTGGGGGACGGCTCCATCATTGATGTCCTCCGGAAAACATCGATGGCCTAGTGACCATTTTTGGAGTCAAGCAAGTAAGCAAGATAATACAAAAGGCAACACCCGGCCACCCGGTGATGATGAGATATAATATAACCAGTCAATAAAACGTAAGAAACAGGAGACACCATTTACCTTCATTACCTGGAATGGTTCTGGAAAGAGGAGGGATGTTTTCATCATCAAGCAACCCGTGGGAAAGTCTTTGTTGCAAGACATGCATGAAAATAAAGCATTCCTCAACAAGATCTGGGCAATGATAAGTCACCATTCCCCCCAAAACAATTGTCATTATTGAGTTCACTCAGTTGACTCAGTGTGAGTTGAGTAGCGCAACTGTTACAAAGCAACGCGTGGCGAGATCGTTTCAAGTCGCTAGACACCTTACCCAAATCACAAGTTGTTGATTTGACATGGTTTGCCAATAGAAATGATCAACATCTGTGGACTGCAGAAACTTCCTGTCTGACCCATACTCATACTCGATCATAAGATCTACTAACATCTACTACTTCTATCTCATGATTTGGGTACGTATACTCCATTGTCTGTTGCTTGCAAATCATAATCTGGAATTGCAAGAAAACGACTTAACAAGGACCTTTTCAGGAAAAGCCACAGAGTGTGTCGGGAAAGAAAGCTGGATCCACATGTTTCAGACTTAATTTGCGTTCCCCATTTTTGTTTGTTTAAACTGTTGAAACCCCCATGTTTCATGATTGAGAGACCATAGAATACCTATTTCCCATGAAGAACCTACGGCACGCCAGTGGGGTCCTCGCAAGCGGCTCCCGAATCATCCGGGGTGAGGTGAACCTGCGATTCGGAACCGGCGCCCAGAGGTTGGAAGTGGTTTGTACAGGATGGGGCCCGCGTTCGATAGCCAAGTTGCCTTATAAGTGTGGCTTAACATTGCTGAATTCTATGCTTTATGGTAGATATAACTATAGTTAATGGGGTTTATAAACCAACTTGTAACTAGGGGGCACCATCCTGTAGCCCCTTTAAGTATATAGGGTATGGGGGGTTCCTACAATGGGAAACCCCCAAATAGCTGAAAATTGTTTATTTCATGGAATTCCCATATAAAAATGGATGATGACTGAGGGTACCATGGATTGGAAACCTCCAAATAAAAATATGGTCCGGTTGTAAACCACTGACAAGCTGGAATGCACCCCTAAGCATGTCTCTGGTTCCAGTGCCACAGTGAAACATCATCCCTATGTGTTAATGGTGGTTTCAATGCCTCTAGTTACATGCTCGGAATTGGGGATCATCAAAAAAAGGTTGACAGAAACAGGAATCGACCAATAGAATGGCATTACTCTACCCAGTACCCTCTGGTAAACTAACATAACTTGCGAACTGGAATTCATCACAATGTTTAAGTTCGGTAAATCATCTATAAATGGCAATCTTCAATATGAAACTGTCAGTCATTACCAGAGGGTAAATGTTGGGATGGAAATGGATGAAGCACTATTTCTTTGTGAAAAACAGCCAAAATTGAAGGATTTTGCCAGCGAACCTACTAAGATTGTGGGGTAGGAAACAACAATGATGGGCGTCAAACAAGCAAATTAGAGGATTTAACAATTTATATATTGTAATCAAACATGGCGTGGTGCAAATCCATTCTTATGATATCATTCTTGTGAAAGTTGTGGCTTACCTGCATCTTTTGATGTTTGACTTTCAATTCATATTATCCGATTATGCCTGTTATATTAATCATTTATTGTTCATTACATATATATCATATATCCCATAATCATATATCATGATGATAGTGAAATATCTCATATCAAATCCATTAACATCATTCATTAATCCCAGTGTTATGGAATATAATACAAGTGTTATATACATATTAACTGTGTTATTCATATATTAATATTGATATAATCATATATAATCCATATAATCCCAGTATTTTATATGATTTATATGTCTTTGTTCATGTCCACTGCCCGGTTCGATGATTGAAACCACCTCCAAGTCCAAGTCATCCCAACGTCGATGCAAAACACGACGTTTTACCACGTCCGCCAGGAATGTGGCTGTTTTTTTCTTGGGAAAAATGGTTATAGTCATATACTAATGGAATATAGTCTAATATAGTCATATATATGATAAACCATTAGTATATAGGGAAATGTTTTTTTCTTGGGAAATCATAGGAAATCATAGGAATATAGTTTATATATCCCTATACTATACATACATCCCTCAATAGTTTTTTCTTGGGAAATCATAGGAATGTAGTGGGGATATAATGAGAATTATAACGGGGATGCAATAGGAATAGACTCGGGATAGGATGAACATTTGGGATAAAACTGGGCATACATGGGGATAAAAGCACGATGATGGGGAGATGAAACCAAGCTCAACGTCCCCATCTCAGCAATGTAGCCAACATCTAGAATCGAGATTTTTCTAGGACTCTAGAATTTGCAAAGATCAGCTGCTTCATCTGACATCTTAAGACCCTAAAGTGAACCAGCCACACGGGCCCCCACCTGCCAAAGTCTGTTCGCCGGGACGCCTTGGGCATTCTGGCTTGCTGGAAGATGTTCCATTTGTAGATGATTTTCCTATAATAATAGCAGTAATAGTGATAATATGATAATATGATGTTATGACTGTTACCCTCCAGTAAACTAACATAACTATGGAAAGTCACCATTGTTAAAAAAAAAAAACTATAATTTGGTCGGGTTGGAGCAACCGAGCAACCCCAAAAAAAATGTGGGTTAAGCCCCAAGGGTTTCGATAAGGTGGGTAGTTTAACTATGTAGTTACCCTTTGGTAAACTAATATAGCGAACTGGAAAATCACCATTTTTAATGGGTAAATCCACTATAAATGGCCATTGTCAATAGCAAACTGTTTGTTTACCAGAGGGTATAGGGGGAAGGTTTGCTCCATGAAAGTCTCGTTTGTCCCCCCAGAATCATCATCCAAAATAGCACGGAACCATGGTGAAACATCTCAGATAAACAACCATTCGAAGATCCCCATTTAATCATATGCGCTGCTCACATTCCCATCAAGCTGACACCTGCCGCAAATAGGTGTGTATATATATATGCATATTGTTCATTATAGTTCTATACATATGTATAATCATTATTACTATCATGGCAGTAATATTCTGTTTATGTGTATACCTGGTAAACCGTAAGTATACAAAAGTTTAGTCATTTCACGAAAAACAATGTTTTTTTCAAACAATGCCTCTTTGGGTAGACAACTGCACAAAAAATACTTGTTACTGATTTTTTTAATATTGATGGAATTGTGTCATATAAGTATGCGTGATGAGGTGTTTGGTCAGGAATTTACGTGTTTTCACTGAAAATCAGCCCATGCCTAAAATTATGCATAGTTGGGCTTTCTAGGTAGTCATTGTCATTATTTCATGTATTTATTCATTTTTGTATCATTCCATATCGTTCCTATTACAACAACATAATAACATATTAATGTAAATGGTGTAAAACCCTATGGTTTGCTGCTGAGTTTTCTTATCTCCACGAGTTATCTCTTCATCTGGGCTTCGGCACCGGGGTGGACGTGGAACCACGGCGAGACTCGGGGCTCCTGAAAAATGGCAGAGGCACCCAGGTGCTGGGCTTTGGTCTTTCTACAAGGGCGGGTCCCATAGTTATAACTTCAAGCCATCTAACTACAGTCATATGATGGTATATGATGTTATATGATGTTCTATGATGTTTTATGATGTTATATGATGTTATATGATGTTATATGATGTTATATGTACGGGTACCATAAACCATATAGATTTGATCTAGTTTGAAGCAACTTAGCTATCTATGAGGGGCCCACTACCCCCATCCATGACCAACCAGACCCCCTGGCCTCAACATTCGTGCTTCATGTCTTCGCACCACGCTGTCCATTCCCTGACGGACTCAGCGGTGACGACGGCTGGGGGATTGTAAGCAAGAAATATCCCAAATGGGGGTGATCTTCCGGTAGTCAACCATGATCAAACATGGCAAGCTAGGAAATCAACTATAAATATCTATAAATCCCCTATCAATGGGCATTTAGATTGGAAAGTCATCTGCAAATTTTAGATTTTCCAGCAAGCCATGTTTGATTTCCGATTAATTCACCCCAAGCCCAAAACTGTATATTTAGATAGCACCTACCTGCAAGAATAGGAAAATAGAGCCTTTAAAAAATACTGCACGGATAGATGGATGGATGGATGGATGGATGGATGGATTGATAGATAGATAGATAGATACATACATAGAAATCCACCCAAAAAAGAAGCAGACAAATAACATTGTGACAAATCATGTTTCTTTCTTTTTGGGTGTTATTCTAGCTGATTTAGTCGATATTTAAACTAGCAATGAGTAGAAATGTGGTTTCAACATGTTTCAACATGTTTCAACATGTTTCAACATACCCAAAATTCAAAAGGCTGGTTGGTTTGAACATGTTTGAACGGCGAATTACTAGGCGTGACCACGAGCCGCGGACACCATGGATATGGTTTTCCTAGACCGAGACCTTCACAGATTCGGTGAATCACTTGGCGAGATCTTCAGATTCACCAATTCTGGTGGTGCAATAACCATCTTGAAAAATATGAGTTCGTCAATGGGAAGTATTATCCCATATATGAAATGGACAATTCCAAAAATATTTGAAACCACCAAGCAGAATTCCTTTTTTTTCCACAGGAAGTTTTGCATATAGCCAGGTTTGAACATGTTTGAGCATGTTTGAACCCCCGAGCCATCAGTTTGATCTGCCTGAGCCAAGTACTTGTGCTTTGCAAGTTCTCCTTAGTGGCGCCGAGGTAGGATCTATGGCAGATGCCGTGCCTACAAAGCACTTAGGGCCTTTAAGACTTAAGAAAATATCTATATGTGGAAATTATGATCATAACCCCTCTTGAAATAGATTCTTAAGCATCAAGAGCGTGTTGGAAGGTACTTGAAGAAGTCAAGAGCGTAGCAGCAAGAGCGTGCTGGAAGGTACATGAAGAAGTGAAGAGTGTAGCATCAAGAGCGTGTTGGAAGGCACTTGAAGAAGTCAAGAGCGTAGCATCAACAGCGTGTTGGAAGGTACTTGAAGAAATCAAGAGCGTAGCAGCAAGAGCATGTTGGAAGGTACTTCAAGAAGTGAAGAGCATAGCAGCAAGAGCGCGTTGGCAGGTACTTGAAGAAATCAAGAGCGTACCAGCAAGAGCGTGTTGGAAAGTACTTGAAGAAGTGAAGAGTGTAGCATCAAGAGCCTGTTAGAAGCAGTGTGAACAAGACGTTATTACCCACCACACCCCACCCCACCCCACAAGAAGTGAAGAGCGTAGCAGCAAGAGCATGTTAGAAGCAGTGTGAACGAGACGTTATTACCCACCACACCCCACCCAACAGGCACGAAAGCACACGAAAGCTGGCGGCAGTCTAAAAGCCGCCCAGCCAAAATCACATGAAACTCGATTAAAATCCCATGAATCTATTAAAAACCTATTAAACTCCATTAAAATCCCATATAACTCCATTGAAATCCCATTGAAATCCCATTGAAATCCCATGAAACTCCATTGAAATCCCATGAAACTCCATTCAAATCACATGAAACTCCATTGAAATCCCATGAAACTCCATTAAAATCACATGAAACTCCATTGAAATCCCATGAAACTGCATTGAAATCCCGTGAAACTCCTGTAAAATCTGAAGCCGGGTCAAACAAAGCCAGAAACCCTGTTTTTTTTTTTTTTTAGCCAAGGGTCGGGTCAGCTCTTTGGTATCCGCCAGCATGGCATCCATGCGCCTGGAATCACCATGGTATCCATCAAACTTTAATTCACTGGATTGGTTTAAGGGAAATCTACAGGAAACCATGGTTTTTACCAACAAATATAGGGCTTTCCTGTAAATTGTCCCATCATCCAATTCTATGATTAATGGATTTTTAAGTTTATCTAATCAGGTGCTTAGCAGGGAATGGGTGGGAATGGGGGTTGCTGGGATGATTCTTACTAGTGATTATGGATCATTCCCTCATTCCCTACTAAGCACTAGTAAGTAATGTTAAACATTATAATTATTCCCATTATATATCCCCATTATATATCCCCAATATATATATCCCCAATATTTATATATATATATGTGTATCCCCAAATTGATGTTGATGGGATGTTAATGGGAGTTTCATGGAAGTTTAAAGCGATTGAAAATGGGATGTTGGCGGGATTTCATAGGAATTCATGGGATGCACTGTTATGGGATGAACATTGATTGAGTATGATTAAATGCTACTTAATAGCATTTGCCCATTTTTGTGGGATGCTTCCATGGTGAAATCGTGATGATGAACATGTCAATGTTTGGTAATGATGTTACTGATGCTGATGATGAAAATCTAAAGGTTGATTAATTTATGATGTTAATGATGATGAAGATGAATTAATGGATAACGATCAAAGGTTGATGAAAATCCAGCAAAACTCATTTGCCATCAATTGTTTCATGTGGTTAATGATGAACATGTGATGAACATGTAAATGATTTTTGTGTCATTTGTTTCACAAATAATCTGATCGATTGAACACTATGTTGCCAACATTTAACAATCCAAAATAGGGTCGTTTTTCATATGTTCATATGGAAACATGGGAATATTCAAGGAACCAGCATGAGGCGGATATCATGAGGAGATTACAAAGAGATTTCATAGAATTTCAGCCATCAAACATGGTGATTTCATCGTGATTTCACCAGTGGTTTCATCGTGATGTCACTTCAGAATATTGGGGATGTTACCTGTGAAAATTGGAAAAGAAGCAATGCAAAATTACCAATCAGCCAATCAGCTAAACAAGTCGGGTCCAAGAAGTTTAATAAACCATTCCAGGTGTGCTCTGAAGATTACATACAATATCTCAAACATGGTGTCAGAAGAGGGAGTCCACTACGGTTACCACCATCTAACTTTAAAGCAAAAATCGCACAGTGGGATTTTCCCTCGTAAGCATGATAAATCAAGAAATGAAACCAGGATGCTAGCCAGGCAAGGTACCTGAAATTTATACGTTGTTCATCCAGTGGACAGTCCAAATTGATGAGACATGAAAAAAAATATGTATAATTATAGTGTATGATGATGTCTGTATGCCTGACGTGGCTTCATGTTCAACTTTATAACTTTATAATTTATAAGAATTTTGGGACTTCGACATTGGGAGTCCAAACAGAATCACTGGTCAAATGCTTCAGCAATGTGCTCACCATTCTCATACTGAAACATCCTGAAACCATGTTTTTCCTGTTTTACCATGGTTTTATCTACTGTACGCTTACCCTCTAGTAATTTAACATAGTTGAACATGGCCCATGTGTAGATGATGTACCTAAAAAAAAACACATAGTTATGTTAACTTATCAGAACGTATCTAGATTCCCTGCAAAACTTCATTGTTGGCTAGCTAACTAGGCTAAAATGGAAGCCATAATAAAACCGAGGTTGAACCCAGAAACCAATGCATATTACAATATGCAGTGTAACAGTTTGGTGGGTCTCAAGTGGGTCCACGAATTTCAAAAAGAATTGCTATCTAGAGACCATAACATCCCAACTAAAACGGGTATGATGTCTGTATGCATATGTATGTGTGTGTATGACATCCTATTCAAATTCAATATTAAGCGTTTGGAAGCAACATCTTTCTGCTGTGGCAAATAAACATATCCAAATGTCTTTTGGGTACCCAGTGGTAAAGAATACGTAGGCGCCTCAAACCATCTCTGCAACGTCTTTCGCTGTCCTCAGTCGCCGGCAAGGCTAAAGAGTAATCATGTCGTCTAATGTGGTAAGGCCAAATAATGTGTCCTTTTGTTGCATGTTGGGGTGGTTGAGTACCCCGAAGAAGGGCAAGATCGGGTAAATGGGCTAGGGTTTGTTATTGGTTTTACCACTTTATGCATCTATCTACACCTGCATATTTCATCATATTTCATGTATGTAAAACAATCCCACATTTTCGCACTCATCTCACCTGGTTGGTGGTTTTAACCATCTTGAAAAATATTAGTCAATGGGAAGGATTATCCCATATAGTATGGAAAATAAAAAATGTTCCAAACCACCAACCAGTCACTATATACAAGACACATATGTGTAGTATACACAGCACCCAGGCTTGACAGCTTCTTTTCGGGTCGCTGAGGTCAGAGGAAAAAAAACGCACAAAAAACACGGATTTACCATGCAGAGAATTATCGTTTTATTGGAGGATTTTCCAACCAACTATAGTATACTAGTTATATGAATGTTATATGGATATCTCAATTGTCTCTCAACTTGTAGGCATATTCGAAAGTCCAAATTGTTGGTGATCGTACCAGTATTTGCCACTATTTACCAAGTAAATCTATCCAACACAAATACGTAGGTGATCGGCAAAAGCATTGTGCTTGTGACAAATTAGGTGCAGTAATTAACTACCCAAGTTCCATCGGCAAAAAATGGCTATTGCAGCATTGGAGAATCAGGGAGGTTATGCAGCTGTGAAATTGGCAGGGCATGTTTCCATTATTGGGTCGGATGAGCCACGTATAGATGCGTCATCTACTAATGCCCTTGCCATTGTTCCTGTGATGGTTGTCTACATCCTGAATTATTGTTTCTACTTGCCCAGGGTTCTAACTTGATCCACTTGGTTGCTGGCTATTTCAACAAAACTATAAGAATACCAATAAGAAAGAAATCATCACAATAGTACTACTACTAATAATAATATGATACTATGTCAATTTTGATTATAAAACAATATGTTTCATAAATGTTTGTAATCATAATAGTCGGTCTATTAATTACTACTTTTATTTTGGTCTATTATTATTGATTATCGAACATGATTATGATGACTATTATAGTCATTGATGATAAATTACATTGTTTTTTTTTTTTTAAACCAATACTTGGTCATCTATTACCTATTATTCACGGATGACTGCATTCAATATACGACTGTCATCAATGGAGCCTTCTTCATAATCATGGAGGTGTAGTTTGTATGCGTACACCAATGAATTACAATTGATTATAAATATACCCCGTTTAGTTCGTTGATTTACCTATTCAAAATGGTGATTGTCTATAGCTATGCTAGTTTACCAGAGGGTAAACAACTATGATAAATTAATTCACAACGTTTCCGCTGAGACCGACCAAAACCGCTGAGGCTTTCACGGAGAGCGCCTCCAACGCAGACTCCTCGGCCATCTTCGCCGCATGCGCCTACAGTTCAACCGATCTGTAGCCTGGAAATGCCAATTTTTAAACCAAGAAAAATTGTGACTTAACGGGAGTTAACCCTGAATTAACGTGAGTTAATGTGAGTTAACAACTCAACAAATGCTGCGATAATGTGAGTTGATCAACAAACATGTGGGTTTAACCACTGAGCATGCTGTCTTGACAACGAAACAAATGTGATTTAAGCACTAGACATGCCAAAAAATATAATGTATATAGTGGAGTTGTGAATATGTACGTATAATACATACATACATACATATACAGATATATATATATATGTGTGTATGTACATATACAGATATATATATATGCATATGCATATATATGTATATATGTACATATATATATATATGTATGTATGTATGTATTAGGTTGCTGTTGAATCATGACTATATAGTTGTAACAAAACCTACAATGTGTATATATATATATATATTCGATTGGGACTCAAGCATCAATCATTAATGGGAATCTACAGTCAGTTGAATGGGCTCATAGGTGTGTAAAGGGAGGGCAGCATTGAAAGCTGGGTATTTCACCAGCAAAAAAGGGGGGATATACAGGACATGGGACATGAAAAAATGGCCGTGCCCACCTGGGAAGTGGGTAATGTAATGTAATGTATCTATGTGTACCGTTCACGTGTTTGCCATACAGGTCAACCCTGAATGTGAGGTTTGCGTCGAAATCATGTTTGAGACAAAAAAACATGTCAAGGTGTGTTTCTCAACCCTTCAAGTTGGGCGACAACAGTGTTGTGGCAGGTATAAACAGAAACAACTGCTGCCGTGGTCTCATGGTTCATGCTTCAAGGGGGCTTGGATTTCCCTCCAATCCCATTCTATAGTGGAGCCAAAACAACAAACATGGAAAAATCGCACGAACATTTTCCATTCTGTGACCCGGAAAAAAGATGAGAAGAGGATTCAACCAACAAAATCCTGAAGTAAACTTCACTCTCCACCGGAAAAATGCCACAGTCGGCAGCCAGTTCGGTGTCGTCACCCCTCCTGTGCTCGAGCTGCGTTCATCTCAACTTCCATTTGGGCCTGGGAAAATCTGGGAATTGGCCACGCCACGGCGCACCAAAAACAGACGACCACACTGGTAAACATACAAAAAACTATGGAAAATCACAATTTATAATGGGACAACTCACTATAAATGACCATTTTCCATAGCTATGTTAGTTTATTAGAGGGTACTACACAAAAAGAAAATCCGCCACTTCTTAGTCACTACGTGGATTGATTAAACTTTATTTCGTGCCTTTTCGAAACTCAAAGCTACCCTTTGGACCAGTCCTTTGTTCCTGGGAGTTCCGGGGGCTACCCCGAAGATACGGATTTCCCAATAAGATGATCTTTGTTGGATGATTTTTGGGTCCATAAAACCACCCACATGGAAACACCACCGGATGCCAAATTTGCACAATTCGAGATGTGGAAACGTCCAAAACACCAAATGTTGGTGCACAGTTGGTGGCACCAGGGTCCCCCAGGTCCCCCAACCGTTTTTCGGTGCAATTCCAACTCTGTTGGCCTTTGAAAAAATTGGAAACCAAACCGAAACGTGTCTCGATTGGAAGGGAAAAACATGCAAAAATTATGAAAAATGACTTATGAATCAGAAACGAGAAACTAAATATTACCATGAACCAACGCTGAAACGATTTCAAGTGACAGTTACTACATATTTTGAGCAACAACGGTTAGCATTTGGGAAAACAAAATTGGTCATCCCGATCCTCATCATTCCAATATTTTTTTGCGATCGATGTATTGTTTCCATCAACAAATAGATAAGTGCTGTATAGGCAAAACATGTGAGCAGAGTGTTCGTCCTGAAACGGAATTTATGTAAATTTTATCTTAGTTTTTTCTGCCTCCGTTTCGTCCTGTTTTTCATGTTTTTCCTGTCCTCCTGTGTTCACCTCTTCACTGTTTCATGTCACACCGCTCTACATAGAACATGCCGCTGCACAATCAGAACGATTATGTGCATGTGTATTTTCATATGTTCGGCCAAGAAACACATGCATGTCACCCGTAAGTCATCCAATTAGGTCCCAAGGTCCAAGAAAAGTCCCTCACATTCACCTTGCATGTTGTGTTGCCTCTCCCAGCGCCTTGGTTGGGCGACTGGAGGAGAAGTCCCTGCCGGCGCCTCAAAAAGAAAAATGCTAGCAGGCAATGTCAATCCTTGATGGAGACGGGCGAACCATTCCCAAACAATGTCCTGCGGCCACCTAATTTGAAATTTATTTTTGGGTTTGGACACATATCCAATAAATTCGTCGCGCCTTGGATCGCGGGAGGTATGATATTGAAACTTAACCGCCTCATATACAACAATTATGTTGACCCACGATGGTAAGTTACTTAGATAGTAAGATAGTTAGGTAGTTAGATAGCTGATAGTTAGATGGGTAGGAAGATAGATATTAGATAGAGATTTGCAGACCGAAAAACATATGCATATAGGTTTAGATATAGAGATATATAGATTTAGATATAGATATAGATAAATAATGATAACGGTAACTAAAGATAGGTAGACAGATTAAAAAATAGACAGATACATAGCTAGATAGAAAAATAGATAGAAAGAAAGATAGAAACAAAGAAAGAAAGAAAGAAAGAAAAAAAGAAAGACAGATGAGATGAGATGAGATAAGATGAGAAGAGATGAGATGAGATAAGAGAAGAGAGGATAAGATAGATCGACAGATAGATAGATAGATAGAAAGATAGATAGAAAGATAGAAAAATAGAGAAATATAGATAGATAGATACATAGAAAGAAAGATAAATAGATAGAAAGATTAGATAGAGTAGATAGATAGATGAGACACCAGCGCGTCGCGCCATGGCTGACCTTTGTGCTGACGCTGATCTTTGCTCAAGGAACAAGGCTCCCCGCCACAGTTTCCAAACCACCTAGTGCTCCACACAAGCATGTTCTATTTTGCATCAGTGCCAAATCTACTCAACGAAGTGTTGCTCAAGGAGGGCATGGCAAGTTTGACTGTAAGGAAAGCGTTAGAGTCTGCGCGCCCATGTTCAATCAAGATGGTGGAGGGTGCAAACGGGCGCTGTTCTTTCAATAGCTGCCGAAACCGGCACATTCTTGTGTTAGCCAGTTGGAAATGGGAGCCACAAAGGGGTTGGCGGCGACGCTCATGTCTTGAAGCACCTTGGTGCTTCCTTTGGATTGTGGCACCCTGATATTTGTCAGATGCAATTGCTGCAATTTGCTATGGTGCAGCTCGAACTCATGTGGGCCAAGCACAGTCACTCCATGGCACGAGTACATCCATAACAACTATGTATATATTTATATATATATACATAGGAGAAGTGTCCCTACATACCTATACTCACAGTCGATATACACAGCTGCATATCCATAATATACCGTTGCCTGGTCATTCTCAGCCAGGAATTTTCGGTGCGTACAAAGGTACGATTGAGTAGGGTACTAGCTGGGAGGACAATTGATAGAAACGAGTACAGAAAAGTAAGAAAAATGCAAGGCAGTAAACTGACTTGTTTATATACTTCGAGTGATCCCCACCGTGGCAACTTACTTACAATTCCTATTTTCGGACATCCCTCTGGAAGTATATGTGGCGTGTATTTTCTAACATTCTATTTTCGCATTCTACCTGACATTCTATTCTGGTATTCTATCTATAGAATCTATCCTGACATCCTATATATCTGGCATCCTGTCTGGCACCTATTCTGGCATTCTACCTGGCATCTATACTGACATTCTATTCTGCTCTTCTATCTGGCATTCGTGCTGGCATTCTTTCTGGCATCTATTCTGGCATTCATTCTGTCATCTATTCTGGCATTCATTTTAGCAATCTTTCTGGTTATGATGTTGAGATGTTGCTATTTCTATTCGTTCTATAAATATTTATTTTTTGGAAAAATAAGAAAAATAGGATTCAGAAATAGGAAACAAATAGGGTTCCAAAACTCAAATAAGAAAAAAAAGGACTGCCAAACCAAGATGAACCACAGCTTCACATTTGGGAACAACACCAACACAAAACACAAGCAGAGCCTTCCACATTTTATGAGGAATGTCACTGTGGATATATGTGGGTC
>Ga0126342_10002513_pt1 | contig 28734 bp, 28 predicted proteins | sample Cyp1metagenome_FD_92528 | JGI IMG/M metagenome (GOLD analysis project Ga0126342, IMG submission 92528) | Coral microbial communities from Lord Howe Island, Old Settlement Bay, Australia - Cyphastrea 1 metagenome | ecosystem: Host-associated > Invertebrates > Cnidaria > Coral ... | reverse complement strand
GAGCGTCTGCGTGTAAAAGTGTCTGTGTGTAAAAGCGTCTGTGTGTAAAAGTCTCTGTGTGTAAACGCGTCTGTGAAAGTGTTTGTGTGTAAAAGCGTCTGTGTGTAATTTCACAACTTCCCCTCCATAGCTCATATCAAATTCACCAACCATTCACCGACTATTTTTTACGACTACCATACTCAGAGCTGCTTGAAGGACGTGTTTTTCGCTCTCGGGCCAACCGTCGTCTAGTTGTTTCCCATCTTTGAGCACGGATTCGGTGCTTTGGTGTGTTATGGCTTATCAGACTTATTGAATGCACGCCCCCGGTTTTCATTGTTTAATTCAGAATCTCTTTCATCCCAAACTCCATGTTATGCCGACACTGGTTCTGCCCTGGAAGCTTTTGACAGTTGCAGTTGGCTCTCGATCACCTAGGTTCTGAATGGGATTTGTTGAATCCGCAGGGCCTGTGTGTGATTGAAGACAAGCTCTTGGCCGTAGCTGATCGTGGAGCAGAGCCCAGCTACAAACTTCAGCCCTGCATGCGACCCCCATGTTCAGATGCAACCTTTAGACCTTTCTCGTTCTTGACTTCATGAAAGGCTGGCTTTGGCTGCATGACAAGATATGACGAAGTCTTAGCTGTCTTAGCTGATGGCCATAAAAGCAAACAACACATTCGTTTGCTCCGGGCAAGGACCGAGTTCTTATCTTGGAGATCGAGAGCATGAAGTGCATCGGACAATTGCCCCCATATGAGGCAAATGCGTTGTCATGAGTCATCCGTCATCCGTTCATTGTAGATGTCATGCTTCGCGATAACATGTCAATGTCAGAATCCAATTTTTGGGGTCAGCCTCACAACAGTCCATCAGATGGAAGAGACTTCAAAAAGTCAAGGCGATCACCAGATAAATCAAACGTAGAATAGGAGTGTCTTTTCCCTTAATTGATTGTGGCACCGTGCAGTCCAGATGTCCCACAGCCAGCATGGCAGGTGTGGCCGGGCCCTGGAACTAGGGCAGCCAGATTGAAAAAGAGAGCCTTGGAGCCTGAGATGCCGGAGACGGAGATGCTACTCAAATATCCCAACGACGTGGCTCTGGATGCTGCAGGCGTGAGAATTTTGGTCTCAGTTTTTGTCCCGCTTTCTGTGGCCCAAATCCATGGTGCATGGTCTATTATTCCGGTTTCATTGCTTTTGCCAGGCTGCGCAAGATTCCATATAGTGTACCCCAATGCCAAGATTCCACATATCATCATACAGCCAATGATCCTTTCCCAGCTTACAGCAAGCTGCCACCCCCACTCGGATGGCAGGCAACTTGCTCGTCATGGACACCAAGAATGAGCGCGTGGCGGTGTTCCGGCAGGACCTTTTCAGCCTGGTTCGATTGTTGGGGAAGCGTGCTGAGATATAGTGCAGCGATAACATGTTTTCAGTTCTGCACATGCCGCAAGGCATACTGAGATAAGAGAGCTTTGATGAACAGTGCAAAAAACTTGGTGCAATGAACAAAACATAGCAACATATGTTTTCTGGTCAACTTACCCACTTGCCTCTTGACGCTTTGTGCTGCCTGGCAGCATGACAGGATGGCTCCTTTGTTGCCAGTGTGATGAAAGGAACTTTCAAGGCACGGCCCTCTGTGACAAAGGCTTCAAGCTCCAGTTCCAGGAATATGTCCATATGTACTTGCACATATATCGCATGCATACAATAACTATAACTATAATCTATGTATAATATATAGCGACGGACAATCACTTAGAACATCTTTTGTTTTTTTGAGTCCACTGTGGGCTATGTTTAAGAGCATCTGAAAGTCCCCACAGCTAGAACGTCCCAAGACATTACAACATATATGATTATAAATATCGATTGACATCGCTATATATATATATGATATGTATGTTTATATGAGCACAATGTTAACAATCACCTGTGGAGACCCCCAACACTTAGAACATGATGTTGATGCTAAGATGTTGCCACCGCATATGCTTTTCACTGTTTACGGAGGGTTGTGAAGAGAAGTAAGTGGGGGGTGGCCGTGGGCACATCGCTCAAGTCAAAAAATTGGTGCCCTTTAGATCCTTCATGCTTCTGGCTGCGGTGTTGTTCCTATCGTGGATTGGCGCTTGGGTGAGTCAGAATCCAGGGAGTGAGGTTCAGCTTCATTGCAAGTGTACCGGCACAACTGAAACTGTTATCTGTCCCCCCGTCTGGATCTTGGTTGGGGGAATTGATCAAAGCCTGGAATCATTTGTTTTTTTGATTGGGGCCGGCCACCTTTTTTGGAAGTTGATTCATCACATTTCTGCCACCTCACCACCAAAACGCCTGAAGAGCCTGAATTTTTGGAACGAACGCCGCAGACACCTTCACAGATCGGACTGCCCAGGTTTGCAGTTGGCGAGCCAGACCAGAGAGCGTTGGCACAGCAGCAGTTGGATCTTCTGAGAAGGTGCCGAGGCCAGTGAGATGCCGCTGGTGCGAAATCAGGGTCTTTGTCCTCTACGATTTGCCTCCTCCTGCCCTTTGGCATGAAAGGTACATCATGGGTGCATGTGTGTGCCGGAGGACTCCAGATCATGACAAGTACCCGGAACAGATTGGCTTAGAGAATGAGAACTTTGCTTCATATCGTATTGGCGAAGGACAGCAGCTTCCAGCTGGCTCGACTGAACAGAACACATACAGGCTTTGACAGATACCTGATGAACCTCTGTTGGGGCAGCTTAGGCGAGATGCAGCTCACGCCGCCGCAGCAATGCAGGTGCCAGGAGCGGTACCTCCACCTGCTGTCCTTGGAGGGGTTGCGGCTGGAGTGCTGGCTCCCGCGGTTCCACGTGTGTTGAGACCCTTGGTGGAAAAAGCAAAGGAGAAGCAGTTGAGCTTGATGGATCAGAAGTCCTGCGCGGGTCAGTTGGTCTTAAGTTAGTGGCACAAGAACACCTGGCCATTCGGAAGATGAAGCAAAGTGACGTCCCTGCGTACAAGGGTGCTGAAGTCTCAGCTGATGCACGGCTGCTGGGCCTGCAGTTCCAAGGGGTCATGCGAGAAGAGCGGCGGTGGCGAGATGTTAGCAAAGAGTTGCAGAAAGAGGAATTGCCAGATTGGACCATCCCTGGGCCACGGGCTGCTGAGTGGTGCGTTCGTTTTTTGAACCGCAGAAACGGAGCACCCACCGACCACCACAGATGGCGGGTGCAGAACCATGGTCTGAAGAGTGAGGGGTTGGTGAGCATGACCATCTCATGAAGGTGCTGGACAAGCTGGGGCGGTTCGGTGGTCTTGACCTTTCGAATCTGGTTGGAGCTGAGGTGGCATTTCGCCGTCTGCAGTTGTGTATATTCCGACTGTGGTCCTGGAAAAGGAGCAGGCAAAGGTGAGAAGAAAAGCAAGGATGACCCGCTGAGCCAATCGCACGAAGCGAGCATCTTTGCTGGAGGTCACAAGGAGTATGGCGATGTGATGGTCGCGCCGGCACTGCTAGAGTATGTTGCTAAAGACTAAGAAGTGGAGTCTGAAGTAGCAGTGACGAAGCAGGTGCGTAAAGCTCGCGAAGAGCGAGCTGCGGCGTCAAAATGGGCAGAGATTTGCCCCGGGAAATGCAATGGACTTTTCCCAAGATCCCATGAAAGAGACTGGTCGATTTTGTTGTGAGGGCAATCCCGCTTACCTTCTAGAAAAGTGTACAGTTTTTCCAGATATTCTTGAACTTGGCGAACAAGGGTGGTAGGCCCGTAGGCATCGGGGCTTTATCCCATTCCCCATGTCCTCTGCCAATGACAGTCCCTGTGAGAAGCCTGGCGTCAGCGGAGCTGTGTGTCATAGGCTTCAAACTCGTTCTCGTGTTGACCAGTCGGTGCGGGACATTGTCTGGTCCACTAACACTACGTTTTTGTGGGGATGAGTCTAAGGGCAATTTTACGGCGACTGGTAGCACCACCCTAAGCCAACGAGTGTGCCTTGACCGGGTGCGTCATGCAGTATTGGATGCTGGGCCACCACCGCCTGGGGTCAGTGGACCGGGAGATTTGAACGAGATCCGATCCAAGCCGGGCTACGAAGCTGAACCAACTAGCCTGGCAGCCCTTGACCTTGAAAAGCTTTCTCTTCCTCCTTCGGGTTCTGTTGCTTCTTCGTTGTGTGTTATTTTGGGAAGTAAAGCTGAGAGTTTTGTCATGTCAAGCGGCGGCGGCTACCTTCTAAAGTTTCAGCTGAGAGCGTAGCTGCGGAACGCACAGCTTCCTCTGGCCTGAGTAGACCGTACTATGACCCGATCCTCCGAGCACAGCCACGCACGCCGCGTGTATGTTGATTTTTGCCGTCGTTTGTTTGGCTGTGGTCTTATTGAATTTCTTCGTAGTGCCACCGTGCTTGAATCACCGTCGATGGAGGCCCTGCTCTGGAAGTGGGTGGTGTGGACATTTCAGATGCCTTTTACAACATTGAACTTCCCAAAGAGCTTAGGACCTTTTTTGCTCTGGATCCCGTCAGGGCACGGGACATTGGAATCAAGTCTTGTGAAGGTCAAGCAGTGAAGGGATCTGATTTTGTTTTCCCCGGTTTCAAAGTCCACCCCATGGATTGGACCCATGCCCTGTGGGAGTGCCAGCGCTGCCACGAGATCCTGGTTGACGAACCGCCCAACATCCGAGCCAGCCTGCGGGTCACTCACCGAAGGCCGGTTGGGACACTGAGTATGTTGATACTTTTGTTTCGCCTTCTCAAAAGCCAGGGGTCGCTTTTGAGCTAGCTGAGCAAGTAGGGACAAAGCTCCGTTCAAGGGGTTTGCCTTGTAGAAGCTGGTAAGGGTATTGAGACACTTGGCTGGAAGTTTGACGTGGATGAGCCAGTCGTCAAAATCACCGCAAAGCGGCTCTGGAGATTCGCTTGGCTTGGCAAGGCAGATGGGCGACTGGTGGAGAAGATGATGGGCCATTACACGTTTGCTGGTTTGTTACAAAGGGTTTTTTGAGTATTTTTCAGGCTTGCTACACGTTTATTCGTCGAAACTATTGCGCTACAACTGATCTCTAGCCACAAGTCAAGATGGAGTGATTTTGGGCTGCGTCTATGATTTGCCTTAATTCGAAAAGATCTCGGAAGTGAGTGGAGCACCAGAGTCCATTCTGCTGATGCATCGTTTTGGGGAAGGGCATTTTCGCAACTAAGCGAAACAAGGAAGAGATTGCAAAGTATAGTGACCGGTGGCGATTTTCAGCCGACCAAGAATTACATGTTCTCAATGCCAAGCGGCTCACTGACGCGCAGGTACTGGATCCTGAGACTTTGCAGCTGCCAGAAAGCTACATGTCGGGACCCTCAGTGCTTGTGCCTGAAGTGCCTCTAGGTTTTATTGGGGAGGACTGGAGTAAAGTTGATTCATCTCCATGGGCACGGGTCGAACCTATTCCAGTGCTTGAGGGCAGAGCTTTTGTTTGGCTAGGTCAACATTTGGCGCATTCACAGAAAAATTTGGGCAAGCACCATTTGATACTCACAGATTCGATGTCAGCATGCTTGGCATTAGCAAAAGGTAGGTGAAGCACTTGAAGCATGAACCGGGTTTGCAGACAAATAGGGGCTCTGGAGTTGATGACGGGGATGGGTTTCATCTACCGGTGGATCCTGGTGAACTCAATCCTGCTGACCTTCCTTCAAAACGTGGCTTGTTTTTCTTGGACAGCTAGTTTGCAATCATTTTTGGACAAGCATGCTGGTGAGAAAGACCCCAACACACGGCGAGGCTGCGCAGCAGAAGCGTACTTTGCCGAGATTCCCCAAACAGCAGTGCGATCTTGGCCGTCATGCGAATCTGCCAGTAATGGGGGGCTCATCCAGCAACTCAAGAAAAAGGGGATCTCCGACTCAGACCCTGCAGAAAAAAGGGAACAGAGAAAGCAAAGTCGGAACCGAAGTTTGGGGACTAGACTCAAGGTACGATCCCTGGCAAGACTTTTCTGGAGCAGAAAGCCGTGTGCCAGTCCGGCTGAGGAGTTACGAGAAAACTTGGACCGAATTCACAACATGCCATGTTGTTCTTGGGGCATGATGGCCGATTGCGCAACTCTCCTGGCAGCTCCGCGGTTCTTCCGAGACGATGTGGCAAGGATACCGGTGATGGTCATGCAGAAGCTCCACCGCCCTGAAAGGCTTTCAGGAGCTCGAGCCAGCACAGGGCCGGTTGCCGATGCCTTTCCCTGTTCTGGCCCTGGTTGTCAAGGAGTTGTGGAAGCGTCACTCAGAGATGGGCTTGTGGCTCCTGGCGACACCTGCCAGGCGGGTAAGCATATCGGCTCCTAGTGCAAGATGTGGTAGCTCCGACCTGACTTTGCCAACACTACATTGCGATATTGAACAATGGGGCAGACAAAATTTGCGAAGCTGCATTGGTCCCTCGAAAGACTTCCAAGGTCGGAGAGCAAGACAAAGCAGTCTGGACACCCCTACCTTGCAGGGTTGTTCATTGATGGCCCACTCCAAGTGCAGGCATCGCTCAGCACAGCTCTTCACCTTCGATGTGATTGCAGCGGCCAGGGTGTTCAGTCACCTTCTGGACGAGCTGGATCTGACAAGACATGGCCTGACTTGTACATATTCCGCCACGGGTCAGCTTCAACAGATGTTCTTCAAGGCCTACGGGGGCTCACCGCCATCCAGAAACGGGGCAATGGGCGCTGTCTCTACAGAGCGTCCGGCGCTACAATGCCGAGCAGCAGAAGCTTGGATTTTAAAGATATTCAGCAATGGAGCCACGCATCCAGCAAAACGCCGAAGGCGTGCTTGAACCTAGAACTTCTCAGTGGATCTGACAGAATTGCCGCAGCTCTCAGACGGCAGGTAAAAAATGTAATCAGCTTTGGGGTGGACATTTCCCAGGGGGCATGCCTTGATTTGACCCGGGAAAATATTCAACAGGTGATTATTAAGTTTATTTGTAGGTTTCATGAGTTTGTTTGGCTGGGGACACCTTGCAATTCCTGGAGCCATGCTTGCCGATGGGATGGAGGAGGACCTGGGCCATTAAGAGATGACTCTAGGTTTTTGTTGGGGTTTCCTTGTCTTTCCCAAACTGATCAACGCAAAATCCATTCTGGTAATTGCTTGATGAAATTCATTGCGAAAGTTTTCCGGATTTGTTTGAGCTTGGGCATCCCTGCATGCGTTGAGAATCCACACACCTCGCGTATTTGGTTGACCCGTCCTTTTGTGCATCTCCTTCGACATCCTGATGATGTCTCCTACTGCTGCAGCTTGGCCATTGCCAAGATTCCACACCATATCGCAAACGCACCGGTTTCATGTCGTGCCATTTTGACCTGAGGCCTGCCCTGCGCCACCAGGCTTACCCTCAAGCCTTTTGCAAGCGGGCGGCTGTGCTCAACAATTTTTTTGCAGGCTGAGAGCCAGGTACTGTTTTGGGCGAAGGTCGCATCAAATCTTTTTTTGGTTTTGGAGTCGAAAGATTCAGCCGAGCTCGTTGCAGACTTGAACCTTTTAAACAGAATGGTGCCTGGCCCAAAAAGGAACGGATGGATCGGAACATTTCACTGTTTACAGAGGGTTGTGAAGAGAAGTAAGTGGGGGGTGGCCGCGGGCACATCGCTCAAGTCACCCCCCATGCATTGCAACCCGGCCCACTCAATCGATGCTCTGGAGTTGAAAGATTCAGCCGAGCTCGTTGCAGACCTGAACCTTTTAAACAGAAGGTGCCTGGCCCAAAAAGGAACGGATGGATCGGAACGTATGTTTGTGCAAAAATACGAGGCTGTTTCGTAGCTGAACTCCAAGGGGGTACTTAGCATTAGGCTGAGAAGCTTCCCCCCTAAATAATCATATTTAGACCTAAATAGGATAAACTACAGTTTTCCATTTCAAAATCCATGAATTTCCCTTTTAAAACCTACTCAAAATATTGCCAAAAATTGGAGTCCGAAGCTTTTCCCAGCACTAAAATCAAAGACATATTGTTTGAACAAGAAATTGAAAACTATTTTTCCATGTCAGAAGCGATAAAAATAATTCCTTGAAAAAATCGAATGAACATATTGCCAAGAGTCGGATTCCACCCAGTAATAAAACCACTTTTCTTGTGAAGGACGAGAGGTTGCAGCTGAAAAGTGAAGTTGAAATGAGTTTCAACTTTCAGGTTCCGTAGAGTAATTATGGTTCCCCAAGGTTCTCCAATTGGCGGGGTAAACCCCACACTTAGAACATCTATCTCCCCTTTGGGGCAATGTTCATGTCCAGGCAAAAGGTTTTAGATCCGGCAGGCGTTGAAATGAAAGAAAAAACTGTAGGATGTTCAAATTCAGTTAAGGGATTGTGCAAGCATACAAAATCAGCATCAGGTGGGGGGAACTCACACTTCGAACATCTCTGTCACCATGAGATTATCCCAAAACCACGTCTTTCTGCAGGATGAAGGGTTGGAAGCGGAAAGTAAAGTTGAAATAAGTGTCAAGTCTCAGGTCTCGTAGAGCAGACGGGTTCACCAAGGGTCTCCAATAGGTGAAAACCCCACACTTAGAACATCCATCTCCCCTTTGGGTTCCTGAACTTTCCATGTCTAGACAAAAGGTTTTAGATCCAGCAGGAATTGAAATGAAAGAAAACGCTGCAGGATGTTGAAATTCAGTTAAGGGATTAAGCAACCGTACAAAATCAACATCAGGTGGGGGAAACTCACACTTAGAACATCTCTCTCACCATGAGATTATCCCAAACCCACTTTTTTCTTTCAGGATGAAGGGTTGCAGCTGAAAAGTGAAGTTGAAATGAGTTTCAAATTTCAGGTTCCGTAGAGTAACTATGGTTCCCCAAGGTTCTCCAATAGGTGGGGGAAACCCCGCACTTAGAACATCTATTTCCCCTGAGGGTTCCCGAAATTGTCCATGTCTAGACAAAAGGTTTTAGAGTCAGCAGCAGTTGAAATGAAAGAAAAAACTAAGGGATTGTGCAAGTCTAGAAATTCAGCATCAGGTGGGGGGAAACCCCAACTTAGAACATTTCTCCCACCATGAGGTTATCCCAAGGCCAATCTTTTCTCAAGGATGAAGGGTTGGAAGCGGAAAGTAAAATTGAAATAAGTTTTAAGCCTCAGGTCTCGTAGAGTAGTAAGATTTGTGCCCCTCCTCACGACCAATTCCGTTCTGTCGAAAACAATCCACAGGTCAAAATATAATGCCAAACCCAATGCAAGAGCAGCTTCGTGGGCGAAATGATTGAGCGTATTCAGCTGTAACAGGTCCCAGGCCCTACATGCAGGCCAAACCGTGTGAAAATGAATGGAATATTGTGACGGGGGATCCTGTCATTGGGCACTTGCCTCAGTCCTAAGTACAACCCTTGACACGAGAACCACATGTGCAGATGTTGAATTGCTGCACATTATTTGGCCTAAGATAGTGCCCCACGCAAATAGACTTGTTCGATAATAGGATGCCACTACTGTAATGGTTCATAATCATTTTCCTATTTAAATTGCTATACCGACCGCATTTTAAGATAGACCCACATCAAGAACAAAAACGATTAAGAAACCTTTGACATTCACCTCCCGCACGGCATCATGTTTGATATCGTTTGAGTGATTCTTCGATCATGGTTCCGGGTGGATGAAGATGGTGATGTTTCTCTGACGTCTTAGGGCATGAGGCACGCAGAGCCATTCGCTTGCACCAAATGACGGGCGGGAACTCCTCCCCCAGGCATATGGGAGCACCTTCTCCTACGTGGCTTGCAACCATGAGACTGGAGCGATTGCTATTTCAAACAATGACAAGCATGAGAAACTTGGCCTCGAGGTTAGAACATGTTAGAGCTTGCAGATTTGCTTTCAAGTTGAATGAAACTTTTTGAAGGTCTGTGAAGATCTTTGAAGGTCTTGAAGTGTCCAATATGTGTGATGAAATATAATTTAATATATATAAAATTACTTGCCCAACATATAATATCTTGTTTCATCTTGTCACATCCGGTTGTCGGAGCGCCGGATATCGTTTGAGCGTGTTAGAGCCAATTGGGGTGGACATGGCCCTTGGGGGAAATTCCATATAGTTACCACGGTTTGCTCTTTCTGCTATATGTTTTTTTTTTTTGGGGCCTCTTTCTGCTGGCCTCTCTTGGCGCTGTGGTTTTGTTCTCTACTCTTTGTCGTTTGCGGCAGGGTTTTTTCTCCTTCCAAGAATGTTTTTCCCTGCCTAGTCAAGACTCTCGTTGAATTTGTCTACCACGGTTTGTGATTAGTCTATATGTCTATATTAGTCTAGATCAGTCTATATATTATATCAGTCACTATCAGTCAATATCAGTCTATATCAGCCTATCATGACTTATCATGATTTATCATGATTTATCATGACTTATCATGACTTATCATGACTTATCATGACTTATCATGACTTATCATGACTTATCATGACTTATCATGACTTATCATGACTTATCATGACATATCATGACTTATCATGACATATCATGACTTATCATGACATATATATATATATATCATCAGTTGCCCGGTTTGTCTATTAGTCTATAACGTTTGAGCATGGCAGTATCATGATAGTCATGTGTCAAGACAGCATCAAATGGCGTCCGGCCTTGGGGACATGGCCAGACGCATCTTGCTGTGATCTTCACTGATCTTCACTCCGTTGGACCGTCATAGCCGTCATAGCCAATAGGAACCATGGGTCATGCTTTGCACGCTTTGCTCAGGATAGCCATCGTGACTCCGCCATAGCCTTGACTCCATAGCGTGCGAGTCACATTCCTTGACATTTCTTGCCTTGTGTGGGGATGACTTTCGATGAGTGACGTGGTCGACTTTTTGCATCACATAAACATGTTTGCCCCTGTGACGCAGTTGCGCACTTTCATCTCATTCCCATCAGAAGTGACTTTGAAATGAGGGGAAGTGGCAAACCATACCCATCGGGACCCGTTTCCACACAAGGTTCCACAGCTGCGTTAAGAACCAACACTATCCAACACTCCTTTCCAGCGTGTACAGTGCTGAGAGCCTGAGAGCTTGTTCTGAGAGTGATGGTAAAAAAGCTGCTGTGAGGCTCCCAACCCTGGCAATTTCGGGCGTGTTTGGACTGCCAACGAACCCTTCACCACTAGAAACATCATTCCAGGAACTGAAAGCTGAAAGTTATTAATTTTTACGGGATCGTCTGGATCAACATCCATCGGTACAAAGGGATTGTCAACACCATGGTGAAGAATTCTTCTAAGAATAGGAGGACCATGTCTTTTGGCCAGTGTATGATAATGCGAGTCATTCGCTCGTTTGGAACGCCTACTCAGGCTAATCTTCACGTACCGATAGGAGAATCCCTTGTCTCGGTGCTTTCACCAATAATCGCAGACCGTTTTTTGATACAATGAGTGAGTCGTTCCATTTTCGAACTGTGCCTAGCTGCCCCACACTCACCTGCTTTATATTGCACGAGGTCCTCATTGCTGCCTGCCAACAGGTGGGGAAAATTGTGGGCCTCCTATGCAGGAATCAGTCCTCTTTAGCTCCCTTAGCCTTCTCTTCTCACCTCAGTTGGGCATTGTGCTGATGTTGAACCTGGAGTTGGGGGGCCCTCTACTTCTTGTTGGCACTCCAGCAGCCACTTTCCTGTCCTTGAAGTGCGCACCATCCTGATCAAAGGCCACACCAGGGACGTAACTAAAGGACAGGCCCGTATGCAAGTGCAGGTTCTCACAACGTTATAGTATGTTATAGTCGTGTAATTTTCACCAGTTTCACCTTTGCCTGCAATCTTTCGCAATCTTTCGCAATCTTTCGCCATCCCATAGCCATATCCAAAGCATTCTAAAGCCGTGCCAGGTGAAAATGACAGTTGCAGAAGCAACGACCAGTGCTGCATTGGTGTTTCAGGCTGTTGGAACCTTGGTCTCAAGGGGGACTGGGAGACCTGAACAGCTTTGTCAAAAGGCACCAGCAAAACACTGAGGTTCAGCTTGCTCATCAAGCAGCTCCGGCCATCAGAACAGCCACAGGTGAACGCCTCAGAATGCTGGTGGTCACTCAATCATGCATACATGCGACAGCCCAGCACAGCACTAAAAGTTGGAGGTTGCAGTCCAGTCTCCCATCCCGATTATTGAGACTTTGGATCCATGATTGTTTTGTTTCTTTCGCTTGTGCTTGGAAAGTGTAGGAGACAAATTCACAAATTCAGCCTAGCATGACCATGAACGCTGCGCGGGCCCAAAAGTTGAATTCACAAACGCTCATGTCAGAAGACCGGCCCCGGCGCGGGGACTGCAACGGTCACCTCGACCAACGAGGCAATTGACGCAAATTGACGCCTGGGACGCCCTGAGGGCGTCCCGCTGAGGCAATGAATTTAGAGTCGAAGCCAAATACATGGTACAGTTGCATGCTGACACCACGGACGGAAGTTCCAAGTGAACTCCCAAGTGAACAAAAGCTTCCTTCGGAGACTCGGCCAGGATTTTTTTTTTGGGCAGCTGGGTTGGCTATTGTTGGGGCTCGCTTTGGATCCAAGTGAACTTGAGAAGCACGAAAGGGATTGGAAGGCAATGCTCCTGTCATTTGATTTTATATGTTTTTATATTTGATGTAATTACACCCGGAAGCAGGTGATAAAAAGCAGGTGATAACTCCAATGAGAAAATCAATCAAGCAGTTTGAGTGAAAAGCAAACAACATCAGACATGCATCCATGGTGTATTCCTGCGCCAGTCTCAAGCAATGTGAGGGATGGGACAAGTACAGAAAAGTGATGCAGATGCACGACACCTGATAGATCCTGACAGCAATTCGAAATCAGTCTTTCTGAATGTTCTAAGGAGGAACTTCCATCTGCAGAGGACAGGTTCTGTCAGACTTGTTGTAGGCCTCAAGTCAGTTGGTGAACCATGGTGAACCCAAATCTCCTGCGGCTCTACTCAAATCCTTGAAAAGAGCATGAACCACTGATTCCTAATGCTTTTTTAAGACAAGTTTCATTACCAAGCTTCCCCCTTTGTTTCCAACTCCGAGCTATTCAAGCTTTCATTGCAAACTGCCAGCCTTCACTCGCACGATCGTAAACACATCACAGCCACAGGGCTCGTGGCCTTGGGACTCCCGTCATGACAAGACTCTGAGACTCTGAGACCAATCCAGGAGATCCTGCGACATTTGGCTCCCAGATGGCTCGCGAGCACTTATGCGACCAAGAAGCTTTCATGTGAGATGGTTGAGCCCCAGCAGCAAGTTCTGTCGAAGGCTAGTCGATCGTCAGTGGAACACTCAACTGATGCCATCTGGAAGCTATACATGTTCAATCTTGCTTCACATGCATGACATACTGTAGTGACATTCGCACATATGACTCCCGCACAATGACATCATTCAATATTTATAATACATGTTGAATATTGTGGAATCATATTGATACATTGACAGTCCCATGCGTCTGCGTTCACATCAACATTGTGCAGACAATGCAGACATGCTCGACGTATCTGGGCATCCTATCGGACCCATCGGTTCACGAGGAGACTGCCGCCGACCTGGCGACGCTGCAGCGCGAGGACTTGCGCGAACTCGGCTTCAGCATGGTCGAGGCAGCCAAGGTCATCACTTGGGCCCAGGTGCGGCACAACGACCCATTCAACAGGGATGTGGTGTTTTGAAAAATGGAGGACTTCGGAAAACAGATATCCCAAAGTTTCCCAAGATTGCAGGTGATTCTCAGATATCCATTGATACCCCGAAAAAGTGTAGAATTTATGGGGAAGACGATGATAACCCATGTTAAACTCATGATATACCATGAGATTTGGGGGGAGCTGGCTTTCAGACCCCAGACACAGGAACGACCGCACCAGGTCATAAAACGGCCAGACTGTCCCGCTCCCGCGGAAGAAGGGCAACCCAACTTGGTGCGCTTATCCTCCGATGTGCCGGTGAGCCCATGGCCGGAAATGTCGCGATGCCGAGAGGCTGGAGGGTAAATCATGGCCTGCAGAGCACGAGTCACTGTGCTCTGCATTTCTGCATGTTTTAGAAATGATCCAACCAAATCACAACAAACCTCCGCAAATCCAATATGGGTGGATCATGGGTTTGGTTTTGTTTAAACTTGAAGGAACATCGTGGAGCGCCATAGTCATGGGATGATGCTGTCTCAGGGACACGCTTAACAGGCCTAAACATGATGATGTTTGCTGTTCTGGCCGATGCTGGCTCTCGAAAGGGACCCATGGTGATCAGTGGCGATCAGTGTTCATCCATGTGCAGTGCCATGCTTAGCATGCCCAAACTATCCCAAACTTCTCGCATCTCGGTGGCTGTTGAGTGGTTTCAAAAGAGCCACACCAGTGCCAGGTAAAAACTGCCAAGTCGAGCCCTTCAACAAGCCCTTGGGCAGAATCCAAGGCAGGAGAGAAGGGTACGACATGGTACGACTGACTAGTCACGCCGTAGTCTGGGCCGTTGCCACAATTCTTAGATGCCCATAGGATGCCAGCCGCAGCTGTCTCAGTGTTTTGCTTCAGGCCGAAGAGCTCCGACTTGACGAGATTGAAGGCATGGAGCTGGTGCTTTCTGAATGAATCCCAGAATAATCCCAGTATATCCCATGTTTCCATATGTTTCCCCACCGGCCCCTGAAATGTTCCAACAGATTCTGGTCCTCGACATGTTTGACGTGTTTCACGAATAGGATATTCATTTATATTCCATAGATGGATACTGAAATGCTACAGTCACCCGAGCATGCCAAAGAAAGCACCACAAGCGAACCTGTCTAGATCTGCAACCTGCGGTCTGGAATGGAATGAGTCGCAGGCATTTGCTCTCACACTGGCACCATGGCCTTTGTTTCGCTCATGCCATTCTAGCCTGGTGTCCGATGTAAGCTTGTGGAATTTGTTGGAGTGCACTGAGTGGATTGGCTTTGTGGGTAACCTGCCGCAGGACAAGTGGACTTTTGGGTAAGCTGCTTTGCCAGCGGCATGACCTGCACTCCTGCGCTATCAACCTCCGATGCCCTGCCACAGGAAGATGCTTCTTGACGGATTAAGACAAGCTATGGAGCTTTAAGATCTTTACGGATGCGTCTGATAGTCTTAGAGTGTAAACGAGCAAGTCTAGTCAAAACTGTTTATCTCAATGTTTTTTCTTACAGATTTGCAGACACTCGTACATATTCGTACCCTCTTTGCCGTTGAAGGCTAGTACTTTTTTTGGTAGAGCACCAAGTGGATAAAGTTTTCCTGGCATCAACCTTCCAGACACATCCCCCGGTGAATGATGGAACTGCAAGGTTCGTGAGAATATCTTGGAAGCCTTCTTCGATTGCACGCCTGTGCCTGGGCTGGCGCTTTCAATCTTGTTCGGCATTGGACAGGGCATGACAGGGCATTGTCATCAAGTATGCAATCATCAGCTGTCCTGCTGGACCACATTTGAAGTGTCAAAGTGTTGTTTATGATGCAGGTACAGATGAATTACACACACACATATATATATACATACATATGCACACTGCTTACATATACTTGCCGGATCTTGCTGGCATTGATAGAGTGGTGAGGTGTGGTGAGTGGATTGTTCGGGTGGCACTGGCCAGGCCGCTTCAGGTCTTCCAAACATCCTAGGATATACTGGATCATTCTTGGACCTATATTTTCTTGGCTCGAGTTTGACATTCTTAACACGACATTGGGGGCTGTTCCCGAGCTGTGAAAGATGTGAATGATGAACGGAAGCAGATCCAGGGATGCCCAGTAAAAAGAAGGGCACGGCCACTGAAGCTGCACCCAGCGCCGAACCGCCAGGATGGACTCGGTATTTTGATCCAGGTACTGCCCAGACCTACCTCTACTGCGATGAAACTGGCGAATGGTTCTTTGAGACGCCGGCAGCGCCTGCGGCAGCGCCTGCGGCAGCGCCTGCGGCAACGCCTGTGGCAGCGCCGGCGGTGCCTGAGCCAGACAGGAATCCCATCGATGCCCAGCCGGAGCTGCCGATTTTTGGAGTTTCAACGGCACGGCCTTCAGCACCTCCAGTGCCAACGGCTCCAACCGTTTCAGGTTCTGGTGATGCTGGTCGTGATGCAGTGCAGGACTTGGCGAAGGTTGATCCCATCGTGCAGGATTTGCTTCGAGATGAACTGAAGCTGAAGAAAAAACTTCGTGAAATCGAAGCTCTAGAAGTTGCATCGCGGGAGAAGCAATTGGAGGCGACGCAGCTGATAAAGCTGTCCAAGAAGGAGGCCATCCTGTCAGATTTGCAACTCGTGCGGGTTCACATTGCTGAAGCGCTCGAAGAATTCAAATCGCGCCGTCCAAGCGAAGCTTCTGATGTGCGACGTACAGCTGCAGCACCAAAGACCAAAGCCAAGCAATCGCAACCTGTCCAGCCAGGGGTGAACCCCTTGCCTCAAAGGGGAAAGGCACCTATGCCAGTAAACCCGCGCATAGCTGACATGAAACTTGGCAATTCTGCCTCGCGGCATCCCACATTGGCAGGATATGCAGGCTCCGGGGCTCAAGTGTCATCCGCTGAAGGCCTGACTCAAAGCTCTGGTATCGCTGGCACCCAAAGGACTGCGAAGTCCACATCTGCATCATCTGGACCAAAAGCTCAAAGTCCTCAAGTTCCATTTGTTCCCCGTCAAAATCTGGAAGCTGCCATTCCAGCTGTTGATGAGGATGGCTTTGTGGCGGTGCGAAAGGGCGCGAAGCCAAAGAAGAAATCCAGCGGTGGCAACGTTTCAAGTGCTCCAGATGCTCCAGTGGCTCCGGAAGACGATGAATTTTGGTAGGTGCCTGCCAAAAAGAGCCTTTGAGAGAATGCGTCAATGCAAAAGATGAGTGCCTCCTTGCCGGTTGGAGTTGGGCCACCAGATGGAAAACAAAGATGAAGAAACAGGCAGGATGGAAGTCAGCACCGCTGCTTCGTGTATCCATTGATCCATTTTGATGCAGTAGCCTGTCCCGATTCTTTCGAATTAAGCTGATTAGGCTGGATTTGGCTGAATAGGATTTGAGCATGTCCAGAATTTCCTATAAGCCTTGCACCATCTTGCACCAGTCTGCCAGTCACTCTTCCGGCAGTCTCCCAGTGCCCTGTGTCTTCCGTGCCGAGGAGCGCATTAGGGAGGTCTTCATCAGCATGGATACGGACAGCGACGGACATGTGACTGTGGAGGAGTTGCGCGTGGGGCTGGAACGCTGCGGCATAACAGGCCTCTTTGGTGAGAGCATGCGCACAGCGCATGACAGTTGCAATATAATATAAGGTAACAATTTTAGAAATACTGAATGAATATATATATATAATATAAATAAAATAACATAGTATATATATAATATATGATATAAAAAATGTAATATATAACATAATGCAATATAATATATACTATATATTTCTTTATAAATTATAAATGAATGGTACATGTATGTAATGATTAATAAAGTAATCATGATGAATATATGCACCTACTATCCAGTTGGCATGAAAAATAAAGGGTACTATAATTTGCTATGCATTACTGGAGACTTCCGTCCAAAGTTCCATGACAATTACTGTAACGGGGACTGGTGCCATTCTTGAGCAGAGGCGAGAAATCAATTTGAATTTGGAGTGAACTCTTATAGTTTATATAAACTTACATATGATAATGATTGATAATGCATTGATGCATGTTCTAGAATCTGTTGGTTTCGCAAGACATGAATGGATACACACACACATTCTACGATTTATATATGCTGTTAATCTAGAATGATAACCCCTACACAGTGATGTAGGGCCTGCATGAGCACTGACATCATATATTTCGTACATTGGCATGTAGAAGCATCACGCAGCAGAGAAGATGATCAAGACTACACCGTGTTGGATCGCTTCGCAGGTTTTGACAACGAGACCTTGGCCAAGGTTTTTGAGCACGTCACAGGTACTGGCAGGAGACAGTGCAATCAACTTCCTGATATTTCTTGACGTCATTCATTGCTTGGATTTGGATGATTTGGCACGCAACGCGCCTACATAGACACATTGGGAAAATTTGGGAAAAGCACATGCCGCTGCCACTATTGTAGTCCCACGGTCCCACTTTGTCATGTCACGGAACACCTTCCAATTCCACACCAGGAAGCTTCACTTGCAAGCCTTTGAGACCATTTTGTGCCGCTTGCGCCTTGCAAGTCTGCTAATGAGACCTTGGAGAGCCAAGAGTTTGAGCGTCATGGACTTCGACTCAAGTAGCTTGGATCTCTTGGGTCTTTGTTGAGTCTGAATGTTCAGGTAGATAGGTACAGGCACAGGATTGTATTGGAATTGAAACATGTCACAACAGAGCCACAGCCGACGTTGTGCCAGCAACTTTTGGCATACGTTTGGCCTTTGTTTGTGGAACTTTCTTGTGCTGTTCTCTGATTACATACAGCAATGCTACATTTAAAGGCTCAAAGACACCATGACTTGTTGTAGAGTTTGCATGCCTTGATGAGTTTCTCCTTGAGCCATCACGACTGTTCATTCCTATTTGCTTCTCAGGCAGGGTCTCAGACTTCGAAGTCACATCGGTCTCCTGTCGAGATGTCCAAGTGGTGATGGTGATAACAGGTGTGAGTTAGGGTCAGGCCGCTAAGATGTAGCTTTGTTGCTGTTGACAAGTTAAGTTGTTTGTACACTGAGCGACAGCTGCTGTCTATAGAGCGATTTTGCATTGTATGACTGTGACATCATTCTCCACATGTGTTTGTGCAGAGGCTGGAAGACAGAATGATGCACAATACAAGACCATGTACATCCATGTACATAGCTCTGCTACCTTCACTCGCCGGTCTTCCAAGGACAACATGTGCCAATTCTTCTTCGGGCACCGTCTTTGCACATCGGAACGCCACTCCCTGATCGGTGCCAGTCCCAAGTGCGCCGCCAACATCGTGTCTCTATCCAGTGTCTTTGGTGCAAAGGACCTGGTGAGGTGGGTGCACATGGCGAGCTTCGACATCCATTTGTTTCTTGGCCAAAGCCAAAGAAGATAAAGATGATAAAGAAGTCGAAGAAGTCAACCTTTGGAGCTTGCAGCATGTTGCCCATGTTGCTGCCTCATCACACTCTGGGAGGTAAAATTCATTGTAGTCCTCACTTTAAGTGCCAGATTTCCGTATTCTGGGCACCTTGCTAGACCTTGCTAGACCTTGCTAGACAATGCCAAGCCTTTTTGGCTGCTTGCGGCATTCAATGAGACAAGTTCAGCATGGCAATCGCAGATATTCGCAGATGCACTTGGGATGTAATCCAAAATTCCTTGCAGGGGACCCCTGTACACATACGTCTCATTTTGAGACTTATTCCCGTGTCTCACTGAGGCTGTTTGCCCTCACGGTAAAGTACACCTTACATCCGTTGAGTGTCGAGGACGTGATCGAGCAGTGTCAGACAAAGATAGATCGTCTTGGCGGTCACTACTTTTTGACCATTGAGCCCATTGGCAATCTTGCTGTGACTTTTGACGTTTTGACCGTTACCATTCAAGATAGCCTTCATATGCCTTCATACCCTTCCAAGTGTTCTCTAGTCTTCCTAGCTCCGGGCCATGTTTATCAAACTGTTTGAAGTGGTGAGATGGTCTTTCTGTGAGGCTTTTGACGCTGGTAGATGGCGATACCAGCAAAGGGCTGCACCCTGTGCGCGTCCGTGGGCAACACGTGGCGGCCTTTTGTTCTGGACCCCCGCAACTGGACACCCTGATCACAGTGGCTCAGGTGGGGCAACGGTGGACAAGCTAGATCATGGAAGGTAAAATATGAAACATAGGGAGAACCTGAGCATGTTCAGCTCATTTCAGCTTTCAATTTATTTCAGCTGTTTTATTTTTTTTTATTTTTTAGGCCGCCAGAACCCCAGCTTGGGTTTCTGTCGCCAGGCGGATCGGAAATTTACCGAAGAATGGCCTGGAGGAGCGCCACAGGCTGGAAGATGCCGCAGTCAAAGACCTTTATTTTGTCATATTTGTTCAAGACCTTTCGGATGCTTTGAGCAACGAAGTGTCAGCCTGTCCACAGACTTGTACATTCATTGAAATCTCAGAGTTGAAAGCTGATATTGACAGAAGGCATTCTGGTGAGATTAACCCATTCATTTTTTGATATTGTATGAATTATATGCATATAGAATATGCATTTATATTCATACATATATACATATATATATCACACACATATATATATATATAATTATATACACACACATATATATATATATATAGATTCTATTCCACATGCATATGCACGACATAAAAGGATAAAGGATGGATACAGTAGATGAGAACAAATACAATATAGATACAGTTTAATGAGCCCCTAAAATGCTGAAGGTCCGCCAGAAAGCGGGCAACGTTTCCTGTCTGCAGGTGGAAGTGGCCGGCAGTTGGGTGCCGCGAATGCAGCAACGACTGCGAGCAGCTCGATCCAGGCACTGCATCCAATCTGTAGCATGCCCAGAGGTATTGATGGAGTCAACTTTCACCAACTTTCTCATGTTTTATCATGTTTTCAATGAGACTGCAAGATACTGCAGTCATCTGCAGGCTTGATTCAAGGTTGCAAGATCATTTTGACATGTGACAGTTTTGCCGGGGGGAAGACATGGAAAGACCAGACAAGTTTGAAGCCTCTTAATAGAGAACGAACCCAGCTGGTGATTGGGGTCTGGCCAAATGAAGCCAAATTAAAGGCGGCAAAGATATGCATTTTCCGCGTAAATGTTATCAATGGCATACGATGTAGCACAGTAATTACGTACAGTGAATCCATGGCCCGGGGCTTCCCTGCCATCAATACACATGTGACAGACAAAGATGGAGGAAAAGCGGCGCTGACTTTCAAGATGGTTCGATATTTTGCGTGCGTTAACCACAGAGAAAGCATAGAAAGCATACACAAATACCATAACCTAGCATACAATAGCAAGCGATAACAAACAATAATCTTGAGAGGGAGAGAGAGAGAGAGAGAGAGTAATAAACAATCACAAACAATAATAAACAATACCAAACAACAATAAAAGGTAGAAGAAGCAGACGCAAACCTACTCGCAGTGCATTGAAGCAAGTGCCATTCAGCAAGATGTGGAGATATGTGACGAATTGTGAAGTGCCAAGTCAAGTTTTCGTTTCCAGCGAGAGGTTGCGGGAGCGCCGTGCCGATTCATTGCTATACGCTTTGGTGGATCTGTGCGCAGATGAGCTGGTGGCGGTGACCCGAGCCTTCTTCGCACGGCTCACCTGGTTGGAGGAGGACAAAGCGGAATGCGCTTCAATGAGACACCACATAAATGCACAACATGTGTTTTTGTGATTTACAGTATGTAATTTTATATCTATTGTATATATATATATGCATCGCATACAATGCGATACATTTTTTCTAATAGTTCATACTGCTTTCTGAGACGTAATCACGGTTTTTGGGTCCCCGAAATTGGTGGTGCCAAAGGACTGTTTTACCCTTTGATTTCCTTTAAACTATTGATATTCGTTGATCCACTTTGATATCTTTGATGGGTTTTCTGGAACGGAAGACTCACGTATGAGACGTGGGTAGCGCGTTCCCAACAAGCACATTTCGGAAGAAGCGCACTTTCGCGCTATTTAGCTATTGTGATGCCACAATACCATACAATACCTTTTTGGATGTTGCTGCCTGTCGCTGTGTGTTGGAATTGTGACCGTGAAAAGTAGCATGTCCTTCAAAAATCACTGCGCCACTTGAAAGAGCGTGCAAACAAACTAAGATGCTGTCTTGTTGCTGTATGTATCGAGTACTAGTACGGAGCTTAGAAAAAAAAACAAAAGTATTAGCACTTACCATTTGATGATTGATTGCCCTCCATTCAGACCAGAGGAGCATATCAAAAGGTGGTGAATAGAGCTGTAAGAACACCGGACTGGACCACGTCGTGCTGCACGCTGATGATGCTGATGATCAGAATAAGTTTTGATGGATCAGGAAAACTAGGAGAGCAGTGTCATGTAGCATGCGCTCTATCTCAAGCATTATCTAGCCATCTGCGTCACGTCTGACAGGACCTACGCATCCGGGGCAATCGCAGCCTTTTGGATTTGGGTGAAGTCTCCCTAGCACAGCTTCAACTGGCTATCGTTGCGCGCCGTTTGCGGAGTCTGCAGCGGGTGGTGCGCCGGGCGAGTGAATATCAAGAGTCTTGGCCGGTCGTGGCAGTCTTGGTCGTTCGAGCCAGGCAGATCAGGCAGTCACCACGCCTGTTGTCACAGTTGCTTAATCAAAGTCCAATCCTTTATGATAAATTATGGCTATGATACAGCGGCTGTGATGAAGATTAATTCAACATGATTACATAATTCAACAATTACCACGTATATCCCTCAGCCTCGTCACGGGATGCAGTCAGTGGCCAAACCTTGGCCCAAGGAATTACATACGACAGGGTCGGCAGACTATTGGAGGGATTGTGCCTGGGCACAGGATACATTCCGAATGGCAGTCCATTGGCCCTTCTCACATGTGTCTCCAGCGCAGTTGCCACATGAGATTTATCCATACTTCCCCTGGTCGAGCAAGATGTGGTAACATGATGTAACATCATGTTCATGTGATGGCAATGCGATGGTAACATGATGGTAACATGGTCATGTGATGTCATGCTGGTGCCCAACAGCAACAGCACGAGGTGCAGAGCACCTGGAGGAAGCCTATGAGGAGCCAGATTCTGGCACTTGAAAGCCACTACCTGCTTCATTATGTGGAGTTTATTACAAGATGCAAAGCTTCCTGTCATGCAGAACACTTAAAGTTACATTACATTTTAAGATTGTTTAGGCCACCAGCTGATTTTCTTAATTATCTCAATGTCTCTTGGGACACATAGTTGTCAATGAATAACATAAATAATTTGATAATATTAAATACATATATACCTACCATCTACCATGATGCAAAGTGCAAAACCATTTGCAGAGCAAATTGTTTAGTTCCGTGTAATTTGGCAATGTATTTGTATATCTAGCATGTGTTTGTACAGCCCAGTCCTTAGTGGCGGCTCCGTTTGTTTGGGCCAACAGCTCGCCCTCAGCCTTAGCTGAACCTTCGGGATGGCCCTATCAACAATAGTATGAATGTAAATATAAGTAAACACACGCGCACACACACACATGTATAATATACAATGTACACACACAGACACGCACACATATATATATAAACATATGGCTATATGCCCTACATGCACATATATCAATGTTGTACATCGTAGTCTTGACATCCATCACTTCCCCTGATAGCAGTGATCCTGCACAGGACACGCTGCAGATGAAGGAGCGCTGTGATGCCCTGAAGTCCGCTCACGAGGCAGTGATTGAGCGAGGACAGGCAGAGGAGCTTCAGATGCAGCACGATGAGCAAGCAGCACAGGCAGGAGCCATCAGAGGAAGAGAACATAATCAGATAATATCAGATATAATCAGATAATACCAGATAATCATATATACTATATACAATGATGCACTTATACGTTGTGTATATATGTGTAAATTATATTTACACACACACGTGTATATATATAATTATATATTATCATACGTACATACAAGTTATGAACAAATACGCCGCCACACTGGAAATTAACCAGACATTGACGTTTGCTACTTCGGAAAGCTGTCATCAGACAAACTGATGCTCTGGGGAACTCTCCGAACCGCCAGGCGAAGAAGATGAATATCATGCTTTTTTTCCTTACGGTTGGCTCCACCATCTTCACGCCAGTGACCTTTATGTCCTCAGCAGCTTGCCTTATTCTTATTGGAGGTCTCACATCCCACGAAGTTCTTCCAGAATCGAGTCCAATTGGCCACATGAGATTCAGTTCATCTCAGGTGTATGGCATGAACTTCGAGAACACGGCAGGGACGCCGACAATCCCATTCCTATTAGAGGAAGAAGGCTATACATACTTTTGGCAACTTGGTCAGGTCATGGCAGCTCGGTTTTTTCATGTTCTGTTTGTAATCTGTTCATAGCTGTTGCTTTACAGTCTTCCTCGATCCATACGTTCTCCAAGGTGGGTAGGTCACTTAGGTCACTCATGGTCAGCCCATGGTAGTCCCATTTGGACCCCGCGACAGGTATGGCGTGCTGGTCTATTTTACGCTTGCCATCAGCTTTGTGGTATTTGTTTACCACCGCTTCAATCAAACCACGAAGCGCACGAAGCGAAATGGAAATGACAGATGCTTGCCATGTGGCTGTTGCAATATCTAGTTTGCGAAGGTTTCAGGGATGGACATGCCAGATGATGCCAGATTTACAATGGAAACACTTGCAATACATCATGTCCTTTTGTTCCAGCTGCTTTGGCTTGTTTGTTGACATTTGTTCACCAAACATCAAGGGAGAAACAACATCAAAAAACATCTACAAGCCATATATAGGGCATATTATGGCATTTTATGGCATATTATATATAGATGATATAAACGATGAGCGAGGAATTTTCTTGAGAACCATCGACCACATCCACTGGAGCCGATCGCAAAACCCACCTTGAGCACCCGCCTCAGCGGTGGCCTCGCAAAAGCGAGTGAATCGCCTTCGGCCCAACAGGCTGGCGAAGTGGTCACACGCAGCACCCGTATTTTTTCCATCATGGAGGTGTGATTACCAGCTGACTGGACCCCGAGCCGAAACGTGATAAGATTTGACAAAGCATGATGAGACAGGTGGAACATGGTGGAACCGAACTTGGAAGTCATGCAACCTGTTTTCACCACTGAAAGGAATTGATATGATTTTGTTGACTTTTTGTGGTCATAGCACTAATGATTGGAATGTCACTGAAAATCTGCACGGCTCTAGACGAGTACCAAAGGGGGCTAGCCCTGGTTGGTGGATGCTCGGTTCTTCACCCTGGGGAAGCTGCTACTGTCATGGGCAGCTAACTCGGAAGACCTTGCGCAGCGGCACGCAATGTGTCAGAAAAGACATCGCCGCGGTCCAGGTTGAATAGATGGGTAGCCAGTAGCCATGGAAGCTGGCAAGTCGACAAGTAGGTGTTTCGCTGCAGGGGAATCTAGAAACTGTTGACACAGCTGTTCAGCATTTTTGACACATGACTGTAGCAGACATTGCTAGTACGTAGTGATTGGTTCTCAAGACTTTACCATACATGATATTGTTGTATACTATTAAACGCCGTTGAAAGTTGAAACGATAGCAATAAGTTATGTGTTGCTCTCAGCGGCCTCACGGGCACGCTCAGATGGAATCACAAATCATGTGGTGCACAGTGCACAGCTGCTGTGCCTGGGCCTGCGGCAGGTGATGGCGGAAGTGATGGCAGTGGTTTCTACAGCTTCTCCTCAACAAAGGCAAAATCGCAGAAAACTATGGAGCATCCAACCCTTGTTTTGCATTGAATGTCATTGAATTATATTGAATTCATCACATGCAAATGCGTTGCAGAACCTCCAATTGCAACAAGTCAGAATTGTAGACGCCTCCATTCGCTGCAAGTATGATGCTTACAAGATAACTCATCACTTGTCCGTTGTTGCTTCATCGATTTTCCATGGGCGTACCCAAGATAGCATAAGATCCCCAAAATCTTCGAACGCGGCTTTCTGCCTTGCGGCCGGGGAATGGGAAAGGCGGTCATCACCACTACTGTTCAGAAGCCTCTTCCTGGCCCTGAAAGGGAGGTGCTGACAGCTCCTGATTTGGGCGGGCAGGATTTGGCATTTTCTTTAGAGAAGAGTGCAAACACACTGGGTGGCCTCTGTTCACAGAATACTTATTGTTTATCTTGATGCAGTCGGAATTTTGAATATTTTTTTTTTGGGGGCGCAGGTTTCCTATAGGTCCCGGTCCCATCACACCCAGCTGCACAGCTGCATACTGATTGCAGGTTATGCCCATTGATGAGCACCGCGACGAAATCGTACGGACCATCCGTGAGCCTTGCACCTTAGATGTCAGTGATGTCGTCTCCAGGATGCGAGAGGGAAAATTGTGCTGGCTGAAGCCATGAAATGCCATGAATCAGATTAAAATACATATATATATATAATATATTCAAATCATTGTACCACCCTTTAGAGATATATTTTCCAAATTGTTCCAAGCAATGCAGCGTGTCCAGCCATTTGAGATCCATTTCACAGTGGGTGAGCTTGGGTTTCTGAGGCGCAGAGTGACTTGTATCCAGGGTGAAACTGGTTGTGGCAAGAGCAGCCGCGTTCCGCAGTATGCTCGGATGCCCTAGTTACCTAGTTGTTTCAGGTCGCTTAGGACCGAGTTGAGGTGTTCTTTGCATTTTGCAACCTGTTGCCAGTTGGGATCAGTTGGGAAAAGGCCAAAGTGGAACCCTCTCTGCAGGATTTATCTTCGCTGAGGTCTATCACCTGTGCCGGCAGCCGCCCAAACGACCTGGGGATGAAAAACTCATCGCCTGGATTCTTACCGAGCTGAGACAGAAGAGACAGAGGATTTAGGCTGTGCTTGTCGGCCCTTTCTAGCCAACATAAATATCACGACATGCTTTGGACCACTGCAGCTTTTTTGACAGGAAGGATCATGGAGCTTTTTTGACAGGAAGGATCATGGAGCATTACTGTATCATTACTGTATGTCTTCTATCATTGGGACTAATGTTTTTTCCTATGTTTTTTTTTAGCCTTTGCGTTTTTTCAGAGCTGTTAAGGTCTGCACACAGCCTAGACGTCTCGCAGCCTTGACCCTATCGCAGTTGGAAGCCAAGGAACAGATCCAATTTAAATGATTTCAAATGGATTCGCGCAAGCTGGTTGCTTGCAGGCATAGAATGTGCGTGTTCGACGCAAGTCCCATCTAGTGTCTCCCCCGAGTAATTGACAATGCGGTCTTGGCAGCTTTGTGCGAACCAAATCAGGAGAGTTGCCCCTCAATATTATTCAATCTTTTACATTTCCGCTGGGCCACTGTGCATAGCAAAGAGATGCAAAAAGCCATACTTGGGGACATTTCTGCCGTTCTACCCCTCGATGAAATGCACATCATTGGAGCGCTGACTGCCTCAGGCGTGTCGCCAAAGAGATGGGCCTGGACCTCATGCTTTTCATCGCGATTGCCGTTGGTTATGATGTGATGTTTTGTTTTCTTGTTTTTTTTGCAGCTATATGCTGCAACATTCCGGGGGACGGATTCTTTCATTCGTATCATTCGTGCATTTTTTGCAGTCCTTACTTCAGAATACCCGAAATCTCTCCTACAAGAGTTGCCGAGAATTCAAGTAGTGAAGCCGTCCCAATGTGCCAGGCGAGCCTTCCATTGGTGGCCTTGTTGGTTTTCGAATCTCAGGTGCGCTGAGCGGCTTTGATGAACATACCCATGATCACATATGTGCATGTATCAGCATAGATATGCATAAACATGTTATAAAACAATCAATACAAGTCAATTACAAGTCATATGTTTCTTCTGCGTGAATTTCAATGCTTGATTCCTTGACTTTCTTGGGAGAATGTGCAGAAAACGTGTGCAAGTTTTTTTTGTCTCTAAAACCCGTTGGAGCACTGATCGTAGATCATACCAGTACTTTTTGCTAATTACACTTTTTGTGAAGGGCAGCTTTTGGACAAGTTCACCCATCATCATTCACCCGTTTTTGTGGGAGCCAGGGTGTATTGCTGTAGAAGCATGAAACAGACCTCCATCCAGAGCAGTTAAGTAGCCAGGCCCCTGCGTGAAACATGCGGTATTTGATAGGACTAAAACCAGTCAAATCAAGTCTGCTTTATAGCATGCTGTGCCAATCCGTATCATGCTTTATCCAGCAGATTTTCCCCTTGATATTTGGACAATGCCTCCTCCAGGTGAGAGCGTCTATGATTTCCGGCGGACACGTCTTCTTTTTGTGGGGGCGCTTGTTGAGAGCCGCCATCCTTGCCAGACGGCATGAAGATATATGTTGCAGAGATATGCATGAAGATAAGATATATAGATAAGTTGCTTGTTCCGTTTGCCAGATTGCCCGTTTGCCCAACAGGTCAATGATTAGACAAATTACAGGCAAACACGGTTTTTCTGACAGAGTGCGCCCAGCATGACTGAATGTTCAAGGTTACTACAGGATACCTTCTGCAGGTGCTGGTTGTGACCTCAGCTGCTGAAGCCATGCTGAAACCCTATACGATTCAGGGTTTCTCTTTGGCCTGATAATCTGATATGGGTGAATTGACTTGGATTTCTATGGTGATCAGATAGGTAAAGAGAGAGAGAGAGAGAGTCTGCTGGACTGCACCAGCGCTTTAAACGACCCTCATATCGAATCGCATCGAACATGCAAACCAAAGCTGTGACCAAGGTGAATGACCCAGGTCAGATCCACAAATACTCTCACATCATTCTGGACGAGGCAAGGTGGCTGAGTGTTGCCAATGCAGAAGCAACAGAAGCGCACACACACACAACACACACACAACACACACACAACACCAACACACACACACAACACCAACACACACACACACAACACCAACACACACACAAACAACACACAACACACAACACACAACACACAACACACAACACACAACACACCACACACCACACACCACACACCACACACCACACACACACACAGACACACAGACACACAGACACACAGACACACAGACACACAGACACACAGACACACAGACACACAGACACACAGACACACAGACACACAG
>Ga0126342_10002512_pt1 | contig 28742 bp, 29 predicted proteins | sample Cyp1metagenome_FD_92528 | JGI IMG/M metagenome (GOLD analysis project Ga0126342, IMG submission 92528) | Coral microbial communities from Lord Howe Island, Old Settlement Bay, Australia - Cyphastrea 1 metagenome | ecosystem: Host-associated > Invertebrates > Cnidaria > Coral ... | reverse complement strand
TATTTTACTTGGGTTTTCCTATCTTACCTTATGCCCTCTCATTTTATTGGCATTTTTTCCTTAGGCCCCTCCATTTTATTTTATTTTTTTAGGGGTTCCACCCCCCCCTGGCAACAGACGAGGCTGATGTTGCAAACCAAAAAATTGAGGTCAAAAAGTTGAAAAACACGGTTTTTTTTCACTTTTCGCTTGCCGATTTTGGCGGGCGCGTTCACGAACAGGTGTCTTCCGTACTGTTTTTTACAGTGTTTTTTGAAGGCGAGCGTCACGACCTATCAAAAACAGGAGGTTTTGGCCGAATAATGGGGCCCCCCCCCCCGGGTAAACCTGTAACCTTTTACGAGTGCCATCCGGACGATCACGCCCCAGCACCTTCGGTGCGGGCGGATTTTAAGCCTTGCCATAGGCACAACATGCTCAAGTAATGCCTCTTACATTTGCTTACTTGACTTGTACGTAGTCTTCAACTGTGCTTCTGGGGGCTGTCCGTCAGATGCATTGGACAGGTAGTTGCTTTTCAGGACACGCAAATTTTGGGCACTGAAAACGCATGCCTACCAGTGGACACATCAGCCCTGCAATGACCGGCTTCAGCTAGACAAGACATGCAATGGGGCCAGAAGTCATCGGGAATTTATCCGTGCCTGGTATTCCAGTTTCGCCGAGGTATTGGTTTCTGCTTGTCATACTGACTTAGGCGATGCTACTTGGCCAGCTGAGCTTATCTCGGGTTGGTTGAGGGTGACCGCAGTCGGTGTATGCTAGTGAAGCAAAAGGTTGAACACTTGGACTTGAACTTGAACACATCATTTTTATATATTTTTTATGATTTTTAAATGTATGTTTGGTGCATGTCACCAACTTAGCATTAATATTCTTTACTGTCTTAAATTTATATTTTCTTTCCCTCCAGTCCACTTGCCAGAATTTCAACGCTAAAACTATGATGTACATGGAACATCATGGAACCATGGATCTCATTGGTGCGCAAAGTCTCCTGCACTGCTGTTTTTTGTGCCTATGTTAGCATATGCAGACACCAATGATTTTGTATGATTTTGTATTGTTCGTTCGTTGTGATGTGTCTTGGAGTTGTTGGTTGTTGGATGTTTGTTTCAGTGTTTCCATATTGAATTCCAATAGAAGAGAACTCAGTTGGATGAAGGTGCTGTGAGATGCATTCGGTGAGGTTTGCTGCAAGCTTCTAGGTGCTGATGAATCAATCTTCTCATTCAGATATTATTCAGATATATTCATATATATATATATATATTCATATTATGTATGAATTGAATGAATACTGCAGCACTGCTAATGTTTTGTTCTCTCCCGGTTTATCGTGATCCGCAGCAGTGCTGCACTGAAATCTGGCAGATCTTAGGAGAACGAGAAGGCATCGGGATACTACAATCGACCCTGGGAGCCTGGGCAGATCTGGGCAGCTTCAGAGGCTGACAATGTCATGTTTGTCATGTTTAAGTGATGACCCTTGATGACCCTCGCGGCATGTTTTTCTGTCTGCAAGGAATGGTCAAGGATTTCCGACAATGCAGGTTCGCTTGTTGTTGCAATCGGGTACGATGTCATTCTCTGTTCGGCAATCTTTGCCAATGGTGTGCGGGAGTGATGACTTAAGTGATGTCTTTTCAAGATCAAAGCCAAGAACAGCAATGATAAGTGAAGAGGCCAGAAAAAAACAGCAGAGAGATGCAGGGATTCTATCGGATTCTATCGGATTCTATCGGATTCTCCGAGCTACTTGGAGGTTTTTGGCTGGTCAGCGGCTGGTCTTTTTGAGTCCTGGTCCAGGCTTTCTCCTGCAGTGGCACTCCTTGGACGATCCCTTCATCCCGATCTCCGAGGCCAGACATGTGGCCGAACACCTTGGCGTTGCTTGGCACTGGCAGTTGTGGTGTGTGACTTAAATGACTTGGATATGACTTGGCAACGGCTCAAAAATATGGGCTGGATGGCACTGGTTACTGGTCGAATTACTGGTGGAATTTTTCACCATCCCAAAATGGGGGTCAATGATCTTGACCTATTCCATGCTAGTCCCATTTGCCACTAAGTGCGAGTACATTGAGCACAAGCCTCTTGGTTTTGGAGGTTTGGGCGTCATGAGGGCTTCGTGGGAGTCTGAATATGGGAAGCGTATGGCATGGTCCATTCCTTTGCTACTGGCTGACGTCCAAACAAATTGTAGCACAAGATAGAGGCAGATCGTATCTGTTGAGATGGCAGTCGAATTTACGCCACGCCAAGGCTGGGGGAATTGCCTCCATGGGAATTGATTGGTTTTCAATCTTGGATTCTTCCAAAGTATATAGAGAATCTATGAGAATCTGGGACAGGCTTGGTGCTTCTGAGGAAATCATCGCATTTCTTCACGTGGGATGTCTTTGGTGAAGAACTGATTGAAAGATTGAATGCGAGACTTGGCATATTTGGCGTCACTGGGAATGGCGGACACCGGGAGTGGTTAAATTATGCTACTCAGCCCACAGCACAAATAGATCGATCGACGCGCAAATTCGAATCATCACGCTTCATGTCGATGTCAAAAGCGTTCTTGTTTGTGTGACGTGACAGATGGATCGTCCACGTAACTCTTGTGAATAGATGAACGAGCGGTGGTCACTTCAGCATGCAAAGCGTCATGGTCAGATGATGTGAGAGGATTAAGCACTTCATTAGACTTCAGACCTTCAGGAAGTTGGAATCAGAAAAGGAAGTTGGAGGCCATGTCCTGAGATGATTATAGAGCTGTGGAAACCTTCCAGCCGAACATCAGATTGTCAGATTGTACTTTATGATGTTTTATGTATTCATATTTGCCGCCTGATTTTGCTCTTGCAACCCGAGTCTTGGGATTTTCGATTTCGTTCCTACAGCCACTTGACATAAGAGTTGTCTGAGTGCTTTCCAGGTGTGCTGGAGCACGAAGCACCTAAGGCCAAGTCTTTTTGCTCTGCATTTGCTGGAAATCAAAGGGCGATCAACAAATTTAGTCTGGCATTTCTGAGCATGAGAGAGCGAAATGCCATCGTTTTTTGGGGTGAAAGGAGCCGCCAAGACATGCCAGTAACTGCGAGTAGAAGAGCGGAGATCAAGACAAGAAACAAAAAATGTAGCCCTTTGAAACTGACGTTGATTCGGCTCTAACTTGGGCATGCTGTATCCTATTAACTGACCAGTTCCATATAAAAATGCCGGCGCAGCTTTGGAGCCCGTTTTCAGTCTGAATGCTTTTATTCATGACAATGAATCTGAAAGAACATCATGATCATCATGGATAGATCACGATGGATATGGTGAATGACTATTCAATGCAAAGTCCGCGACAAGGAGATGGTTGGGCAATGTGGGTCCCTGTCCCTTGATTCTTGCGCTTGCAGGCACCAGAGGTTTGCCACTGTGACCTGGACGAGGGTCGCGGCAACTGGTGAAAAGAATTGAGCCTTGCCGCCTTGCCGCCTTGCCGTGTAGGATGGTCTATCACAATCCATCACTATCCATCACATATCATCAGATATATATATATATATAATTATATCTAATTGACATGTCATGACATGTCATTACATGTCATGCACCTAGAAGTCAGAAGACTCTGACATATGTAAAACAAATGTAATCTCGCTGATTTTCTTGATATCCCACGCAGGCTGTTTACATCAACAACTGCCAATGGGGTTTGCATGGTCCAATCGAGGCGAGTCGGTCCTTGGCAGAATGGATCGCTTTTTGGGTGCCAGCATGCTACACTACTGTGTGATGGTCTCAAAATGCAGCTGGAATGTGAATCATCATGATGATATATGATTCAATTATGATTCAATTATGATTCAATTATGATTCAATTATGATTCAATTATGATTCAATTATGATTCAATTATGATTCAATTATGATTATTATGAATGTTTATGGTAGAATGAAGCAATGACTATACCTCTTGTCCTGTTTCAAAGAACGTTTCCGGCATCGAGTTGCTCTGGAAGGTCTTCAGCCGCAGATGTATTGCCACCTACATCGCTGGATTGACACAGCCCCAGATGTGGGCTGTAGTCGAACAGATTTTGTGGGTATTTAAGACTTAACTAAGTGGACAAGACCGGTGAGATTTGTTGCTGGCTCTGGTCGCCAGACACCAAATGTCACTGAGGCCAATTTGCTCCAACCTTTTGTATCACGCTTGGGGAGAAGACATCTTTGTTGACCAGTGTATGATCGTTCAGAGCTCAAGTGCAGACAGAGAGGTTCTTTGAGGTCTTGAACGTGATAAGACGAGGAACATGAGGTGCTTGAATTGTTATCTTGGAGAGCCATCGGAAAACTAGCAAGGGATCACCATGCCTCAGACAAGCTTATGAATGGACAATAATGGACATATCATTAACTCACATTAAATCTTTACAATACTCCACAAGAGTCGATGGTCATGAAATACTCTGCCCGGCAGAGTTGCCAGAAACTTCAGAACTGCACTGAGGAACTCGGTCTAACACGGGTCAATGAGTTTGATGTCATGAGTGAGATTGCCGGGATCTGAGAAGAAACAGTCTCTTCACCCTTGTGAGGATCACATTTCTCCCTAGCAGTTTTTAGTTGGCCATAACATTAGCCCCTAAACTGAAGCAATGCGGAGAGTGCGTTTCCCCCTTCCACTCCTTGCAGGCGTGCGGCGATCAACCTGCACCCTGTGGACAAACCGATACCACGTTTCACCCTTTCAAAAACGTCCGCGGCCCATTTTGCCCTGAGCAGACAGGATCATTCTGTCGAAGCACGCAACAGGAGGTGTTGGTTGCAAGACAATGGCTTCAGTTATCATGACCACGACAATGACAAAATATGACAAATATGGTAAGGACTGCTGACAGTGTCCAATGAAATGCTCATAGAATGCCAAAAACTTGTAGTTTTGCCATCTCTTGATGCAAGATGACATAGCCTTCAGGTGGAGAAGTGGTTTGCATGCTGGAGTCCGGGTGCCTGGATCATGGATAATCCAGCCGTATCCAGCCACCGTTGAGCAGCCTGTAGGTTGAAAGGCTGCACTTCGTGAAAGTTCATGACAGGATGTACGTTTTTTTTGTCTTCGGAACATATGGGAACCATTTTGCAGTATACCTGCTGGAAGCTCCAAGATCGCGGTCGCGCCCACAATTTCGAAGCAGTGGAAATACATCTACTTGCGTGTGACTGCCCATTCTGATCCAATGCTTGTGTTCGTTGTGTTTACATGTCCATTGCGCTTAGATTTCGCCAGCAAGTACGGGCACGGCCCAGAGGAGCCGGGGAGGGACACCGCGAAAGGTGAGATTCTGGATCCTTGAAGAATTGCCGGCACGGACATACAGTAGGAGCTGATATTGTTCAGTCCCTGAATAGCCAGGTTGGAGTTGAAAAAGTGTTTACTGCATGGACCTCACAATCTTGATGAAATGCAACAATGATTGCATTTGACAACAAATATATACATCACCGCAGATTTGATTCTGGGAAGACATTTGACCGCAGCAAGTTTTGAACATAACACAAAGTTCAGGTTTATGGCCCCTCAGCTCTCAAAAATCACCAGGACAGGCTGGCATCTATCATCGTAGAGCAGGCCTGGGTTGGAATCACCTGCGATCAAAATCTTTCGAGACTGAAGTTTCGAGGCAGAAATCATGGAGAAGATCAAAAAAGAGGAAGCAGCTGCAAAAAAGATCGATTGATGCGGAAGCTGCAAGGCTGTGGAAATGCTTGGACTGGGCGTTGTTGTATACAGCTCAGTTGAGCCAGGTTAAACAAAGCGATATGTTGCTATTGATCCGAGTTCCTACTCGTGAATCTTGACTGTCCAGTCTGTTTGCTTATTTTTTGGATTCATGAAGCGAAACACTTTGGTTTTCTGTTTTTCTGGCATGATCTGCCCTGCCAGACGCCGCTGCTGCTTATGAGTGAAGAAGTGAACGGTTGGCCTCAGCCAACTGTGGAAAGGTTGCGAGTGAACCTGCTCGCTTCCTTGAAACGGCGAGTTTCATGCTATTTAGACAGTTGGGAATGAACATATTACATATACAACTAGTAGCTGCCAGGCGAATCTTGTCAAGACTCTCTAGTGTCTTTGGAAACACGCCCTGGCGAATCATTCTAGTTTTGCCCTCTTTGACTTTGATATTGTCTTTTTCAACACCCAACTGCTGCATGCCAATTCACACGCTTCAATGGCTTTATGGCGTGATGCTAAATGGCTTCAAAGCGCGCTGGAAGTTGCCACCAGGCTGCGTCAGTAAAAGGCACTTGGATTGGTTTGGAATGTTTGGGGGTTCTGCTGTTTGAAAGCTGCTGGTAAGCATGATCAATGAATGCTCTGTTGGAACTTCGTGGATTTGCAAAGAAGACCTGCCATGCGACTAGTTTTGTAGGAAGACACTTAAATAATCTTATATAATATATTATAATATATTATATCTAGAAAACAACATTAGAAAATTGATTTCATTTTAAGACTTGTTTTTGTTCGCAATTCGAATCTAGGATTCTCTACTGTTGATCAGGATGAACCTGCTAGGTCTGAGTCCTATCATGATATGATTGTGATTACGGCTTGCATTTCAGCCAGAAAGCTTCAGACTAGCTTGACAAAACCTGGATGTTGGGAACGTAACTTGAGCAGTCCAGGTTGTGCAGTGCATTGTTGCATGTGGTTGTTCGATGTTGCTGCGAATCATTAAAGATGCATGAGGCTGAGGAAAACCATTAGGCCCCAAGCGGCTTTCCCTTTTCTCTCAAATAAAATTACCTCATCAGCGGGGAAAATGTGTGTCTTGTGGTGAAGTAGTCGCTTTCTCCACGGGCAACTCCGCCATGCGACCCGAGAAATGGCCCCAACATGCCCGACTCACAGCTTGCGACATCTGAGCTGTGCAGCTTCAATGCCGCCTTCCCAGACGGCCAAGTGTTTGCCGATCCCACAGCTGCGTCCTTTGGCCCAGCATTCTGTGGGCATTGATGCATTATACATCATATGGATTCATATGGGGCGGAATTGAGTTAAGGAAAGGCTGAAAAGGACAAATCACAGAAAATCCACCCCGGCTCATCACAAATTAATTATGGATAGGGACTTCTCTTTTCAAGCAGTGCTTCAAGAAGTCATCACAGACTGAAGGTATCCTTTTTTGTTGCTAGTGACAAACATGGTGCAGCCATGTGCAGCCAAACGCTTTCATCTCGCTCAGCTGCTTAGCTACCAAACAACTTGTCATTACCTTGTGCTGGCAAGAACAGATTTGAAGAAATATGCCACTAATGACTGCCTGTGGCTTCAGTAAAAAAAAAGCAGCCCACCAGGATGAAACCAAAAGCAGTTCAGCCTGGACATGTTTATGATACCAACCGAGCAGAAAGGCATTGTGATTTCTCTGATTTGAACCGTTTGAACCATGTCCATCACAAGCTTTCGAAGCTAAACACAGCAACATGATGCAACATCTTTGTTCGGCTGGACATATGTCACATGTCCCATAAACATCCATAAACACTAAACACCAACGTTGCATTGCAACAGGTAAACGATCGTCCAGTGTTGAGATTTGCAGTGCAAACGGCATGGCCCATGATGCGTGCCTTTGCCATGGCATTTGGCATACCAGTAGCTTGGCGGAGTGTATTGTTGATGATTGAAGCATGGATTTGACAGGGGAAAACCGGTTTTCCCATGCACCCTGATTTTGCAGTCTGACCCCGGTGCATTTGCTGGAATTGAGTTGGAATTGAGTGTGCAGAGATAGATAGCGTGAAGTCCTGAACACCATTAGCTGGTAGACGGGCAACTCTAATGTTCCCACCCAGCTGTGATCGAAGGGCCTGAAAATGCGTCAAACATCCACCAATGGCAGATTCTTGGCATGTTTCCTTCATCCGAGGCACCGGCTATTGGCCAGTGGGCCCCCGCCGTTCCACCATATTTGCTTCGATGTGATCCACTCGCGCCCGGCAAAGAGTTGCCTGGTTGCTATCTGAATCTGTGTAAGCGGGATTTGTAGCTTTACCATGCTCCTTTCCATGAAAATGTAGCAACATGATACAGCGTATATGGTTGAGTTCAGAATACAACTGGCAAGGTTGAAGCATTGACTGTACCGTTTGTGCCGTTTTGTGCATCTGATCAACATCTCATTGATGATATTGATGGAAGCTGCAACGTCTGAGGTTCTACGAAGAATCAGTGCCTCTAAGCATCCCTGCTCCACGCCTTTGTTCTGGAGCTCGCTTCCTGCCAGTGTCCTTCGCCATCCCAAAGGAGGAGACACCGATTGCGATAGACACCACCTGGTCAAAGCATGTCAAAGCGTGGGACGGCAATAGATTCAAAAGAGGTAGGGCATGACTGATCCAGCTCACGAGCCAACATCAAAATAATATGAATTAATATATATTATATATTATATATCATAATATGAAGCAATTTGCCAATGATATGCAATCCTGGGCTTGCGAGTCGAAAAGCAAGAGGGCGCAATCCATTCAGGATGTGGTGCCATGTGTGCCAGAGAAGTTCACTGATTTTGCTTCGCTGATCCCGGGCGTGGAGGACCGAATGGTGGCCATTTTTCAGCATTGTGAGGATGAGGGAATTAAGAAACCAGAGTTTTTACTTTTTCGTACAGAAAACGACTCATTTCAAAGGCTAGGAGTCGAGAAAGCCAGGAAAATATGAGACAGTCTACGCCTTTCATTCATTGAAACATGTGAAGGTCTTGACGACACTTGCACCTGAATGGTTTCGGTCCTGTGTTCTATCAGCTTTTCTGCTTTGGGCAGAGGAGTCCTACATATTCCCAATGACAGCATATGGAGAGATGGAGTACAAGAGGACAGATGGTCAGAAGATCGCAACTTGAGATGTAGAGAGCTGCAGGATGCAGCCACCTGGGCAGGTTTTATCAGATCAGTGCTAGGGATGCCACGTCATGCAGTACCCAAAAAAACTACTCACATTCCACCTCAGTGATGGAAACAAGAGTTGCATATATAACCCAACTGGTTTTTCTGCAAACGTTCGGAAAGCCTTACAGGCAAAAAACTCATGCAAAAACGATCGCAGGATGTACCGAGAAGCCCGCTTCGCCGTGAAAAAGCGTCGAGCAGGCTGGGCGCAGCATTCTGTGCAATGCCTTTGATGCCTTTTCTCATTCACATCGGATCAGCCTCCCAACTCCCTCTGTAAGCACACAAGCACTGCGTTGCTGTGCCACCATTTGTCGAATGCCACGTCTCACTAGTGCGGGAATGAAGTTCATTCAACCAGTGAGTTCCCAATGGATCTACTACTAGATTCTAGTATGTTGGAGACAGCAGAATTGTATTGCAAAGGAAAAAGATCCCTGTCCAGACTGACAGACGGGTCCCTCCAGTCAGCTGGCACAGCTTGAGGCTGGGAGACGATGCGCATCTACGAGATCCTTGCGGCTGGCTCAGACACTTGGCCCTGAAACATGACGTGAGTTGCAACGGTTCTGGCCCACCCCAAAGGCAAAGCTTGGATAGCCGTGGCATATCAATGGGGTGTCAAAGGGTTCAGTGATGTGTGGCCTTCGGAGGGTGCTCTTTAGCGCTTGAGAAATTGCACCACAAACGCTGCAATGAAGAAACAAAGCAAGAGTAGAGACTGTTCGATTCCCAGGTCAATACAAGAGTGGAAAATGAGGAAATTGCCAGCAGATTGCTACTCCTGAGGTTCCCTACATCCACGCAGCAGACGAAATTCCGGATGCCGCGCTAGTGTTTGTCAACAAGACGTTACTGAGGCTGGATACTTGAAGGAGACAATGCTGGCTAGCAACACAGTACTGACAATACTGATGCATCATAAGTAGCACGTGGATTGTAGCAGCTCAACATGCACAGCTAAATCACGATGCATTTAGCTTTCTGGACGACAGCGATTTCCAGTGTGGTTCAGTGCAGCATGACATCTTGTGTCCAGGGCAGCCCGGCGCTTGGCGACTGAAGGTGGACCAGTTGATCCACTCGACCCAATTTTGGGGAAGCTGGATGGAATAAAGTATGCCACTCTTGCAGCTTCTTGGCTCACAAAAAACTTGGATTGGAATGCATTAATGCATTGGAGGTGTCTAGAGGATTCAAGATGAAGGCTAGGTGAGTGATACCAAACATATCCAAACATCCAAAGAACAAATCCAAAAAGACGTTCCTGAGGCTGAGCTCTTGCGACACACGCAACAACATCTCACCACAGAGGTTGGGAGGGTGCTTATGAAGGTTCCACCATGCATCGGTCGGTTGATGTCAATGTCCCAGCATTTTCCATGGTACTTTGGCAGATTGGTGATGATAAATGGAGTGACATTTTTGTGTTTGTCGTGACCTGATGATTGGGAAACCTAACTGCACAAATTGACAGATTGCACAATAAAGAAACCTGTAGCATCTTTGACTTGTGCCTCTTGGCATTCTGCTTCTTGGAAGCAGCTTCTGACGTTTGAGAGACAGTTTGGCTCCAGTGCACTTAGCTCGAACTTTGCAATGGTGCATGGTGTTTCAAACTGCTTCTTCTGCGATGAGAAAGCAGAAGATGGTCATTGCCAGAAGCCGCTACACGCCCTTCGAGTCCATGAAGCATTCGTTGACAGAGAGAAGTTTGATCACATTGTCAGGGAGTGTCGTCCAAGTGAAGCGGAGAGACGCTTGAAAGCCAGGTGCCTGGACAAAATTCAGGCCGCGTTGAGGCCGGTAGGTTTGTACCCGACAGGCAGTGCGGGCAAAGAAACCGCATTGCGCGGGGAACATGACATTGATGTGGCCATTGTCGTGCCTGATGGACCTACAGATACCTTCCTGGATAATGCCAAAGATGCCTTGCAGCGACATGGCTTCTACAACGTGGCTGTTCAGAAGAGAGCAGATTTTGGCCGAAGACTCATCACTGCAGAATATGAGGATTTGTCCCTCGACATTTTGCCTGTGTGGAACCTTGATGACAGTGGATGGGCGGCAGAAGCGGTCAAGAGTGCCAAGTTCTTTCGTCAGATGCTACCTGCCTGGCAAAAGGATGTGGTCCGTATCCTGAAAGCACTCCTGCGCTTGGAGCTGCCTCACATGCCTGGCATCTTGCTGGAGACCTGTATTTTTGAGGCTGATGTGCCACCAACCCAGGCCATTCGCAACGGCACCTGGGCTGTGCTGGAACGGCTTGGGCAGCTTCAGCCATGTCGTTGCCCTTGCAGTGGGCGTGACCTCATGCAGGATCCTCGCGTGTGGAACACACGCGACAAGTTGCAGGAGTATTGTCTTGAGCTTCTTGCCTTGCGAAAGACCCCGGTGGTGGACCTTGGCCCAGTATGCCAGCAGTCCTTGCCATGTGGCCATTACGTGACAGTCAGGGCTGGTAGGTCCTATTCTGATTCAGTGACATTGAATCACGAAGTAGCCAAATTGATGTTACGCTTGGGGGTGCAGTTTCACGGACCAGCAAGCAAAGAGCATGTGATCGAAGCGAGTCGGCATGATGACGCCTACATCATTGCACACTTCGTGTCCCGGACCGTGCAACTTCGGCAGCTTCGATCACAACTCGAGAACCTGCCGTACAACGGAGAAGTAGAAGCGGAGGAAGCTTATTATGAGAGACACCAAGAAGAGGAAGAAAATGTGCCGCAGACACCTAGTCGACCTAGTCCTATTTTTTTAGCCGTTTTAGCCCACTTAGTCGGCTTTATCTGTATCCTGGTCCTGTATCCTGTTCTCTGCAGTCTCAGCTCCAACAATCGTTCAATCTGACATCCATCGCACAAATGCTTATCTGGTGCTGTACAAATCTGGCTCATGCGAAGCTCAGACTGTGGAAAACGCCAGAACGATGCAGCTGCAAAGTGCAAAGTTTTATGATGGCGTTGAAAAAATCTACATGTTGATGCTATTTGATGCTGGTACTATTGATGTTTATACGTTGCAAATGTCTGGACTTGCAGTCCAGGCACTGGCAAAGCATGTTTTGTCCTCCTTTGGAAAGAGCATTTCCAGTGCCCTGTATGTATCCGGATGCTTCTTGGCTGCAATGTCCGATAGATTGCTGCATAAGTTTGAAGACTGACTACTTATCAAAGATCAGAAACTCTCACACTCGATGAGAACTAGATGCTCCCTTTGGACTTTACTGACTTGACGCAGGACGTACACAATGGTGTCAAGAGTTTGGAAGCACATGCATTTGTTCAGAATATTTCAGAATCACGTCCGAAAGTTTTCACATGATTGCTGGCACACTGCCCTGCTATAACAGCTTGGCTGTCCAATCAATGTTTCCGTCTTCCAGCAACTTACTCTATCGAGGCTTTCACGGGGACTACTTGTGCTATGTGTCTAGCGCTTGGTCCAGCTTCTTGTGACGTAGCAGATCTGCATTTTTGCGCATCTCTCTAAGGGCGCTGGGTGTTGACGCGTTGAGTTTATGTTCATTGTGCAACAGTTGCCAGATGAATGGATGTGTGAGACTCCATACGATATCTTACTGTTTATCAGAATGTGTGTTGCAACTGTATACCAAGTGTGAGCTCCTGGTCGAAACATGTTGGTCAAAGGTCTTTGCACGGCCTTCGCAAAGTACTTGGCTCCAAGCTAGTCGCTTGACATCAACCAGCTTGATGGGCTTGATGTTTCCTATCACCGGACGAGGATCAATCATGATCAATCCACCAGTTTCTTCTGAGGTGGACTACCCCTTTTTGGAGTACATGTATACTCCCAAGAACGTGCCGCCAATGCAACCCATCAGCCGCATTACAACGTGCCCACAGACACAGTGCACAGTCGTGAGCCTTGGCTGTGGCTGTGACAATGTTTGGAAGGGAATTTCTGGTCACTACGGAAGCGACCAGGGGTAATCACTGGGTAATTTTCTGCATCATTACAACGCAGTCACCTGTGGTGCGTTCCTGCATGAACAATGGACAACATATTATTGTACACGAAGTGTACCAGTTTCAACGTTTCCCCGGAGTTTGGACATTGAACTATTTAACTTAGCATTTTATTATTTGGAACCATGGCCTAGGAGCGGTGGCCTTGGCGACAGTGGAAAACCTCGCACCGGAAGACCACGCTTTGCAGCTCGGCTCCACTTGCACGTCAGAAACTAGCGATCGAAGAACATGTGCGCAAAGATTCATAGCATCATATTCTGAACCTGGTCATATTGCCACAACATCGACCTGTACATGGACGGAGTCCGCATTGACATGTCTCTGAAGCAGCCCGCTGAGACGTTTCTGGCTGTTAGATGCTGTTAGGACATCAGCGGTGTGGGTGCCAACGTCCCTGTCTACGGGGGAGGCTTCTCCTATGCATATCGCTTGGAGCATTTGCCTGTGAACCGCTCCAGAGCCGTGCCTTGTCGAAGCTTGAGGATCTTGAGGGTTACCGATGCAGCCTGGCCATTGCGTCCAACCAGCACCAAGGCGATCAACTGGCAGGTCTCAAATCGCAAGCAACTCCGGCTTTAGTTTGAGATAGTTTGAGTGTGGTTGTATTGGGCAGATTCGAAAGGATACATGAAATGACAAGCCCTTGACTGCACTGAGAAGTGGCTGAAAAGTGATTTCCAAAGGTCCATAGACAGCAGCTCATTTTTGAATTGAGTTCCGAATCCGTTTTCTTTTGATTTTCTGCACGACTTTTGCAGCAGGTTTGACGTGGTCATTTTCTCCAATGCCTACGTGGCACTTGGCCAAGGCACTCGTGAGGCAGGAAACCATAGGAAACCTGTACAGTTCGGAGTCAAACCTACAAGGCCAAGATGCATCAAGCATCCATCCAAGTATTGAAGACGACCATGTCATGATTCCACAGTTGATTTCTGTTGGAGGTGCAGCTATTGGTGAAGCATGTGCTCAAGCATTATTCTCCAAAAGAGATCATCATCCTTGTGGCTGCCTCAGATATTTGCCTGCTCCCAACAGGAACAGGTACCGTAGCTATGCCTGCTTGACGTTTGACATTTAAATTAATTTATACAATGGTATGAATGGTGCTGTAATGGCATCTAAGAATGTTTCAACATCACCCAATCCATCCTTCCAGATTCCACGGTTCGCCCACAGGATGGTCGAGATCCAGAGCGGAATGATGAGCTGCCAGAAGGCTGGAAGAACGGGTCCAACAAAAATCATCAGACAGCTAGTGGCAATTCCAAGGCGCTCAATGTATCCAGGAATTTCCAGAAATATTCAGAACATCTTTGAACTTTGAATCCGAAGAATTTCAAGATTGACAATGGACAAATATGACAATATGGTGCATGGCTACTGGCAAGGTGCAGCTGAACTGTCCAAGCAGGGCTTCTTTTACTTTCTGAGAGAACCTCCAAAATGGTGTGCTGAGGCATGAAAAGGCAGCGAGCGCTTACCAACGGTCAAACCAGGGTAACGTGCCACTTCCAAGTAAGGAAAACACGATTTACGACAAAGCTCCTGGTATGCGGGTTATTGCGGGTTGATGAATTGACCATTCTAGAATTCCATGCGCAGCTGAATTGATGCCTGCCGTCGGCTTCTGCTATTAATCGTTGGAGTCCTGAAGTGCTGAGGTGCCGAATACCGGTGATTGCCCTGGCAGCGTATGCGTCGAATGCAGTGTGGGCAGCTGACTCAGAATTTCAAAACGTATGTAGTTTGAAATGTGCTTGAATTTGTAGACAAAGACATCACATCGACATCGGGCAACTTTTGTTGTGAGCAAGTCTAAGAAACGACACCTAGTCTTGCAACTTCCTGAGTGTTCAGAGGATGGGTTTGCCCCATCAGTTTTTGATAGTTTTTGTGTCTACGTACTGCCTCATTTTCGGCTTGACTCCTGCGCAGACCACTGACAGAAGACTTTTCTGACAAGACATGGATAATGCCAATGCAGTAATGCATGATGATGTATGATCATTCCTGGAGAAACCTGTGTCAGAACAGCAATGGAAATGCCATCGGATAACTAGGAAGCAGTTTTTGGAGCTCCTTTGTCCCTACAGAGTAGCTGGGAGGTTGGACACGGCAACGGATTTTTTTTGATCGAAGACCAAGGAAATGTCACCAGCAACGTGCAGCCAACTGGAAAGGCGCAGCCCGGGATCCAAGTTGAATTGATCCTTTGCATTTGGCGCTGTTTTCACAGCGGCCCAAGAACCAATCGTGATTGTATCGGAAGCACATGGAAGAGTAGACACCAAATTCAATGAGCTCCAGCATCAAGCTGATCACGCTTCGGAGGAGAGAAAGAGAATTCATGTCACTATCCTTTAACATTTACTGTAACCTACCCAGACAATCCCAGACAACTGTACAAGCCCAAGCCCTACGACACGTCATGCTCTCGGAAGTCCCCTTTGGATCCAGCTGCTCTGTAAAGGTTCCCTTTCATGATGGTGTTGATACCAGTTGAAGCCTCAAGGTCGGCAGCATTGACACGGTCCAGCAGACAACGGCAGACTGTCTAGAAGCGCCCTGAATTCATCGTTTGTTCACGGTTTTTGCTATGAGTTAGCTTGGTCCGCTCACGTGCTAAATGCTCCAGCCGAGCTCGCTTTTTTCTGCAACATGTGAAGTGGCAGTGTTCAATCTTGCCTGAGTGTTGGGCATCCACTGTGTTCAGTTTTGGTTGGATTTTGGTAAACGAAGCTGAAGGCTATCGTGGTGGTGATTTTCTATTTTTCCTCGTGTGCTGCGCCATCATATGCGGGCGTTCCTGAATCAGGAGAGGGTGCAGCTGCATAGAGTCCCTACTCATGACACACCATGTTCCTCTATATATCATGTACAATGTGCCTAGAATTGGACTTGAGGAACTAGTTTGGCTCATGGATTGATGAAGTGTACCTTCAAGAATTCAATTGGCAAGCGCAACCATAGTGTCACAGAACCGATCAGTAACGACAAGATTACAGCAAGAAAGGACAGGCCAAAAGACAAATTCCAAAAATCCCTAGCTGCAGCTTCTCTTCGATTTTCACGTATGGGTCAAAACATACTGCTGATACAGTATCATGATATCATCTAATATGAGTTGTATTTCTGGATGAACATCGACAAACACCTATAAGTATTTTGATGATTTTTGATGTTAATCCCAGGGCCATGGCACTGTCAGCTTGAGGAGCTGCATAAGCCACATCCCGTTGCCCGCGGGGGGGTGCCAGCGCCCCCAGCGTACGCCTCACCAGGTCTGGTTGGGGTGAGTTTTTTTCACAGAGATGAAGAAAGTTATGGCAAGCATGTGCGGCACGTCTAAGTGTGCAAAGGACTTGGATTTTTCCATATTTTTCCATCAATTGCCATAATTTCCATAGTCTTCATTCTTAACAGGTTTCAGATCATGATTTCTTAGGAAATCGACAGCTCCTTGATTGTTTGAAGCGACAAACACGAGCTCGGGATGTCTTGAGCACCTTCTCTTACCCGGATAACCCGAATCTGAGATCATCACCATTCATACAACGGTCTTGGTCAATCTGGAAAAGTTGACTTCACAACTTAACAATGAACACTGGTGACACCGTGACACCACTCAATATTTGATGCTTTGGGCAAATAGCTGGACTGGTTGGCTCTACCCTACATCTTCTTCTTGTATCTTCTTGTCATTGTTGTATTTAATGATTTACAGCAATCACATGCAATCACCATATCACAGCATGAAAGCTTCAGATCACAGAGCAAGGCAGCACCAGCGCCAAGCAATGCTTTGGCATGGCAGTTGCAGGTTGGAGTCGGACGTTACTGGTACACCTTAAAATTTTGCACAGAGCAAAGACGTCTCTGAGTACTGGACCTGATCAATTGAAACCACTCATGGCTTGGTGGTGCCACATTGCTTAATCCAGCAACCTGCATTGATCTTCTTCGCATGGTTTAATCATGTTGAATCGCCACTCACTTTCACTCTGCTGGTATGCCAAACCGTTGACCTTCCTCAGTCATTTTGGGTCATTTTGGGTCAAACTGCCATCATGCACGGCCAGTGAGTCCAGAGATGCCCAGAGTTAAAAATAAGAAATGAAACTATCAGACAAAGTCCTGTGGAAGTAAGGCAAGCCCACCAGAATTATCCAGAATTTGTAGCGCATCCCGCATCCCATAACATTGATGTCAAGCAGTCAAGCTATATTTCAACATATTTCCATTATTCAGCACTTCAGCAATGGCTCCTCGTCCAGAAACCTTGACGTGCTGCCTGAGCCAAGCTGGCATTGCCTCTGCACCTTTGAAAGCGAATGAAGTGGAGCGAGTTAAATCCGAACTTCGGCAGCGCGCAAAGGCTTCAAGCAGAGCGGCAGACAGTGTAAGTGTTGATGAAGTGCTGCATGTGCTGCGCCCATTGGTCGAATTGCTGAAACAAACGGCTCCAGATTTCACTTCAGCACAGGTTTCTTCCAGGCAAAGTTTCTGGCGCAATGCCGCAGAGGTCACCCTGGGACGTGCTGAGGGAGCTGCAATTTTCAAGCGTTTATTAAAGGATCCCGGTGTCATCGCAGCGGTCGCTTGGCACCTGTTGCCATGTCTAGTTTTAGAGTCTGGTCTTGAGACTCCTCTTGTTTTCTTCTTGACTGACACACACGCACACACACAGGACGCCAAAGCAGCTTTTTGCAATGGAGGGATGTGTTGTAAGGAACTGTGTGTTGGGATGCTTCCAGGATTCCAGAACACATCATGTATAGTTAATTTGTATAATTACTATTGATTACTCATTGGGACACTCGCGAACAAAAAGGTTGATGAACGGCTTTGCCTGGAGCTAGCGCCAGCTGCCGGTGAAGGAGCAAAACGGCGCAAGGTTGCAGAAGCGACGCCGGCACCAGAGGCAGCTTCTTCGACCCACAAGGGAATCATGCAACGACATGCAACCCAGATGGAGGCCCTGCGACGACAATGTGATCAAGATGAAAAAATGCTCCTGGAAAAGCACCAAAAGGCGACCCGTGCCAAAAGCTGGGCCGAGTGGCAGACTCTGCTTCCAACCTTTCGACTTTAGACTCTTTAGACCAAACAAGGGTGCTCTAAAGGGGAAATGTGTTTGTCTGCATTCATAATTACTCATAGGATCTCGTAGGACTTTTTCTGTTTGGAAGCGTTTTTACAAATCGTGATGGCACGCTGGCCAGCTGCAATGGCCCGCGTTGCTTCTTGGTCGTGTTTTTGTTCGGATGTCACAAGCACAGGGCTGTTGATTGCTCCAGGCCTTCGAAATGAGGAGGTTATCGTACATTGAGATGATGGACACGGCTTTGGGGAATCTCAAACTGGACCAGGAGAAACAAATGCGTTGGCTCAAAGAGACCTGGCATAACAGTACAGATTCGTTTGAACTCACTTTGCACGACATGTTTGATTTGGTTTGCAGGCATGGAATGGCCGTCCTCTAGGGAGCACTGAGACAGTGGTAGCGTTTTCCACGAAAAACAGTGTATGAATTATGAATGTCAAAGCATTTGCTTGTATCAAACTCAACAGCAAATGTAGGAACTTAAACTACAAGACTCTGGAGGAATGAATCTCACATACTCACATGCTAAAGGACGCTTTCTTAGCGAGTGTTTCTGCTTACAGTGCACTAGTCACCCAAACTCTAGCATCATCAATGTCATTGTATTGTGTACCCAGTTTGCTATTTCAGCCGTGATTCTTTAGTGGGGGTCAGTGAGGATCATTCACGAGCGAGAACGGAAGCTTTGCGATCAAAACAGCTTGGCGACTTTTTCTCCCCGGTCCTTCATGTCACTTTGGGTCGGGGGAATGTCCATGTCTGTCAGGGCTTCTACGAGTTGAGTCCCATCCATACCCGCGGCTGGCAGCCAGTGTACCGTAAATACAAATCAAGATATTTCCTCTATCTGTCGAAGCAATGTTGGTGGATCAGCACTGAGTCGAACATGCTGATGCGACAGCCACGAGGTTTGTTGCATAGTGGAGCTGTCCGTTTGAATGATTCACCTGCTCGACCTGAAAGAGCGACAAATTGGAAAGTTGTTGGTTCAGGAAAGAAGTGGGAATCAATAGATTTGAAGCTTGATGATTTGAAGGAGCCAAAAGCTGAGTTTGTAGTGGTCTCAATGGCAGGCACTGAATTGCTGCGAAAGTCTTTTCAACTTCATGAGACAGTTGTCACCGTGAAGACAACACTCAGCAGGACTTTGAAGTCAAGTTGGAACAGACCAGCTGATTTTATCCGACTTTGTTTGGGATCGCAAGCTCTCAGCAATGCAAAAGAGCTGGGTCGTCTTACAATTGGAGCTGGGACTCCCCTTCAGGCTGTTCTGATACCCATAAATTGCAAGCACTGCATGGTCTCACTGGAGAAGCAATGGTATCCATGCTGTCGTTGCTCAAATTGTCACCAATACCTATGCTTGGAGTGTGGGGCGAGATGTAGGGAATGTGACTACTGCGTCTTGGTTTGATTTCAGGAGTTTGTTGCAGTTTTTCTTAAACACATTCGATTTGTGATTCTCTTGACCAATACACAAGGACTATGTAGTATAAGCAGGTAAACGGGACATAGCCATGTCACGCCCAACTTCCTCTGGTTTTTTGGGGTCCTTGCGAAAGGCTGACACAAACAATACCGCCATAGAGAATCGGACTTGCTGTGAGTTGCTTTTGTTTTATTTCATCTTCTCCCTTATTGTGGTGATCCTGGATGATCTTGCACATCTTTGATTTCGCTGATGTGTTCCAGTGGTCACTTCAGAGGTGTCCAGGTATTTCGGGTCTTTTGGTTCCCCCCATTCCATCCCATTCCACCAAGACTGGCCAAAGTTGGCTCATAGATTTCACTGAGGCATGGCCAATATTTGCAATGAATGTGCCATGGATTGCGACCATTTGTGCTGCAGATGTTGTGCTGAAGAGTCCGAATATTCGGAAGAGGACGATGGGGAGTTCTACTACTAGCCACTACTAGCCACTAGCACACAGCATGCCTGGCATTCCCTGGGCATTTCTGAATTTGCTGTGTTTGTCAGACTTGTAGCAATCCCAGCTAGATGGTTGCCGTAACAGGTAGACGTGCGACCCCATCTCTGGCAGTAACTCATTTGTCAACTGAGTCGTTCTCATGGTTTCATTATGAGAACCAGCCAGAAGGATGTACAGCAAAAATCAGCAAAACCCAGCTGATCTCCGTGAGAGGCGCAGAGACAAAAGGTCCCAGACATTTTGGTTTTAGATGGTTTTAGCATGTTTTAGCATCTTTAGCAAAATCAGCCAACACCAACTGTTTTTAGGTCGCCCCATGTCGCCCCCCTCTCATAGTGTCGCAGGATGCGACCGAACGCGCAGCTGGGGCTTCAACCCTCCAAGGCCCCAAAATCACCTTGAGAGTCACGGAGTCATGGAGTCATGTCATACTACTGTATAGAAGTAATTTGATTTAATATTATATATATATTATAAATATATTTTATATATTATAAATATATTATATATTATAAATATTATATATATATATTCACAATTTCTTTATGTTATGTTAGATTTGGATCTGCCAATCCGTTGCCACATTATCCACATCGCCACATCAGTCACATCAGGCTTCGGAATCTGCTGGAATCTCCGGCTTCTCAGTGCTAGACCCAACACGAAAGGACCTTGAGCGGATCACTACTTCTTCAAGCATGAGCCCACCTCCGGCCCAATTGATAAGACCTCATCTTGGTGGGTACAGTAATAATGCGATACAATGTGACACCATGTGGCAAGGCCTTTATTTTTGCCTTTATGAGCTTTGACCAGTTTCAAGGATGGCAAACGTGGACGGAGATGTCATCGAATCCTAAAGGCCACAACTCAACATCTGCTGTTTGTCGTCGTCTCACAGATTTATACAGAGTTCCTTTTGGCTCAGACACTCATACGTATAGTAAACGCCAGCTGGAGCAAGAGTTACAAGTCATTGCGCACACCAAACGCTGCCTTCTTTTCTAAGTTATATGGCAACCCACATAATACAATCTCATACCATGAGCAAGTGTCGAACATGTAGAATTGGCCAATCGTTCATTTAAGAAAATCTATGCGGCACAAAAAAGGTTTTGACATGTTTTGATGCTTTACCTCAAATACTGCACAAGGTTGATACCTTTGCAAAACTTCCCTTGTGCAGTAACTGATGGCTGAAGAAGGCAGAGCCTTGCTGCGGAATTTTCGCTTGCGACAGCAATTGAAACTGCTTCCAAGGAGCCAACCCATCGGCATTGGCACCGCTGGCACTGCTGGCACCGTGTCGTTGAAACGTCTTGAGGAGCTCCTCAGTCACCGAGCCTTCGGCTACGAGAGCGAAAGCTTCGAAAGCTTCGAAGCTGCAAACGTTACGTTGAACGATGCCCGGAAGACCACACTGCAAGGGCAGCTGCAGGATCTGAATGCCACGAAAGAGGCGGAAATGCTGCAGTTTCAAGAGGTAGAGATGGCAGCTCAGTCCTTGCAGCAAGAGATGGCCAAAATGGTGGATGAACATGAAGCCTTGACTCGGCAGCGATATGAACTCTGGGCACGACAAAAGGAGTTGGCAGATGAAACTCTCAGGTTGCAGGCAGTACTGGCTGACCTGGACAGCGATGCACAGGTGAAAAATGATCAGCCTGAAAGCGAGGGGAACAGGAGCCTAGCGAAAACTGCTGAGCGACTGAAGCTCCATCATCTTCATTTGCAGCGCCTTTTGGAAGAGCAGAAACTTTTGCAGCAGCAGTTGGGATCTGCTGAGCACATGGCCCTGCAAAGATAAAGATTGAGCAACTTGTTTGTTGCAAAGATTTCACGGGTCACTTAATTCACTGTGCATAAATGTGCATAATAACACTGGCTGGAGAAAGAAAAGAAACTCAGATATGATGGTGATTTCTGACTTCTGCTCCGTCTGCGTCTCCTTTTTCAAGTCTTCAGAGACAACTGCCCTGTCACATCCTGGCGGCCTTGACACGCTTTAATCGACCTGAACAAGTGCCGGCGATTTGAACAGCGGTGCCCTGCAACCAAAAATGTTGAGACAAGACTGCCAAAGTGCACACGAGTTGCCTCTCAGGTGGTTTATACACTGAAGTCACATTACCTATTCAACCAGAGGCAAATTTACAAATTATGCTGAATGCAAGAAGTTAATTCGGTTCCATCCTGACTCCCTTTGGGACTGCGAAAGATCATGAAAGATCACTTTTCCATTTGGTTGAAATTTACACTCGCAACGACGGTTGAATGTTAGGGAAGATTACAATCAGATTAGAAGCATTCTGCAGCAGACAGTTGGAGTTTTCCAGTGAGAGCGAGAGAGAGGGGAGGTGCTTCCTTGTCGTCAAAACAAAGCACTCCATTTCATGTTGGTTGATATCATACCGATAAATAAGTGTTAATAAGTTAACGATAAGTCAGATGATCGGAAGAGCCATTTAGATCCATTTGGCCATTTGGTTTCTTTTCTGGTGACCTGGTGAGGACGTGGCTGTCACCAAGCTTTGGGACACGTGGGAGATCGTGGGAGGAAGAGGAGAGACTCCGGAGCTGCTGTTTGTATTTTGCCTTAGCATGTCTTGGCATGTCTTAGCAACATGCTCACTGCATCTCACAGCCAGAATCATGATGCAGCTTCCTCGGTGAATTTTGCCTGTCCCAGTGGCCAGCTGGAGCGGATTGCTGGAGCAGATACCGCATGCAAAGTGCAGTGCAGAGGAGTACAGGTACTTGCAAACCAACGCAGCTGAACAGGCTCTGGCCAGAGCTATGCAAGCAATTCATGCTTAGCTGGTACTCCAAATCTGAGTGAAACAGATGGGCAGGAAACCTCAATGGAATCATATCAATTGTATTGAAATCTCAGAGGACTGTAGATCTCATCTGCCACCAAGCACCCTATGACATCCACCATGTGTTTCCAGGCTCAGCTGGTTGGGAATGCAGGCAAGTAAGAAATAAGAGGTTTGGAACAGAGATGTCATCGACAATCCATTTGTGAATTCGCAGGGGAGGAGCAGTCCGGTCATCAAAAAGCTGAGGAGGAGCGCTTATTTCTGGGGAAATGCTTGGGTTGGTCAGGTTTATGAGAAAAGGGTGTTGAATCCTGCGGCTTTTGGAGTTAAGGCCAGTGGCAACAGCCTTGGAAGATGGCGACTGGAAAAGCTTCAAAGGCTAGACAGAATGACCTCATTAGGATCTTCTGTAAGACATGTTTGTTTGTGAGTTTGAAACATTTTGAAACTAATGGATGCTGCAAGCACGGCTCAAGCGCTTGAGCGTGCACGAAAGAGGGCATGTATAGTGCAAAAGGATGCAAAAGGTGTGTCAAGTAGCGTATCAGATTCTTATCAAGCTCATTCAGGGGCCATAGGCCATAGGCAAGAATGCAGCTAGGTTTGTGTGAATCAAACTCCGTACAGTGATTTTTGCGTCATTGCAGTGAAACTGAGAGTGTCAGTAGAATAGTAGAAACATGTAGAAACATGTACATAGAAACTAGAAACATTGAAGATCATTGAAGACCTGAGAGAACGTCAGCTGCGGGATGCGCTTGGACCAGAGCGCGAGTCATAGCTATGAAGCATGACCAGCTTCCGGCGCAGTGCGTTTGTAGATTTCCTATTGCTGGAGCCTGATCCAGGGCCAGATGTATGGGACGGGCTTCAACCCTCGAGCTCCAAATCTCAGTTCTGGAAGGCCAACACTTCCTTCACGCAGAATGCCCAAAGTGGCTTTGACAGTTTCCTAGACACTAAAGGATATGTTGGTCATGAGATCCAGGCGCCAAGTATGGTCAGTGCCCTTTTGTTTGGCACAGGCTTAGCTGCTGTGGGTGCAGGTGCATATTTCTTCACCAGGCCGCCGCCGGCCGAAGCAACGGGTGCAACGGGTGCAACGGGTGCAACGGGTGCAACGGGCGCCCAAGCTGAAGCAGCAGCTGCAGCTGCAGCTGATCCACCAGCCGCCATCTCTGCAGAGACCTCCGAACGATTGGAGCGACGGGCGCAGCTGTTGAGTGAGCTGGAAAGTTTGGAGCCAGGCGACAGACGCGAGGAATTACTGCAACAGATCCAACAGCTGGACCAAGAACTTGAGGCATCAAATCCTGACATCTTGGCTGGCAGGACCTTGCGACAGTTTCTGGCGGCAGATGCCGCGCAAAGAGCGAATGCTGGCACGGAGTCATTCCTTCAACTGCTTTACAATCGAATTGCACCTGCCTTTACCCGGATGGAGCAGATGAAGCGTGTGTTGGAAGTCCGTGTGCAGAATGTAAGCACCCGCGTTCCACAGATTATCAGTGAAGAGGTAGAAGCTGCAACAGAGGAAACCAGGAATCTTCTGCAGATACCCTTGCCAGATGCACGGTTGAACATCTCAGAGCACTTGCCATCCCTTACTATGCTTCTAGCAGGGTTGATGGCACCTTTACAACTGAAGGTGATGTATGCCGACAATCTCGCCCGCTTGGGAATCAGCGGCGCGATCCTCTCCATGGATGTCATTGCACTTCTCACTGCCCACGGGACCAGGCACGGCAGCATGCAATAGCTACTGCTGTTGCAGCTGAGTTCACCCAAGGCTTGTTGACCTCAAAGGTTGAAAATACATGCAAAATATATCAAAATATATCAACATATGCAAATACATCGGATCAAGTTGAATCTTTGTTAGATCAGAGATGATGATTCGAGCATGGCTCGCCATGAAACCCTCCAAACCTTAGCGTCCTTATCCTGGTTGTGCCATGTGCCATGTGCCTGGACATGCCTGGACAGGTGCATCAGCCAGCAGCTCCCTTTGCTTGGCACCTTGGATGCCTTGCACGTGTGGATTGGGGTGGATGCCATCAGTTTGGGCTTCGCCTGCGCCGTGAGTGCCATGGTCTTGCAGAAATGTGGCCAAACTATTGCGGAGGTGCCCGGCAGAAATGCAGATAAGGTGCTGACAACGGTGTATTTGAACTTCGAACTATTCCGTTTGTTTGCTTAAATCACTGGCTACCGGTTGAAACACATTCGTTAAACGAGACGACTAGGCACCAACCGAATACGTGTCACGCTTTACTATGTTAGGCCCTGTTAGGCACCAAGCTTCCATGCAGGTCGATGCTTCTAGGGAATTGCCCGAAGCCAATCCATCATCGGATCCAGAGGACGTGGGAATTTGGTGGCAACGTTTCTCTTAGGGCTATTTTTTTGGGGATCGCTTAGGACATCTTAGGACCGTTTTTGCTGCAGAGCTTCGATAACTTTAATATATCGAATTGTTCAGATTCGGCCCACATGCCCCCTGGTCCCCATTTGCCACCATCCGAATCATAACCCGATATCGATCCTAAAGATATCACTTGAGAAGCCCGAATGTCCCGATGCCCTCAGGTCATCTCAGGTCTCTCCCACCCTAAGCCAAAAGGTGTGAACCATGCATATGTGCCATGGTTGAAACATGTTGAAACATGTTGATTTACAAGGAATCCCCAATACCGGTGAGATCCGGTGAGATGGAAATGATCTTTTTGTGGTGATCCTGGAGCCCTGTGGGAGAAGAGAATTGTGTCTTAATTCTATTGATACTTTTTGGAAATTTGTGGAAGCTGGAAATACTTTTCCCGCGCTTCGCGCTTTCCTCATTGTCTTCAGCTCCTACCCTGGACCTTCATCGCAGAGGAAGCCTTTCGTGCAGCGCTAGAGAAGCAGCTGCTAGCAGGATCGAAAGCTATCATTATGCGACACAGCTGAATACAGCTGAACGGTGATGAAGACACTGCAGAACAGTTCTGAACACACAAACTCCGATAATCGCTTTCATTATGCTTTCTTTTCAGGTTCTTGTTTGTAATATGTTTGTAATGCCAGGAACATGTGTTTGTTTTTCGGCATTTCGCTTTTCAATTTGTTGAGTTTGTTCGAGACTTCTAACCATAAGTGTCAGTGCCAGGGAATTGTTGAGGACAGTTGCAGGGACCCAGCCATGATTTTAAGCCCAAGCGTTTTAAATGCGTTGATTCTTTAGATCTTTTACAGAAATTGTATCCAAAGAACTGATCACTAGGTGTTTCCTTGTTCATCTTTGTTCATCTTTGTTCATCTTTGTTCATCCCTTTCACGAGGTATGACTCATTGTCTGGAAGCACTGTCTTGAGGCCATCTCTGAAGCTTCACAGCCACATTTTTCCCCAGTTTGACTCAGTTGTGTTTGGCCAATTTTGTGGCGGCATGAGAACCACTTTGAAGAGTTGGCCTTTTTGAAGTGTTGCTGTGGTATCAATTTGGGTTGTTGGTGTGTCAAATTTGGAATCCCCAACTTTGATCGTTCTCATCACTTTCCCTGTTGGAAAGACTGTTTGTGGGTATGCCCATTTTGAGACAAGCACAATATATCACCTCAACAGCCAGGCTCTTGCCAGTGCTGTCCCTCTTTGACTTTGTGTGGCAGGTGACCGAAACACGGGATGCCAAGGGTGGGTTTTGGTTGTAAGCAATAGTAAAGCAGCTTACACTGCACCCTTTAGAGGAATAGATACTCAATTCTAAGAGCTGGTGGAGCAATTGTGCTTTCACCACACGTAAGCATACTATATTTTAATATATCATAATAATTATAATTATTATGTTTTTTTTGAAGAAAGGGTTCCCTTAGTCTGTCTCAACCTACTTCTGGAGCGAGGCCAATGGCTTGATGCTGCTGTTTGACACACCGGGATCCAGTTGTGGAGCGCATTTCCTTCTCGATTGGTCTCGAGGCTGGTTGGAAGTTGTTGGAAGTTGTTGGAAGTTGTTGGAAGATGTTGGAAGATGTTTGCCCACATTTTCCATGCATTTTCCATGATGGTTAAGGCGGTTAAGGAGGCCTGTTGCCATCACTGTATGCTGTACATACATTCCAAAAGAGATACTGTACATTTTGGTGATGAAATCCAGACTTTGAGCAAGCCATTCCCATCCATTCCTCACAGAAAACGGAGAGGTCGTGGCGTGATCTTCCTGATTGGTTTGGTCCCAATGCTCGCCACCGTGGGCCTGGCTGCTGTCGCTTGGCCACCAGCTGTGTAGCGCGCTTTGATTTTTTTGATCTACAATGAACCTATAGCTGCTATAGCTATTAAAGCTGTAGCTACTGTAACTACTATATATCTATATACTATATAGTATATATAGCTTCCTTGATCTTCTTTGTGAGAATTGCCCCTTATGTTCCACAAATTCAACAGAGGTACGTGTGGCTGTGTCGAGCTCAAGCTTTGGACAATCGCTCTTGGAAGCTGCCGCCAATCTTGACGAGGTTGCAGCGCCAGTCGCTAGGGGCCAGGCAGTAAAGGCTACCCATGTCCCCATATGTCCCCTGCCATTTCAAGATTTGCCACAGATGTCACTTCCCATGTATTCCATTGTATTCCTGTCTTTGGAGAATTTTGGAGAATTTTGGAGAATTTTGGAGAATGATGAGAATGATGAGTTTCTGTATGTTTCTGTCAGGCTTCTTTTCCTCATGGCCCACCAGTCTTTACCATTCTGGTGCGCTCCTTCGTCGTCCGGGACGTGACTGACATGGCAAAGATCCGATTGCAAGTGGCGAAAGCTGTGCGAATCCCAGACTCGGAGCGATTTGCCGCAAGCGTTTGGCACAGTGATGCGTTGAAATGCTGTTGAAATGCTGGTTGAAATGCTGTTTGCCCATGTTTGCCCCTGGTCCTGGAGTCCTAGACATCTGTTGTGGAACCCAAGGAGGAGACAAAGCTGACCTCAGCACGAGACAATATCCAAGCAGAGAAGGACAGTGCATGCCCAGCGTTACTATTGCTAATTACTAGTAAGCATTCCTAAGCTGCTAAGCTATTTTCTTCTCCATTCCTTGCCGGATGTTTCATTCCTGTTCAAGTAGTCACAGCTTCCGCATTGCTCCTTAACCTCTTTAAGATATTCCATATAAGGTCTTGGATGATCTTGGAGTGTACTCAATCCGATCAGACTCAACCAGCGAGGCTTAGGTTTTTGATGGTTTTTGTTTGATGAGGTCTCACATGAAGATGGATGAAGATGAGCCGTTCTTGTTCGCCTTCCCACTGCAGGACGCTGTGGAAGCCAAACTCGCTGCGAAGGAGGCAGAGCTGCAAACCACCAGCGAACAAATTCGTGTCCAACAGGAGGCGCTTCAAATGATTGGAGAGTGTGGGACAAGCTATGAAGATCTATGAAGTAAAGTCATGCAAAGAAGCAACCTCTAGATTCGCAATCTCTCAAGAGTTGTCTTTGCCACATTTTGCCACACCTTGAATCCCTGCTTGATTGTTTGTGCATATCTTTACAATCATTCGCTACAATGTACTGTAATCTAGGTGTAGGGTCAGTTGTGAATCTTTGCTTCTTGATGCTTTTTGTATGGCTTGAGGCCCTTGCGCAAGACCCAAGGGAGGCAGAATTCCTCCGACAGTACCGAGAGGCAGTGGCTCAGGTGGGCCTGCCATTGGCGTTGGAGGATCACGGGGGATGGGGGAATGGTAGGGACAACATATCGTATCCGATCATATCCAAAGGCGTAACCCTAAGGGAACAGTTTGCCATCCGGCACCTCGGATCCAAAAACTAGAAATTATCGTTCTGATACTGCCGAGCCGACTGACAGGCGATTGCAGATAGTCGCCAAGAGAAATCCGCGTCTACCGAGTCATGTCATCGTCGTCGTCGTCGTTGTCGCCGTCGTCGTCGCCGCCATCATCATCATCATCATCATCATC
>Ga0126342_10002511_pt1 | contig 28746 bp, 27 predicted proteins | sample Cyp1metagenome_FD_92528 | JGI IMG/M metagenome (GOLD analysis project Ga0126342, IMG submission 92528) | Coral microbial communities from Lord Howe Island, Old Settlement Bay, Australia - Cyphastrea 1 metagenome | ecosystem: Host-associated > Invertebrates > Cnidaria > Coral ... | reverse complement strand
TTCTTGATCCACATCCACACCCAAAGATCCAACAGGAATACACCAACAAGATCCAACAAGTCTCTAGTAAAACTGAATCAAAAACAGCCCGTGGCCGAAGGCGTTTCCTGGATTTCCGCCAGTGTGCTGGGGTCCAAGTGCGCCAGGAGGTTCCTGACGAAGCAGAAAAGGCTGTGACTGCAGAGGATCCACGGCAGAAATGTCGATGAACAAATGATGAAACACCTGGGAGCATGACAAGAAGGCAAAAGATGTGTGAAAGCTCGAGGTGTTTTTTCTGGATGTCGTTTTCAGATAGCTGATTTGATGTGCTTCCTTACCCTTACCTTTTCGTATTTTCTTTGGATGATTTCCTTAAATAGATATGGAGTCTATGGAGAAATAAGCAACAACCAGGCCGTTTCACAGTCTTTCTGGAATTGACAAACATTGGCACTCCAACGTCCTGCCCAAAAGTTGGTGGAAGGGACAACAAGATGTTGAGCTCAACGCTCGGTAGGAATCACTACTTACTATTGTATTGACAGGTGTTTCGAAATGATGCTGAAACTTGATTTCAGATACAATTGGTCATTATGGCCTATGCCTCAAAATGATATATCTTGGGTATCTTGGGTCCTGCCCTCACCAACAATGCCATTGGCCATTGGATGTTCCTGGTGGCCGTGTGATGACATCTTCATGTCCTGTTTGGGATTTATTGGGCATGTTTGGGATTTTCAGAAACACATGGATGAGCGATTCCCAATAAATAATTCCAAAGTTATCGGAACACTGATCGATTATCCACCCAATAGTATTATTCAGATAATTCTTGCAGATAGTTTATATAGAGACTTAGATCCAATAAATAAACCGAGTTTCTTGACCAGTTATCCCAAAATTCTGTCATTATTACGTGAATCGCCTCTTATCAAGGTAAATAGATCATGATGTGATGTGTCTTTTTGATGGAACATCCCTAGTTACCACATGTTACCAGCATCCCCAGTGGCTTACCTTCCGATCCCGGACATCCTAGGTGAAACAGAGCCACCAAGAGACTCAAGAGACCAACGCTCAAGTCGATGGCCGGACAACGGTAGAGGCATGGCTTATGGGTCGTGGGGGGCAAATACCAAAAAAAAAACGGGGGCTATAAAACTTGGTTTCTGAATAGGCCAACTTAAGCCTATTTGCTTGTTTTAGGCAATTTTTAAAGGGTGAAAGAAACTACTTTTTCGCTATAGGAGCATTTCCATCACTGTATCCAAATGTTCAACTTTTGAAAACACTCCAAAACTGATTTCAAAACTCAACTGGGCATGTGTAAATTCTTCAAACCTAGGTAGCTATCTCAGATAGAGTGGCCCTTGGCTTGTCGTGAAGCATCATTCGGTACCCGGGTACCCAAAGGGCTTGACACCCATAGAGGCAGATCAACATACCACTTGCTAGATTATGAAAAAGGGATTATGATGGATTTTACATAATTTCACTATAGTATATAATACATATATAATTACATGATTATATAATTATATAATTACATGATTATATAATTACATGATTACATAATTATATATATATATATATACATATTATAGACATACAGTATATAATTCTCAGTGTTAAACTGTTAGCTGTTTCATCGGGGATTCTGAATGGAGCCAACATTTTCTTGTGGCCTCGGAGGCCGGGGCTTCCGCGGAGACCGTCACCGGTGTCACAAATGACGAAGAGGCGAAAGATGAGAGCTGGAAGTCCTGGAAGTCGTACCAAAAAACCTATATTCAGTGGAAAATCAATGGAAAATCAATGGAAAATCAATGGCAAATCAATGGCAAATCAATGGCAAATCAATGGAAAATCAATAGGATCTAAATGATCTAAATTGGGACTTAGAGAACGGAATTTCACCAAATCTGCGGTTCAACATGGTTTTTAAATGTGTTTAACCATGAAAAAGTAGGTGGAAAGCTGGAATTGCTAAATCATTGGTATATGATGGTGATTTAATAACCATTGTTCTCAGATGTTATCACTAATACGGGTTGTAACCATCAAAGGGTTTTTTAGTGGGGATATTGATATAGTTGAGAAATGAGGATTGGTTGATTTGGGCTTATACTATCCAATATTGTTGGTGATTACAATCCATGAACTGACCAATCCTATTAGCTAAGCAGTACAAAGCAACGCCATAGGGTTTTGAACACTGCTCAGATGGAACATCCGGAATCATCCGGAAAAATCGCTATGGCCGCTATGGCATGGAGCCCAACATGTCCGAAGAAACGAACAGACGTCAGTGTTATTAAAGCATAATATCAATATCCATATAATATCTATATCTATATATATATATATATCAATATTGATATGTTATTTCTGATTTTAAAGCATAATTCCTGTCACATTTTCGTTCATCGCATGATCTTCAAATGCAACAACCCTGGTTGTAACCATGCCACTGCTGCCCATTTTTGGGTTGCTTATCTCTCCGTGGATTGGTTTAAAGGAAAATCTACAGGAAAGCATTCCTTTCTCAGCCAGATTTGGTGGTTTCTGTTGGTCTGTTGACCAGGATACACAATTTTCTGCTTGCTTGGTTCTCTCCCAAAAGGAACCATTGCAACGCCATTTACCCGGCATCCCCATCTTTTCCATCTAAAAGTGCAACATGTTTTCCTTATCTTCTCAAGCTCTTTCCATGTCTTTCCATGTCTTTCCATGTCTTTCCATGTCTTTCCATGTCTTTTCCATGTCTTTTCCATGTTTTCTTGAACTTGTTTCCATGTGTTTTCCATGTGTTTTCCATGTGTTTTTCCATGTTTTTGCCATATTTTCCGAGCGATCTTGCTGCAAAAACACCCTCAGGGCCTGGCTGAGCTAACGCTGCAGCCTGCAGCCCTGGCTGGTCTCCCAGCCCGGTCTCCGCGGCCGCGGTCAACAAGGAGACCTGGGCTGACCAACTGGGGGAGATCCAGCAAGAAAGGCCCCAGTTGGTGGTGTCAACTATGTGAAAAACTGACTGTTATAATCTGATATAGAACTAAATTTGATACTATTTGGATCTATATTTCTATAATTTGGATATTTGGTGTATATGTGTAGATAGTTGCTAATGCCCCAGTTGGTATTAGAGTTTTTGCTTAAAAAGTTGGTAATGCCCCAGTTCCGTTTAAAACATGTAATGTGGTAAACCCAATAATTAAGAAACCTAGCCTGACTGGGGATGGTAAACATACCATCCATAAAACTGGTTATATTTAGGGATGGTTTTATTGCATTGGGTTTACCACATGTAGCTAATTTTGATGAGCCATAGATATATAGAAGAACGGATGGTTGGTGATTTATCGCGTCGATTTTTTTTAGACTGGTTGGTGGTGTCAAATCTTCAACAATCGGGGATAACTATACAATAGAATCATCATTATCATACTCATTATCATCATTATCATGATCATTGTCATCATTATCATATATAACATTATAATACATTATAGACGTATATTAGTAGGGGTCAAAAATGGAATTCATTGCCAATCATCACCTGGTTGTTGGCGGTTTCGTGTGTTTTTATTTAGTCCATAGCCGGAATGTTGATATCCCGATGGACGAGTCGCATCGTTTTCAAAGTTGAAGTTGGCTGATCTTCGAATGGGACAAAACACACCCCAACCTGAGTTTCCATCAGTGTTGGAAAGCGCCCCTTTTTTGGGTGCAATTGGGATGGACCATGATGGATCAAAATAGGGGACAACTTCCAAAATTCCCAGGAGTTGGTAGCAACATCCTTTGTCGCTTTGAGAGGCCGGATGGAGAGTCTGTGCTTGAATGCCATTTTAAGATTGTCTCCCAGGAGTTTCCTGCGCGGGCGCATGCTGAAAGCGATGAAGCGGGTTCCGAAAGAGCTGATCCAACAGGAGGTGCCCGATGGAGCTGAAGGACTGGTGGATCCCCCAGTCCCCATGGTTGTTTCAACAATTTAATACCGAGTCATGATCTATATATCTATATCTATATCTATCTATCTATCTATCTATATATATATATATACATAATATATATATATATACATAATATATATATATATACATAATATATATATATATATAGTGACTTGGATGATTTGGTACCAAATATTCAACCCGAGGATGATCCCAAAATTGACAGAGATATTTTTCCGATGGGTTGAATCCACTAGTTGGATCCCAGCTGGTTGGGACGCCCTGCTTAGCCACAAGGTAGCGCTTAAAAGGGGGGCCACTTTCCCAGTAATAGCAGTAATAGCTCACCCTCTGGTAAACTAACATAGCTATGGAAAATTTCATTTTTAATGGGAAAATCCACTATAAATAGCCATTTTCAATAGCTATGTTAAATTACCAGAGGGTAATCAATTCCAGAGAAAGCCAGTTATTGCAGAATTTGGAACTTTCGAGAGACAGATGATAGAAACCCAGGCCTTTGGTGGCTCAAAAGTTGCCGAGGATGTTGATGTTTGAGGTGTCGAATCGAGGAAACAGGGTATCTCCAAACAGTTTCTTTTTTTTTTTCCATGATCATTGTCTCATACTGGGTTTCTTATGGGAATGGGGGTCCCATCATTGGGGTCCCTATTAATTCCACTAAATCATATTGGTTGAAGCATCATTCAACGCAGAAAAAAACGGTGCAGCTTCTTTCGCAGAATGGTCAGGGCCAAGCACTTCTCGCTGGCAACTCTGGAAGTGCCTTGCTGGAAGCTTGGTGTCAATACGCTCAACGAACAGTTGAGTGGCCCACGCCCCATGATGGTTGCATACTAGGTTTGTCTGTATGGATGATGAACATCCACAGAAACCAACCATGATAGAAATTTCTGCAAGGGTTCTGGCCACTTTTCAAAATCAGACAAACATGGGAAACTGGTTGACATAGGAGTTGCCTTGAAAATTGTGAAGCCTTGATTTTTGGGAGAGCAATTTTGAGACTTACAACATCTTACAACCATATCATCCACATCAAACTCGGAAAGTCCATCCTTTTCCGAAGATTCTCTAATTTGAGATTAGCTAACCAGATACCCAGATGGGAATCTTACGGCCAACCATCTCCGCACAGGATGCCCTCCGGGGCCTGTTGCAACGCTACACCGCCACGGAACTCTTCCGCTGCACCGCTTCCTCCGCGGAGGGCCCCGCGAGCGCCGCGACCGCGGGCACCGTGGGCATGGACGACCTGGACGAGCTGCTGCTGCGGTCTGAGGTGACGCTGCCGTTGGAGGTCGTGGGGGGTGGATGTTCTTTGGGAAGACTTGGCGCCGAAGTTGGAAGTTGGAGTGAATTTGGATCATTTTGCATGATTTTATTGAATTTTTAAGGTTTTGTGCCTGGATTAAGGTGGAATTTCGGGTTGCGTTTGATTGGGGAGTTCCCGTTTTCACGCCTGTTGACCATGCTTGATAATTGTCAATGGGGGTTTGGTTGAAGGGCAAGGGATAAATGACACTGTAACACATGCATGTAGTAACAAGAGTAGTTGTGAAGTTTGGAAGGGGAAGGAAGGATTGGGGGGTACTTAGGATTGGATCATGTACGTATATACCAGATATGTAGTACGTATATAGGATTATAGGGTCTACAAACCATATGAATGGAAGAACGAGAGTTTGTAAGCACAGGTAACAGTTGGACATGGAGTAACTACAGTGAGAGGTTGCAACGCCACTGATGGGGGCGAGGAAATGGTGACTGACCATCCATAGCCGCATCAAAGATGGCTGGGGTTCACCATCCCTCAACCACCCTGTTTCAGGTGAATTCTTCGTCAGTTATGGGTACAGGCCAAAATTAGACCCCTCAACCGGATAGATGATGATTATACTATATATATAATATATGATACTAAGATATACTAAACATGTCCAGTCCATCTGTGGTCGGAATTTTGATGAACACATCATCAGCATCCAGGCCTTGGTTTCTATTTGGCATGCTGCACTGCATGAGGCACGCTCCCAGGACGAACAGAAGACCCTGGAGGGTACGAGATGGAAGAGCGTTTGAGAGGTAAATCAGCCTTGTGTAACGTGGGGCCAATGTTTCAAAGGAAACAACTTAAGTCGAATAGTAAAAGTATAGTAAAGCGTGTAAAAGCCATGACTTCTGTTTCAAGAATCCGTTGACCAACGGGCCAGGATGGCCAGGACATTCTTATGACCAACTAACATCCCTTTTGGATCCACCAAGTTCATCGCATCCCAGGTGGGTTGCGTTGATGTCTCCAAAGAAGCGGCCCCCGGCCTTCGCTTGGGCTACATGCAGTGGGGCACCCAATTTGAAAACGCGACCGTTGTGGCGGCCGTGGCGGGTGGCGTGTTGCTTGGTGGTTTCATTGGCGGCTTGGAATATTAGATGACAATTGTGTAGATGAACTTACCATTGAAAACCCCGTGGGTTTCTCAAATTCACATAAATTCACCACTTTTCTCCAAGGATGCTCCTTTCCAGCCCGTGATTTCCATCAGCACTGCACCCAATTTATCCAATTTGAATCGCGACTGTCCAAAGATCGAAGCAGAGCCGCAACCAACTTGAGAAAGAGGTGTGTTCCAAAACATGGTTTGGACATCTTTGAACACTGCAAACTGTTGGCTCTAAAAAGGTCGTCCCGCAAGCAGACCCTGCATAAAAAAAAACTGTGGTTGCCGACTTTTTTCATATCAGCTGGAAACGACAAATTGATTTTGTTTACGGAAAGATCATTTGAAGATGTGGACTAGTCATGCGCCATGGTTATTCTATGTGATTGCCAGATATTAGTGTGTCTCGAATTTTGGGTGCCTCTAAAATCCATAGGTCAATCATGGTCAATCATCATTTCCCCTATCAACGTGGCAAAAACTAACTAAAGGGTATACATGTACCCTAATTTGACATACACATCCGCACACACACATACAACAGTAACAATATAGTGCTATATAGTGCTATATAGTTAGTGTTCTTTTTTGAATCCTATTATTCATTGCTATATATATATATATTCCCAGTATCTTCCCGACGTAGGCACCAGATATGGTTCCCTTCCAGCTCAGACTACTTGGGTTTTATCCTCCAAATGAAGCTCCTGAGGTTCACTCGAGCTTTCTCTAAAGGCACTCGGGTGTTTGGGTCACTCATGGCCCAACGAAGATCCACGAAAGTGAAGAAACAGGACGGAATGGAGTCTGGATTCAATGATTCTACATTCATTCACCTACAGCCTACCACCATTTAAAGACAACTGTTCTGGGCTGTTTGGTTTTTTATCCGCAGAGGATGTGAAACCAAGACTGTTGGAAACATAGACTATATAGATTATTACGTAAAATTACATAAAACATTCTTAAACAACTGGCAGAAATGCCTGGAACTGCAACATATGAACCGCCGATCCCTGCCCGGAAACTGCGACCCCTGGAGAGTCAGGTTCTGCGGAGGAGGTCGGAGGAGGCAGCTCTGTGGCTGCACCGCCTGTGGCAAACTTCTCCTTTAAGGCCAGAAAAATGGGTGCTTAAAGATGGTTAAAGAGTTAAAACCTATGGGTCCAATATTTAGATGAACATCCATGAAAAAAAAAAGTTTTGAATTGGGGTGAACAGAAGGTGATTCTGCGGGTACCAAATCTGGGATGAAACTCTAGCATCCCTTTAAAACAAGCCTTAAAAGATGTACTAAACCCCTAAGGTACTCAGGGGGATTAGAAACTGCTCATTTTTTAGGCTGAAAGGTACCCTCTGGTAATTTAACGTAACTATGGAAAATCACCATTTTCAATCGGTAAATCCACTATAAATTGTCATTTTCAATAGCTATGTTAGTTTACCAGAGGGTACATTCCCAACCCAAACCAGTAAAAGTACTTTTTTTCACTTTTAACCACCAACGCCTGTTGGGGGCTTGTTGAACACCTCCTGTTTGGGGGTACCGGTAGCTTTTGGGGGAGTTCTCCTAGGATTTTCATGAGATGAGTCAAGTCATGTGGGGGTACTGCTAGAGATACCCCACATTTGTATATAGTAATCCCCTAAAAGTCAGATATAAAAGTAATTTAACACAATTTAACCACTATTTTAATGGGATTTTTACTATCTATATCTCTCTCTCTATATATAATTTATAATATATATATATATATAATATTTGGGGACTCCTATACATTTGGCTTTTGGGTGTTCGTTGGTTGATGCAAACCCCAGATGTCGGCCCTTTCATTGGTTGGGTCTCCCGGGATGGGCGTCCCACTCGCCAGGCCAAAGGCCGGCACTACCGGCAGGATCGGCACCGTCGGCTTCCGCCGCTCTTCTCGTCGGCTCGGCTCAACTGGGACCGGCTCACTGAGATTTCTGGGGTAAGCCTTGATGAGTTGTGGATCTACGGCTAACAACAGACAAACCTGGTTTAGCCTTGATTTGTTTCTGGCTTCTCGGGAAATTTGAAGCGTCTGATTTGGGTGCTTTGGTCTTTTCAATGCCTCAAACTGTCCAAACTGCAATGTTTTGAGGGGCCGTTTTTTTTTTTTTTTAAACACGTTCACACAGCCAGACATGAACGAAGCAGGGCAAATTTTGGATAATTTCAGCAATCTCTCACCGACATGACAAGGAAACATCACCCTGAAAATGGACTTATACTTACTGTACATTGCTGTTTTCAGGCACAGCCAAATGCTGTATTGTTGCTTGATTATCCTTATTCCTGTGATATGTCTATAATATGTCTACGACATGCCTATTATATCCCTATTATATATACGACTATACCGGCCGCTATTTTTGTTGGTTAACTCCATTTTTTGTTGGATACATAAACCACGAAACCCATGAAAAATATCCACATTCTATCCGTCGAATCAAGTTAAATCATGTTACCCTCTGGTAAACTAACATAGCTATGGAAAGATCCACCATTTTTGATGGGTAAATCCACTATTTCACTATTTCTATGGCCATTTTCTATGTTACTATGTTAATTTACCAGAGGGGTAAATCCCCATGTTTGTTGCTTCATGTTGCTTCAACAGTTCAACCTCGATATCCCTATGATCTGCGCATTGCTGAGGTCCTTGTCGGCCTCGTCGGCCTTGTCGGAGAAATGGTGGGATGACCCAGCAGTGATTTGGTGAAGTGACCACTGGTAGTATTCGAAAACACTGGAAAGTGACATGGCCCAAAAAAAAGTGAGATCCGATGATAGTAACTACTGAGATTTAAAAGATTTTGATGGGAGCTCACACACATATATATATATATGGATTTGTACTGAGATTTTGATTCTTGTCTTTATTGTTGTCACTTACATAGCTTCTAATGACTACTACAGGTACTACTACAGGGTACTTGAGATAGCATCGGCCCCCATCGATCCAACCAAGGGATCCTCTCCGTGAGAGGCAGGCCATGGCTTGAGTATTCTTTATATCCTTTTAATCTGTTGGGGATTGGCATGAACTGGATGAACTGGATGAATTGGGACATCGGACATCCCCAAGCTTCAGTATTTCATGATATTTCATGGATTTTGGATGAATTTGGATGAATTTGGACATTTTTGGACACTGCTCCTTGATCTTTCAAGTAGGGATGCCCCTTCGACAGCACAGGTCGCCAGGCTTTCTGAGGACGCTGACACATTTGGTGAGCGACCTGGATGAAGGCAGTGTGAGGCGCGGCTGGGAAAACTCGATGAGTCTTGTTTCAATGGGAAATTAAGGATCCTAAAATGTAGGTACTGTACCATATAAAGCCATATTCTGGGTGTATATCCCTTTACATAGCAGGGTTCAAGGTGGAGTTGTTTGATGCTGATTGGATTTGGATGGATTGAAGACTTGGATTGCCAGCAAAATCCAGGAACACAGGTGAATTAATTGTGAACAGGGGATGGATCGAGCCCGATGATATACTGTAGTGACTTGAGTGCGTCTAACTAGGATGAGTTAGGGCCACTTTCATAGGTGGGATATGAACCAAGTGACCTGCGATGTTTTTTTCATTTTTTTGGGGCGGCTCGACCACCAATCGCCTTGGCCTTTTGATTCAGTCTCCAATCCAAAACAAGCTAGCTTTGCAGATGGTCTACTCGAGGCACTGTCGGGGATAGTCATTTGACGGGAGCACCTAGACATAGATTTTAGCCACCGGCTAGACACGGGCTATGTATACGTCCCCAGCCCCAACATTTTTTTGTGGTTGCAGGGTATCTAAGATTATGTGAGATAAGACATGGACAGAGCGGTGTTCTGAGTGGGTGGATTTCCAAGCGAAACATCTACCATGAGTTTTCATGATCAGCATGGAGCATGGCACTGTTTAGTTGCTACAGGTTGGCAAATTGCTACAAAAACATAGGACAACTATGGTTTCCAGAGCCTTCAATCAGGGTTTCTGGCTCCTTTCATTTATTGAAAAACAGCTGAACAAATATTTGGACACTTTGAACTGCATGAACTTGTTTTTTTTGTGCTTGCCGCAGCTTGCCCATGCAAATGTTCACCCGGCAGGCTGGGTGCGCAGAGGATTGCAGGTGTCTTCAAGGACCCCAAGAAGCAGTTTGACTCCGCACAGGTTTCCCATGGTTTCCCACAGGGGACCGCAACTCAGTGATATGGGCCGAAGGGTCAAAATTGGGTACCAAATTTGCTGCTGTAGGATTCATTTTGGATGTATATCTGTTTCCCTGGGTCTTACGGTAATTTTGAACCATACCGTACCCATATGTTGAAGGGGTCAAACGGTCAAACTCATCATTTGCGTCTCTTTGGGACGCACAGATTGACTGGCGATCTTTTGTATTCATCTTATGGGGTATGGAAGTCTGGGGTACATGTTTTTTTATCCGTACGCTGCCATACGGCAATCAATCACCCTTTGTATCCCTTTGTTACAGTGGTTGGTGGTTTGGAACATTTTGATATATTTTTCCCATCATATTGGGAATGTCATCATCCCAACTGTTACTCACTCCATGATTTTTCAGAGGGGTTGGTCAACCACCAACCAGCGATGAGATCTGTGGAGGAGAGACATCGACGCCGCCGACGCAATCTTGCAGCAGATTCGCCGCTGCTTCGCTTGGCGTTGAGAACATGTTGGGAACATGTCCAAATTATAGATATTATAGACTACATTGACTAGATGTTTCGGCCGGTGAGATGGATGTGGATGGATACGGTAAACATTACTTAAACATGAATCATTGGCATCATGAGAGTCTCTTGAATACTTTTGGTATTTTTTTGTCAGTGTTTTCGAAGAACTGCGACAATTTTCACCAGTTCTTGTAGTCTTGGGTCCATCTTCTAGTGGCATGCTATGAGATGGTGAATTGGAGATGGATGATACCTGCATGATCGCCAGGTGAGTTGTCTGAACATAGGATACCACTGGATAGCCATCAAAAATCGTGAAAATACAATCATCACATGGTTCATTCGCCGAATGGCCATCTATAGCCGGCCATTCTTCGGCTATCATAGGCTATCAGGTACCCTCTGGTAAACTAACATAACTATGGAAAATCACCATTTTTAATGGGAAAATCCACTGACTATTGATGATCATTTTCAATAGCCATTTATAGTGGATTTACCCATTAAAAATGGTGATTTTCCATGGCTATGTTAGTTTACCAGAGGGTATAACCCCTATTTTTCGCCATCAGAATCTCCAGATCCAAGGAAGGCCAGGATGGCCGACGATTTCGACCTTGCAGAGATCATCCGGGAGTGGCATGGCATCAAGAGTTCCCTTGGACCTCGATGTGTTCCTTGGCGGAAATCTCCCGGACAAAACGCTAAGCCCATTTATATAGGGCCGAAGCGTGGCTGTTTCTATCATGATTCTACATTTAAAATTTGATCCTATTATGTATTTTTTCTAAATGTACATGTATATTATATGCAGGTAAATGAAATGTGTATTCGTATATGTATATGTAGATATGTTTGAATATGTATATATGTATTTGTAAGTGTAAATGTACTTGCATGTGTATATGATAGTATAGTATATGTACATGTGTATGTAGATTGTATATGTATATGTGTGTATATGTATATTACATCTAGTGTACATGCATATGCATATGCATATGCATATGCATATGTATATATATTCCATTGTGCAATGGATGACTATATCACATATACTCGTACCATGTTTTGACCACAGCACGCACACACACAGACACACACACACACACATATATATATATATATACATACATATAATATACATAGGGAAGATCATCTTGTATTCATGTGCCTTAAAACTATTTGATGCACATTTTCGAACGCGGAAATCTTGGGAATATAGCGAGCATTGTCCGTTTTTAGCTGCTCCAAGTCGGCGGTGTCGCGAATGTTCGTGTTTGCTATGTGAAAACAGGAACCACAGCAGTGTTCGGTGACTACTTGGATGTGTGCATGCTGCATCAAATTATTAAATGGAACGCAACCACTGCTGCACTGTGAATTTGCTGCGAGTTATTCACGGGAGAAAGACTGGAGAAAGAACCATGCATGCTGACATTGTGAAATGATCCTTGTATATCCTTGTAAACTGAGGTTGTCGTTGAATATCCCTTGACGCAAGATTGGCAGAACGATGTGCAAGTGGAGGAGGTACTTCAGACGAGGCGCAGTTTCCGCGATTCTCAACATACACAGCTAACTCCAGCACCCATATATAGGGAGATGGGGTTTGATATGGATCTATTCAGACTTGGAATTCAGTGGAGCTTTACTGGAGAAAATTTCAATGTGTACCCTCTGGTAATTTAACATAGCTATTGAAAATCACCATTTTTAATGGGAAAATCCACTATTAATGGTCATTTTCAATAGCTACGTTAAATTACCAGAGGGGTATCCCCATAAAATGGAGGGATAAATCAGCTGGAAAGCGGTGGTGATTTGTGGCGGACCCAGCAAAGTCCGCCGATTCTGAACCAGGCGTGTTCATCAGCCACTCGATTTGAAGATGGGTGGAGAAGCCGCCAGCGAAGCCCATCGTTACCCTCTGGTAAACTAACAAAAAGCTATTGAAAATGGCCATTGAAATAGTGGATTTTCCCATTAAAAATGGTGATTTTCCATAGCTATGTTAAATTACCAGAGGGTACCCCCCAAGTTCTGAAGGTTTAGAGCCCAAGTCACCTTTAAGCTGGCAGTGACCAGCCACAGATTGATCTACAGATTTTCAAAGTTGAAATCCATTGCCATGTTCAATTCACGCCGTTGGGGGTAAATTCAAGTGATCAAAGGCTGGTGCTTTTGAAATTTTTGAATCCTTGTTGCTTTCCAGTGTCGGGAGGTTGATCAACTCCTGTTTTTTTTCTGCTGGTCAGAGCCCAATTTGATTCCAACCAACTCACCATTTTTTTTTCGTTCCGTGGCCTGGACCAAATTTTGAGCACTTTGGGGTGGATGACCATCATTCCAATGGAGATGTTCATGGAGATTGTTATGGGGATATATATATATATATATATTATTTATTTATTTATTTATATATAGTTATATATATATAAGTATATATATAATTATAATTGTATATAATTATATTATAATTATATATATATAATATACCCAAAATTTTGAGGATTCCCAAGTACGGGATGGATGACAATATCACATAGCACATAGCCATGTAACTTCGTCACCGAGGCTGATCGATGGCGTGCCCAGCTGCAGCTTTCAGGAGTTTACAGACCTGGTGGTGGTGGCGGTTTGTGAAGGCGGCAAACGCGACAAGTGACATCCTACTAAAGCAATTGTAACTTGTATAATAAAATAAAATATTTTTATAATATGTATATTTTTGGGAGTTCATAGTTCATTACTTACTGACTTATATATATATATATTATATATATATATATTAAAATATACTAGCATCCTGTATATTTTTTGGATTTAATATGAGTTAACTTAACTAATGTGTTTTGCCACCCATATATTTGATTTTTGTAGGTTACATAATGCAGAATATGATTCGATTCAGAGTTTTCGTTTATTAAGCGCCCACTTGCCAAGTCTGTTGCTTGTAGTGGAATCAATAGTTAATGTCATCCCCAGATTACAAAACCATTCGCTGTTTAGTTTGAGGATGCACCATCTTAAAAAGATAGACATTGATCACTTGTTGGGGAGGACCCCCAATGAATTGACAATTGACAATTGACAATGTTTTTTTCTTCCAGGGTCTGCGTCAGCATGCCCATGTGGCAAGATGTATTTAGATGCTCAGGGAAGAAACCAATCATGTTGAGGGAAGGATTTCCGAAGCACGAGAGATGTATGAGCTATGGTGGGTATGGGTCCAAATCCGGGTACCCTCCAGCAAGAATGGTTTACTTGGACGTGCATCCAGTCAATTAGTGGGTTGCTAGTGGGGCAGCCCAGCAACAGACCACACCACATTTTCAGTGGCATCTCAGACTATTTGGGACACAACCTTCTCATCATATCTGAATCTAGTACTACAGTATAAACTATAGTTTCGATTAATTTGGTGAAAGCCGTCATCCTGTGCCATAATGTGCCATACTATTTGGACTGGTTCCAAGGTGATTCTGCGTTCTCCCTTTGCACCCTAGCCCATACTGCACAATCTCGGTGCCCTTCCAACCTTTCCAACTGTCTCCAGATGGACCGGCACAGCGCCGCGGCATCAAAGACGGAGACCGCTTGGTGAGCATAGGTCCCTCAGTTGTTTGTGGGTCATCCCCAAAATCAAACTTGGGGACGGTCAAAACCTATGAATTTGACCTGAATTTACCATATTTTGGTTGGAAGACCCATTTGCCGGCTAGCATGTTCGCTGGGGTACAAGGGTATTGACCATAGCTATTTGTGAATCAGACTAGTGAAATAGCAAGTTGGCCAGAAACATGATGAATAGGAAGAGGAATGCATAACTTTGACGGCCGAATGAGTCAGCTTTGGGCGTGCATGGGATGACAACGTGCCGTGAGAGTATGTGGAAAAATATTGGTATACCTCCCAACTTGGACACTGCAAAACTGAAAACAAATACAGTACAACATACACAACAATATGGTTCCTGATCTGAAATTCTTAATTTTGAGATTTAACCACGAAGCAACTGGCCATTCCAATGCCCTTCCCACAAAAAAATACGAGTGTGTGGTTTCCAACCGGCTTTTTCAAGGCTGGGATGCTAGCTGCTAGTCCCAACTGAGTTCCGGATGGGTTGAATGCTGATGGTCATTTTTTCAGAGTAACCTACTGCCTTCATGATTCTGTTTTGGCGGCTGCGTTGAAAAGAAATGGTCCAAAGAGAGTTATGCAACCCCTCCGTCTCTCCACCCAGACTGGGAAGGTTTCTTCCTTTCCACCCTTTTTGCATTGATTGATTGCACTGAACTCAAATGACAAGAGTAGCTTTTGATACGGGTTGGTTCGCCACCAAAACGGCCGGTAGAATTTTCATTTATGTTGCCAAAAGGTCACGATGCTTCTTGATGGACTGTGGTGGTATTCCCAGGATCTACACAATTGTACACACGCACATATATATATATATACATATATATATATATACATATATATATATATATATATACAAACATGAATGTACTGAACACTGATCAATGCCTCATTCCGAAGGTGTTCGTTCCGAGTCCTGGAACGAGATGCCTGGCCAGCAGCTGGAGGTTTGAAGCATTTTACATAGAAATCAATGGAAATCACCAGCTGAAATCCATGGATATCCCTCCTTTTACGTTGGATCAGCTTGCAGGGAGCGTCCTGTTCTAGCTCTGGGGAGGGTCAGTGTTGGAGACTTTTAGTCAGCTGTTGGCAAGGCCCTGAAACAGGTGGATGGGGGGCGATTCACCACAACGGCCGCTTCGAAGTTGTGGATTCCGAAAAATTCTCGGGGTACCACCAGTTTTCCATTTCTAGATGGATTTTCCATGAAATTTTCACTCATTATAAACATCCATTATATAAACCATCCAGCTATAAACCATTATAACCATCCATTATATAAACCATCCAGCTACTGGGCATTTCCCATCACGAAACCGAACCCCCATTTCTACGCCGTAGAAACTCACACTTTTCCGGTCATCCCCATGCCTTGTTGAGGATGGGCGGATGCTGGCATGAGCCTCCTCAGCGGCTGCAGACTTTGGCCTTTGAGGTGGAGATTTTTTGGGTAGGCGACGGGATCTGGGCTACTAAAAAGCAAGAGCTATGCTGCCATTTGATGGGCAAATGGTTTAATTATGTTTAATTGTTATGGATGTTATAGTAGCAACAATTAATCTATATTATATAATCTGTTAAAGTTATGGCTGTTTTATAATTAATCTCTTATAAATGATTATAAATGGCTCTTTTATAACATTAAAACATTAATATAAAAACCCTATTTAAGAACACAAGCTGCTGAACATCGACATGGCTATGCCACCGGCTTCCTTTAGGGCGGCGGCATCGCTGTTTGCAGCAGGAAACCACCGCCTTTTTTGTAAGCAAAGCTTTGGAATCATAAAGCATAGTAAACGCACTTGTGCTACTACTCGTATTAGTATTTATTATTATTTATTATTATTATTATTAGTAGTAGTAAAGTATGAGTATAAATATTAGTATAAGATAGTATAAGTATTAGTATAAGTACTAGTATACGCATAAGTATTGGCATTCCTTTTCGTACTAATCATTAAGTACCAGTATTAGCATTAGTTATCGTATTCGTATCAATATATTTAAGTCGTCTTAAGAGTATAATATATATATATATATATATTATATTAATATATATATACATAGTATCATTCGTCTATTTTTATGTCTATTACTATTAGTATATGATCACGTGCTTTTGTTCCCTGAGTCCCCAGGTGAACGACGCGTCGCCGTCAAGGCCGCCAACGCGTGGCGGCCTGTTAGCACAACTGCTTATGGCAGCCGGTGGACCTGGAGCGGGCAAGGAGGACTGCTTGGATTGCGGTTGAAAAGGGAGGAAGGGGGTAATCCGTGTATTGCATGGAAATATATGGGTTCTTAAACTCCAATATATGGCTTAGTTTTACCATAGTGTAATATTTCCTGGACACTATATGGGTTCTTAAGTCTGAAACGTTGACCAGTAGTGTACCCTCCGGTAATCAAACGTGGCTGGAAATCTATCATTGATGATTTTCCCAGCTAGAAGCCTCCATTTAGTTCGGGGATTTCCCAGCTAGCCACCTTTGAGTACCAGACGGTGTATATATATATATGTATTATATATATATATATATGTATTATATATATGTATTATATATATATATGTATTATATATATATATGTATTATATATATATGTATTATATATATATTATATTATAAGATACATATTTAATATTTATATCTATTTTCATGAATGAGAGAATTGCACTTTCTGATGCATGCTGCAAAACCATTCATTGTGGGGGCATCACTGCTAATTGTCCGGGTCTATCTCCCCTGCGGCTGGCAGGATTTTTCTACCTTTGTTGCGTTGCTCCGGGGCGTGGGAGTCATGGACACCCGGGTGGAGCGAATGGCTTGGGAGGCGCTTCCTGTCCATGCGACTTGGGAGTATCATGGCTTGGGATACCATGTTTTGGGGGATGAACATCCATTTACCGGTTTCTTCCATCCATAGTATTATGAGAATATGGTACTTCCCAAAGGTACTGATAGAAGCCATAAGATAGGATGTTGTTGATGATATGTACCATTTACCCGGTTTTCAAATGTGACCAGAAGGGTACCAGGGGGTCAAAAGCCACATCCATTCAGGTTCAAGTCTTATTTCCAGAAACCTGGTTGGGTCTTCAAGTTACGGCTATTTTCATGGGAAGAAGTACATAACCAAATGACGGGATTTTGGGGTAGCAAAGCGTGACACACCCATTCATCCTTCCGGTTGTCTTTTCAAGGCTTCATAATCTGGGTTTACCTCCCCACAAAGCTTCCAAAACGCACCACGTAGGGCAATGCAAGCAGAGTTTGCCAGTCAATGGGGCTGCCTACTTTTCATTTTTGAATTGAAAGCTACCGGCCTTTTCCGAACGAGTATCCATGTTGTTTGATGCTTTCAAAACGTCGCGTCCATGTTCATGATATACATACCTAGAACCCAAATGACCATTGTTTTGGAGGTTTTGATCCATAACATTTAGGCTTAACCCTCGTGGTTTTATTTGCCAACATCGGGGTCATCAGGGGTCATCTGGTTGCAGGTATCTATATCTATACGTATATGTAATTATATGTTCATGTATGTATACATATATATATATACCTACGCACATATACATATACATGTATATATACATATATATAAATATATATATATTATATGTAAATATATTTACATATCTATATATATATATATGTATGTATACATATATATATATACATATACACGTATGCATATGTATATATATATATACATATTACATAATGTGGTCCACCCAATAGTACACAACTTGGGGATGGTTTAATATCGGCTTTACCACATTATGTAATATCTACCCATACATATATTCGGTTTACCACATTATGTTGACATTAGTGTATCTATCTATATGTTCATATATGTATATATATATGTATATATATATATATGTATATATATATATGGATAATTATGTTGTATATAATATATGCATATATATATATCTATCCGTACACATATATGTATATATACATAGTCATATTCATATTTTCTGAGATGATCCCCAAAGTCTGACTTTGGGGTTAGCTTCGCCAGGCGGTCCAAAGCTTCCAATGCCGCATGCGGCAGCGGTGCACGCGACAAGAGGTGCAAAGCGGTCTTGGCGAAGCTTCAGTGACCGAAAACAACTTCGGAAAACACGGTGAGTAAAGCCGAAGAATGTTGATTTAATGGGATTTAAATGGGATTTAAGCTGGTTTAACCAGTAAAAAATGTGAGTTAATGCCATTTTAGCGGGATTTGACGAGCCAAAATTGTTGGTTTTTTATGGTATATTATTAATCTGGATTGGAATATCATGGGGATATCACTCACCCTGGGTCTGTCTGAAATGAAGTATATCCGTAAACTGGCAGGTTTACTAAAATTATGAATATTCATTTGTTTTGCATACATGTATTTGATATGTATGCTTACATATTAACACACATTTGCAAAGTATGATCATACGTATGTTTTTATGTTACACATACGCAGCATATGCGCATTCTTTTGAGCAATCCCAAACCGCTTGAGTTTTGAATAGAGATACCAGGTGTGCGATATAAATATATATATATATAATGCAATACAATACAATACAATATAATATAATATAATATAGTATAATATAATATATCAATTTATGTTGAATATATACGTCTCATCGGAGTGTTTTTTCGTTTTTTTTTTTTTTTAAATATGTTTTTCCCATGAGACCTGGGTGTTTGTCCAACTTTCCCACAATTTCTTGTCCAACTCTGGGAGATCCCAAGCGGCTTGTGACCGACGCAGGTGCTGTTGGCACTGGAGATCTCTGGCGCAGCGCCATCGGAAGATGCTGCAGAGTGTGGGGGCTATCGGGGACATGGCCATTGAACATCCAGGGAGATTTTCATGGGAACAATATGGGAACAATATGGGAAAATATGCGGAAATCATCATCAATGGTGGATTTCCAGCCACGTTTGATTTTTCCTGAGGATGTACACATCTGGACTTATTTAATGGTGCCTTCCAGAGAAACCTAGGGGATGATTTAAGGTTAATCCGCCAGGTTTGGTGGATGCATTGCTGGAAACCGAAGCGGAGCAACTTGATCCAAAGGGGATGGGCCGTGAAGGGGTAGTTTTTGGTGGTGAAGCCAATGGCAAACACAGACACCATGACTTTTCAGTCATGGTAAACATATGTAAACATAACATCCATCGATTGGCTTTATGATTGGGTAAACTTTCCATGGGTTTACCATTATGGGTTTACCAATGATGGGTCATTTTTTGGGATTGGATTCAGATTTACCATCCCATCTTTAGAGGAACCAGTGGATCATCGATCGAGTTAGGTGACAAGAGTTTCGCCCAACTTTCCAACTTTGCGAATCAATTTGATCGTTGATTGGGAATATAAAATTGGGAATATTAGGGTATATTTCCCAATCAATTTCCCAAAGTTTTTTTTCTTTTTCCATCTACATCCAGAACGGTGACCTCGGGATCTGGCACACTCTTTCCATCATCATGAGTGCCTTCAGGTCAACTTTTGTTGGCCCAAATAGATAGAAGATAGATGGCTATGACGGCTATGAGTCAAACCGCTGGTACCCTGGTGAAGACCAAAATAGTTCGGTAAAAAAATGGATGTTCATCCCCCCCTTTTAAAATCGTCGCATCTCACATCTTCACAATGGAAAACCCCATGGGAAAACTGGTTTTATAGATGATGTTTTCCATCTATTATCCATCTATAGATGTTTATATATCCATCTATAGATGATGTTCCCTTTTTAGTATATTGATATACTGTATATGTCAATGCCCCCATCTAGTTTTTCGGACTTTCCTGTTGAGCTGACACCGCAAAAAAGGCAGGGGCCAATGAGAAGGATTCGCAAACCTCAGTGGACACAAGCTCCATCTCCGAGCGGTGCCGCTTCCCTAGGCCGGGGGATGATGACTTGATGCGAAGCCCAAGCCGCTCGCTGTTTTTTTGGCCCCCATTTGTTGCTGAAACTCTCCCATTCTAGGCGCTTTGCCCGATCACATGCGATCTGGCTGTCCAATTTGCGAGGCGCCGGGGCACGGGCAGATTTCACTGAACGAGCATTCCTCTTTGTGGATCTGGGATCATCTGGGTAAACCTTGGGGTTCATGGGTTTTATTTCTGGCATTTTCTGGGGAACTTTTGGGAGAGTTGTTACATTGTCGCCTCAGCCTGCCCGTTGCGCAAATTTGAAAACACCTTTGCAACAGGGAACGGACATAACCTTCCGGGATCGGTGTTGCAGGGTATCAAGGATTTGCCATGCTCCTACACAGTAGGCATATGTAAACATCGTTTTTGCAGTGTGGATGTTAATCATGTACAACCACGTGTACAATCACACATGAGTCACATGAGTATAAGTTCTCCATTTGGTAGCCAGAAAAGATGGTTCGATAACAGTAATACGTGTTTTCCATGCATTTTTCTTGTTAATATCCCTTTCTTTACCTCACCCCCCAACAAAGCGAATGTGCATCCCAGTTACTAAGTTGGTGTAACTATAACATACCCAAATTATGTAATTTCAGTTATATATGGGATGTAGCCCGCCGAGCCATGATCACTACTTACTATATAACTGTGTCCCGCAGCCGCAGAAAGCTTCCCTAATCTTAGTTCCCTTTACTCGGACTTGTTGGTAGGTGTGCGGTGGCCGTGGCCACAGCAAAAGCGCGCCACATTTGGTGTCCAAGCGTAGTGAAACCTGGTGCCAGCGGCCCTTGCCCAAGTTCTGGGGTGGAGTTTGTGGAGGTGAAGGTGCAGAGCTGAGCGGATGGCAGGGAGAAAATTGTGGACTGAAAGAAAAAAACAGGGACATAATTAGAAGAAAACATCCACGCAAATTGGCATAATAACTGATTCAGATTCCGTTTTCAGCTGGTAATGGCCAGAAAATTGGCATTTTAATAAAGAGGTAAATCGTAAAATGTCTGCAGGATTTTCCAGCAGCTGTTGCCAGAGGACACGCTACGATTTTTCAACATGGAATTAGAAATTGACTGTCCAAAAAGGAAATGATGGAACATGCACATGATATACATAATATATATATATACAGACAGATATATATGCAGTCTAGGAATGATAGGAACATCATCGGTGTATGTCCAAGACTTGGTGACGGGTAAGTACCCCCCTGAGTGCAATCCAAACTACGACAAAGTGTGAGATGGGGCCTGGGGCACCGAATTTTCAGACAAAGCCATTTGCTTAAACACCTTCTCAACATTTGGTGAAGTCTTGAAGCCTTTGAAAGATCTTTGACTAATGAAAGACCTTTGAAAGACTTGTTGAGAGCAGCTCTAATCTACACTTTTGCTCCCGTGGAAGGCCAATTCCTACTTGCTAGTACAGGAGGGGTTTATTCATTGGATGTCTACTTCATATGAATTCACCCCATATATAGCTGTGCTGGATACACCCCTTTTTCATCCAAGATGGAACCCAAGAGTTGGATATAGTTGGATTATATCACCTTGAGTCATCTGAATAGTTGAATTATATCACTAAAGTTGGATATAACCAGACATATGGTCCAACTTTATAGTCAGTTGATACCATCAGAAGTATGAACTCAACTTGGAGAATCTAGGAGAAAGTTCTCATCCCTTCCCCAACCGATATTAAACAGCCCCGTTACCGAAACCAAGTGGTTCAGGTCTGTGACCAGGACCAATGGAGTGTTTCTTATATGAACCGATGGTCATTTATGTAGATCATTATACCATGGGGATCTACATAAATGACCTTAAATGACCAAAAAAAACATAGATGAACATCCAGAAATACCCATGGTTATTTTAAATGTTATTTTTAGATTTTTTAGATGGATGACTCATGGATGACTCATCTTAATCACATCCCCATCTTAAAAACATCCATCATTCATAGAGATCATCTTCCCAGTACCCATGGGCCCATGGAAGATTTTCCCATGGGACCAGGACACGAGCCCTGGCAGTGTCCGGGGCTTCATCAGGTGCCGACGAAGCTGGAGCTGTGGAGTTTTCACCAAGCTCTCATTGATAGAGCAGATGGGAATATCATGGATGTATATATATATATGTATATAATATATATGTATATATATATGTATATATATATATGTATATATATACACACATACACTAGTAAATCTAGTAACTAACTAACATACCATGATATTTGGGTTGGTCTGACCATAGGGTATACTACCCCCCAGTTATGGCTACATTTTGACAGGGAGAATGATGATTGATCAATGGATAAAAATATGTACCCTATTTTCAGACAAATTTTCAGACAAACCATGACTTTGAATCACAAAAACTCCCTTGTCGGAATCTTGTTCAGGACCCACTGGGCGTGCCTCGCTGTTGGAAGTGCCTGGGCCGTTTGCCCAGCCTTTCACACGAAGGCCTTTGGGGCTCATTTGCGATCACAGGGATACAGGGGTTGAAGCAACATTTTTTGGGGGACGTTGGGCACATGGGGTATAAACCATGCTGGTTTCATCCAAAAGATGACCAACGCAGATACAATTTGGAGATGTCAAAAAACCTGAAGACCGACCCAGCTGCAACATCTTCATATTCACTATTTAGATTTATATATATAGGGGGTGATAAACTCTACGTCTCCTCCCACATTCCATTAAGCGTTTTCTCCTTTCACATTGCAATGATTGTCTCCTCCTGGGCACAGCCCTTGCTGGAAACTTCGCAAGGTTGTCATGATCTATAAAGGCAACCAGAAGAACAGCAGCCGCAGCAGCTTTCGAGCCCGTCGATCTCTCTCAACTCCTCTTTCCTTGCTACGACGCCTCACTGTTTTTTTTGAATGCCACTCCACCTCTCTTTACATCCTTTTCCTCGACTGGTCCCAGGCCTTTGACTCTATTTAAAGGCTTACGCCTGACAGCCAGGTGCCGGCCAAGCAACGACGTGTGGCGTATGGTGTGGGAAGGTTGGGCCGAGATTCTCCTCACAAACCCAGGGAGGGCTATGTTGAACTGAGGCAGGCATAATGCGCAGTGCTTGCCTGTATGGAAGCAGTCTGAGCCTATGTGGAGCGCAGGTTGTGCCCATGTTGGGCCAAGTCGGGCCCATGTTGAGCCATCTTGGGCCCATCTTGGGCTTATGTTGTGCCAAGTCGGGCCCATGTTGAGGCATGTTGGGCCCGTCTTGGGCCTATATTGGCCCGGGTTGGGCCTATGTTGGGCTCTGTTGGGCTCATCTTGGGCCCATGTTTGGGCCTATGTTGGGCCCATGTTGGCCTGTATTGGGCCGATGTTGGCCCATGTTGAGCCATCTTGGGAGCTATGTTGGGGCCATGTTAGGGCCATCTATGTTGAAACGATCTTAAGATGCAACTTTTTCCGCCCCGGGCCCCCTCCTGGAGCCCAAAACGATGTTTTCGAACGCCGCAAGCAAAATACACCGTAAATTACAGGGACTTCAGTCGGGGGCCCCGGGGTAGGTCAGAGGTGGGTCGGCGGCAGGGGGCGCAGCGCCTATAACCTTCGGTTACCACCGAAGGCCTCCGGCAAGGACGGGCTGCGTGGCCGGCGCCCGGATATGGCATCCCCCCACTTCTTGTCCAGGCCATGATGGCTCTCTACCACAATGGCAATTTTTTTGTCACAGACCCACAGGCCCTTCGGGGGACTCCCCCTGCTTTTCTTTGTCCAGGGGCATCCGTCAAGGCTGCTTAGCCGCTTAGCAGTTATTCTCTCTGCCTTCACCTCCAACCTCCACTCCTTTTTCCAAGACATTTTCTCCTATGTACCATGGACATCCATGGACTTTTTCATTCTCACATCCTCTCACTGACGTGGAATGCGTTGATGACACTGTTCTCATTGCCCGCACCAATGAGACCCTTTCTTGAATTCTGCATCTCCTCCAACACCTTGCTGCCCGCATCAGTCTCCTTCTCAATGGCTCTAAATGCCAGCTCCTTACCATCCATGCTTCTCTTCCCGTTTCTCTTTCGCTCCATGCAGATGCTTCCTCCCCATGCAATTGCCCCTTCTGCGCTCTTTTCTTTCTTACCACTCCTGATCCGGGTCACTTGATACTCCTCTCACTCCACTAACCAGTGCCAAGTATCTTGGCTCATATATCACTCCAACCTCTTCTTCTGCCCAGATGTCAACTTTCGTTGTTCTCAGGCCTCATCAGCCTTCAAACTCTCGATCCATTATTTTTTTCGACGCCCACTTCTCTCCCTCCCAACGGTTCAAACTCCGAGTTTATACCCAGATTGTTCAGGCCATTCACGGATCTGAGTCCCAGACATACTCTCCAGCCCACATTACTAAAATTGACAGCGGCTTAAAGCTCTTCGCAAAATTTTGCAAATTTAAAAGTCACCAACTGACTCCCCTTGCTCAAATGAATATCTCCTCTCCCTTTCTTATCCTATTTTACCTACCTGTATTACTTCCTCCATGCGAATCTCCGACTCCCGGATTAAATACCTTGGGCATATCCTCATCCAGATTCAGCTGAATCAGTTACTGTATCATGTTTAATCCTTCTCTCTCTCTCCCTCAGAACCATTTTATCTCCATTTAGCAGAGGAGCGCCACGAGCGCATTGGCCAGAGTTGGCATTAGCAGAATCGGCCCACCGGGCCTCAGTTCTCAGGAATACTCCTCCAATGCTAGTTGCTAGGCCATTTTACTCATGTTTTCTACCAACATTTCAGCATCGCAGAACTTAAGCATTTCTCCTTCGTGAGCATGAAACAATGGTATGATACCACTCGATTTCTTCGTATTTTATTACCCATTGCAGAAAACCAAGAACGATGGCTTCGACTTACCCCGAAATTGACATAAGTAACCAGCTTGGGGTGCGCTGCTGTGTACGTGTGGCTCAATATGAGCCGCATATCGCTTCTGAAAAAAAATATAGGGGATGATCAGAATTCATGGGGAATCCCGTTCTTGACCAACCAGTGGAATGACAGAGGAATTTTGAAGACTGCTCAGTTGGGCTTGGCGGCTTGGCCCGTCAGGAGAGCATCCGGAGGTGAACCCCTTCTTGGCGCAACACTTGCCCTGCGAGGCACCGATGACGATGACAGCGCCCGGAGATTGCTGTTCGCCCCAAAAAAGAGAAACAAGTATAGAGGAAAGTGAAATCCTACCCAAGTAGTGTTAAATGTCTTTTCTATCTCATTGGAGGTTAGTATAGTTTCCGAAATGCTTCGTAAAACCATGTAAAATCATACGTAAAACATCATGTAAAACCATGTAAAAGACCATGTAAAACCATGTAAAACCTCTGGCTCCCATGTCAATGGGGGAGATGAACATCCATAAGCAAGAAGATAAATACGTAGTGTATCGTACTGTCATATTCATATTTTCTACAGGGTGCCAGGATTTTGACCCGCATGCTGCGAATTCTGCCACTTTTCTTTCATATGGGGCCATCAAAGCTTGTTAAGGATTTTTGGGGAAATCCATAGCCATTGTTACCCTCTGGTACTTAAAAATAACTATGGAACATGGAGATGGAAACTGCCAAATGACCAGAGGGTCAAACTGGGGTTGTTTTTCAGCATTTTGTCGGCGCCCAGATCTGTAGCGGCCTGGGACACACTTGGAGATGCTGTCGGAACCCGAGATAAGGCCTCCAGCTTGAGGAATGCCCAGTGTCGTTCCAAATAGCTCCAATGTTAATTCCCAAGAAATCCAAGAAGTCGTTTTCAACATTTTCTCCTGATTGTTGCTGGCAAACTTCGATCCAACATAAGAATCCCCAAAATTCAAAAACGACCGAAACATCGCCCTCCCCCGTAGAGGCCCTTGATCCAAGCTAGAAAGCAGGTTCCCAAGAAGTAGTGTCAAACCATGAGAATCCCCAGCATTTGAAGAGAATGGACACATCGCCCCACCCAACCCCCCGAACCCCTTGCCTACCTAAATCAACGTAGACCCGCCATTTTTGGAGGGGTTGGAAGATGAGTTTCCACTAGAGATAGAGATGGTTCAAAATTTCAGGATGAAACTGTTGATTGGGGGAACCCTTCCCAGCACAAAATACTTCCACTGATGTTATGAATTCCTGCCCCCAATGGAGGTAGGCATGAGGTAGTAATTTTTTAATAATTGGATAAGGGGGCCATTTGGAGTCTTATGAATGTTCTTAAAATGAGGGACCCAAAATCATCAAACATGGACCGTCTTCAATAGGGAAACCATCTCCGATTCCGGACACATCCATTTGGGGAATCGTTATACCACTGTTTTTTTTGGGTGGGAGAGGATCTCTAAAGCATATGGAAGAAACCAAAGGTTGGACAGAGACTCTCTGAATGTCTATAATCATTGGGTATGGGCTATTGTTTGGCTATCCCCAGACCCCAGACGGATGGGATATTTCAGGAGGCAGAACTCCGACCTCGATCATCACTGAGGTCCACATATGGATGGTGTCGACACAGTAGATATCCGTCAGGCTGCCGAAGCCGCCTCCAGTTGTGTGTCATAAAAATCTTACCACGACTTTCATGAAATCATGGGGAAATTGATGATCAAGCACTGGTCCTTAGAATCTATTAGAAGGGAAGGGTCAATAGTTATTATTATTCCCTCATTCCCTACTAAGTACCAGTGAGAATTGATGATCAAACACAGATGATTGTGAAGAATGTCAGAGCAGGGCGTCCTTTTCAACGCTGCAGTTCGAGTGCCTGCGTGGCGCCTTCAACGCAGAAAGCCTGTATCGAAGACTTTCAGGTAAAAGGTTATATTTGATATATATAGCTATATACGCATCAAGCAGTGCAGTTTCAGAAGATAAGGGCCGAATGCCAAAAGGAAGAATGTGCCTAGAGAACGTCTGATTAATTATTCCCCACCTGCCAGGTGAGGGTTGTTAGATTTTATCAGAGCTGTTCTCCTCCTCCTCCTCCTCCTCCGCCTCCGCATCTGCCTCCACCTCCTCCGCCTCCTCCTCCTCCTCGCAGTCCAGATCCCAGTGGGCACAGCCGGACCTCCACCGCGAGCGCCAGATCCCAGTGGGCACTGCCGGACCTCCACCGCGAGCTCCAGATCCCAGTCGGCACTGCCGGACCTCAACCGCGACTTCCAGGTTGCAGTGGGCACTGCCGGACCTCAACCGCGACTTCCAGATCGCAGTGGGCACTGCCGGACCTCAACGGGAAGAATGTGAGAAAAGATGTCAGATAGAATGTCAGAAGATTTGTGAGATAGAATGCCAGAAGATATGTCAGATAGAATGCCAGAAGATATGCCAGATAGAATGCCAGATAGAATGCCAGAAGATATGCCAGAACATATGCCAGAAGATATGCCAGATAGAATGCCAAATAGAATGGCAGAAGATGTCAGAAGACATGTCAGATAGAATGCCAGAAAATTTGCCAGTAAGAAAATATATAGATACCATGGTGGGGATCATTCGAAATAAAATAATTATCTTATTTATATATATATATGGTATGGATATATTAAATTAGAATAAACTAGAAAAAACTAATTAATTATAATACTGAAAGTGCAGGACTGCACACAAACTTTTACCCTAGCCTCGGGCCGTGACCGGCTTCCAGTCGCTCACAACTCACACTAACCCCCTTTGGAGCTAGTGTTCCTCAGCTTGAAGACGAAGAGGATGATGTATCCGGAACTTCTGCATTGACTCGTCCGGAATCCAATTGTTTCGCTAACTCCTGCAATGCCTCCTTGGTTATGCTCGTGGCCTCATGTTCCTCTGCCACAGCTAACCGTACAAATTCAAGAGGGACACCTTTCAGTTTGTTCTTGTACCGGACCCAGACTCTCTTGATGGACCCGTCCTTTCTCTCGATTGCTGCCACCACCGCTGGTCCGATCCATGAGATGTTGTCCTGTAGCCTCCGTGCCAAACCTCTCCTGTGTGCCGGAGGTTCCCAGAACATCACTTGAGCTCCTTCTGTGAGCAACTCCAGTTTGGGCAGCCTAGCTCTGGAACCTGC
>Ga0126342_10002510_pt1 | contig 28751 bp, 30 predicted proteins | sample Cyp1metagenome_FD_92528 | JGI IMG/M metagenome (GOLD analysis project Ga0126342, IMG submission 92528) | Coral microbial communities from Lord Howe Island, Old Settlement Bay, Australia - Cyphastrea 1 metagenome | ecosystem: Host-associated > Invertebrates > Cnidaria > Coral ... | reverse complement strand
TGTGTATGTGTGTATGTGTGTATGTGTGTATGTGTGTATGTGTGTATGTGTGTATGTGTGTATGTGTGTATGTGTGTATGTGTGTATGTGTGTATGTGTGTATGTGTGTATGTGTGTATATGTATATGTATATGTATATAATCATGTGGGTTTTACCCCACTTACCCCCCTTACCCCCCAGCCAACTCAGGGAAACTGTGACTGTACAAAAATGTAGATCGGTAACCGAGTTCGATGGCTTGGTATGTAGATTCCCTTCTGGATCATCAAAGATTAGCCATCTTAATTTTGGGATGATTTGGGGGTATAATTTGCCATTGCAAACCCATGTGGGTCTAACCCGCAGCGCCCAATCTTCAAAATCTCCACTCTTGACACAACAAATTTTGCCCGGCCTGTGATCATTAGACATAGCCTACCGCCTTACATAGAAACCTGGCAATTTTAAATCCGCATCTTCATGTGGAATCATCCGTACTGTAAATAGGGAATGCTCAGTTGCCAGGATACATTATCAGAGGGTATCTTGAAAACTACAGAGGGTTCGAAGCCATTCACCGGACTTACGTATGACACTCAACTACATGAAAGCTCTTCACCAGCACTGAGTAACAAAATCCAATCTATGTCAAAAATGAACATAGCTTTGGTGATTCAAAAACAGACACTGTCAACTACCAAGGCCACTTGGCTACTCCACTTCCTTGGCTCATCTCAGCAGCTCTCCTCCTCTAATGGCTCTTTGCAGTAGGGGCCATGCGCGTCCTGCGCGACCGGAAGGATGATGCCCACAGAGCCATGTCTTTTGCGCATGGGGAAATCCTATGCTTTTGGTGGTTATTCATGCCCCCATTCAATCCCATTCATATGTAAATGAAAATCATTGGCGATTCAGTCCATTTTGATTTCAGAACCCTGAGACCCCGTTTTTGTTCGATGACATTGCAACAATCGCGACCTGAGGTATTGCGAGGCACCGACCCAAACCACCAATCAACTGTTGGTCCGGGGCCACAGTATAGCATAGTGATTCGTTTTCAGTCGGTAAATCATCCATGGAATTTCCAGGCTGTTCAACAGTCCAATTCCTTGGTTGTTCCGGGACACCAATTGGCTATAAGATGGTTAGTTGTGAGCTCTTGCTAAGCTGTGAAATGTCACTGACCCTTCTCGGAATAGTCTCAACACTCATCAGTGGAAACGCCATCAGCGTTGCCAAATCCTCAAAATGGATTTTGATTGGTCCTTAAGTCGCCCGTCCCCAAAATGTCAACTGGGTTTGGGCCCCAATAATGCCATTTTGGGGAAGCCAAACAAAAAAATGGTACAGACCAGCCGGTTCAACATCATATGCCCCCATACCCATACACCATACCATGTTGGTGATCCTTTTGGCCGGCGTGACATATTCGAAGGCGAGATATGGGCATATTCTTCATCTTGGCTTGAGAAAATCAAGTGTCTAATCATCACGCCCGGCAGTATCTTGGAGTTTACTGTAAATTCCCCTTTTGTTGGAAAAAACATAAAAAAAACATCCTCACTTTTTCCAGGGGAAAAAAAAAACGAACCCCACATCTTCCATCCCAACAAATGACTCGCACCTGGCCGATGCCACCAACAGGGCTATCCGGCTCGGACCTGGGTACCCTCAACTCCAGTGGTTAATATGGAGGTTTCCTAAGTCATGGGGGTACCCCCAAATCATCCATGTTATTTTCGGAGTTTCCATGAAGTAAACCATCCAGCTATTGGGGTACAAAAATATTTCAGGAAACCTCCAATATGGCTATAATTCTGGCTGTAACTTGGGGGGTGAATCTCCCATTTTCAGAAATGATGGGAGAACCCACTTCTGGGCCCGCGGCTGCACTGTCACTTGTGTCTCGGTCACTTCCGCTTTCGGCTCCTCCTGGGCCGCTCAGACCCGTGCACCCCAGATACAACGAGAAAAATGGGGGAAAGAAAGAGGTAAATTCACGGATTCCCCCCCTTGTGGCGATCATTTACCACGATCATTTACCAATTGGCAGGTTGGAGCCCTGAGAATTTGGGGTCAGACACAGACTATGAATCTTTGGGTGTGGCGCCATGAAACTCACGCTTTTCCACCCGCCCCACCCGCCTTGGATGATGACGTCGATCCCTGCAAACAGGGACTTCTTCGGCCCAGTTGAACTGCAACTTTACACTTTTATCATCTTTTATCAAGGAATCCTGGTGGATCCGGGTGTCCCATTTTGAGAAACTTTGATAGGTTTGAAACTGGAACATGGTGAATCTTCCGGTAGCATTTGCCAGTAGCGTGACCGCGATGAATGTGCCTTTTCCATCCTTTTTCCGACCGAGAATTGCAGTTTTGGGTGAGAAGAAATGTCTATGCTGCCTCTATTTCAGCTGATATTAACCATATATTAACCATATATTAACCATATATTAACCAGCTGTGAATCCCATAGAATGATTCTGGGATCCGGATGTCTGCTGTGACTTCCGAATGGATCGATGAGTTTCAGGCCCCCAGGCCCCGGCAACAGCGATATGTTTTTCCCAGCTCGCCCCCCTGGACCCATCGTCACCTGGTGCCGTGCTTTGGGACTTCTGCCCTTGAGCACAGAGTGCCATGCCTGGGCCAGAGTCGGCTCTATGGAAGTGTTGACGTCAGATGCCAGTGTCTGACTTAATAGTTATAATGTTGATACATATTGATAGCATGTCCAAACTAGGTAGTAAAACCCCAGCTGGACCAGCAATTCCAATCAACAAGTGTCAACCATAGTCCCTGCTACCACGGCTTCTTTTCCAGGGCTGCTTGCTGTTTGCAGCTTCAGAGCGGCAACCTGACCGTCAGGTACTGTTGAAGGTTTCAATTCCCCAAAGGGTTCAACCCAAGCAGATTAACCGAGACACAGGAAGGTCATGTTTAATCATCTAATTATAGGCCGGTTTAAAGCATGTTAAAATCCCTATGACAGTGGCTATCTCATTCTGCGCACTTTGTTGAGTAAGTGAGGCATTCATGCTTGGTTGCGGGCACCGTTGTTTGGTACATCCGACAGATTTGGACTCAACCGTGCGCACGCCACATTCAAATTCGTGCCTGAGTCACTAAGCTACAACACACAGATTCAACAAGTTTGAACCCAAGAACCAGGAACTTCATTGTTTTGCAGGTTGACAACATAATTTTCTTGGTCGGGTCCCATTTCCCCAGATTTTTTCTTGGTGCATAAAGTCACCACGATGTTTTCTGCTCCAACTCAAACACGGCTCCCCTTTCTGACCCTTTCTGACCAAGGCGCTGCTTGGAGGATCATCCCAATTAGTATGTCCCCATTCAGTGGGGTTATCCCATCCATGGCTGAAAAAACTATGGCTACAGAAAAAAAAACGCCATTCGTGGACCGAAAATCCCATCGAAAACACCTCCTCTTTCAGGTTTGCCATTGGTAGCTTCGCACCCTTGGCACTCTTGTTGCCTCGGTGACAGGATTGGGGATGGGGATATCACAGGGTAGAATGGGATATAACGGGGCAACGATATAACATTTGGGTCTATCTGAAAAATGGGGTATTTTCTGGCAGTTTGAAATAGATAAAACGGTGAAGAAAGGAGAAACCCATGCATTTTTGCGCCGTTAGACAAAGAACAGTATAGTCACTTCGGTGAAATATGGTGAAGTAATTTCCCCATGTTGGTGTTTCAGTGAAGCCGGATGGGTTTTTCGAACGTCAAAACTGAGACAACTGATGTGAAGCTGCGAAGCTGCGAAGCATCACTCAGCCATCAGCAAAGAATTCATCTTCTCTCTCCCTCTCTCCCTCTCTCCCTCTCTCTCTCTCTCTCTCTGTTAAACAAATCATGGCAATATCTCAAGTTGGCAAAATCGTTTGGACGATACCAAGCACATCAGGAACTCAGCCCTTGGGTCCGCGGCCGGCAAAACTCAACCCCTCCATCAAGCCATCTCTCCTTGGTCGCGGGTAGCCCCTGAGTACTTTCAATGGCCCAATAGTTGTGGGAGCTTCGATCTTTTTGGGGACCTGCCCGACCCCTACACGGGTCCGGAAATGGAGCATAATGGCCTTTTCACTTCAGCAGTGGGCCATCCCTGGATGTTTGATATCCCAAAATGTCAACTTTAGTCAGGAAATGGAGGATCAACCACTAGATTTTAGGGGTACCCCATTCTTAGAACATCAATTCAAACCAGCCAGAAAGCATCTAGCCATCAATGCATTCCAACCAGCCAAACAAAGTCTAACCATCGATCCGAGCGACGGGAGTTTCCCTTGGTTCCTGAGCTCGCTCTTCTCCACCAGCCTGGAGGGAACCAGATCCATCATTTATGTATATATATATATATAGTTTATATGTATCTGGAGTAGATAGAATCTGGTTGTTTTGGGAATAAACATCCTCACGAACATGGAAATATGTTCGAAAATCTCATAGTCTATCTACTTCAGGATGATGATAGAATATACATATCTATATATATAACACATATATATATATATACATTACTCAAACAACTCAGTTTTGAGTTATACCTCAAAATCTCTTGACCACCCTCAAGTGGTACACCTGGCTTAAGCGGAAACAAACACCTTGGCTGCGGGTAAAAATACGAGATCAGGGGCACGAAACGTTTTTTCTGGCATTCAAAATTGGGGTGAAAACCCAGAAAATACATGAGCAGTGTTCAAAACCCCTGTTGGTTGATGACTATATGCGGTTATAAACTATCCAATATATTGGGGATTACCACAATCCATGATGGAAACTACCAAGCGCATTTGTATCAACCCGAACGTCTCACTGCTCCCTAGAACCGCAGTTCCAATCCATTGGGGACCCCAAAATTTGGGAAACTCGCATGGCGTTTGAGGTATCGGAAGTCATGCCCGGGTATCAGATGGTCAATCCCGTTTTGACTTCAATCCCTCTAAACTGGCTAGTGAACCACACTTAACCACTATAATATCCCATTTTCTGATGGTGAAAAATTCCACATGTCATATGATGTAACTGTATAATTTATCAATTTCCTGTAATTCCCAGATGATATCCCCATCAAAAATCTCATTAATTCTCAGATATGATGAAATGTTCATTCCTGTGTCTTTTTCCCATGAAATCCCGCCATAGTTCCGTTGCTTCCATGTTGAGATCTGCGTCCCAGGACCTTCTGAGCTTATCTCGTTGTTTTTGCTCCATCCTCTCCTCTACCGTCTCTAGGTCTTCGAGACTGGCCTGGCACGACATCGTTAAAAAAGGACCTGAACCATTGTGGTTTCATCGTTGGAAAAAAGTTGGGGATCCCTCTTAAACATTCTTAAACCAAAATAATACAGTACCAATAGCTTGGGTCATAACTTGGGGTCACCCCATTTTGTAGGAAACCCCTGTAGTCATCCTCCACTTTCTGTTGCTCGATTTCCCAGGAATCAAGAACTGAAGCTATGAATTGGCCCATCCAACAGCTACCTGAGCTCCCACCGCCCTGGGAAACCGTCCCAAAGCGTGTCGGGGGGCACCAGGTCATCGCCCAGGCAGACGAAGCGCATGACTTGCTTGCAGGCCGAGATGAAATGCACGCGGCCGTTCTCACCCACCTGCGCTTGACAAAACGAGCGGTGGCCCGGTGGCTTCTCCAAAAATGCTGGGATTCATCGGCGATGGCTATTTTGATGGGAAAATGATGACAAACCCTTGGATTTTGGATTTTTTTGGGGTGGCCTATTTCCAAACAAAGCTATGAAATTTGGCAGCCAGGAGGTGTGACAGAGAATCAAGTGCTCAGTCCTGGGTGCCTTTTTAGCGACTTTCGTAAGTTAAGTTGCCAAGATCATATCAGGCTTCAGCCATTGCTACCAGCATCACTATCATCTGGGAGGTTTCCCACAATGGTAAACCTATTTTTGATCGTTCCAAGATGGTGTCTTTTGATTATAGAAAAACCATGGGTTTTTGGATGTTTTTGGGGTACCATCTGTGACAAAACACCCATCTGTGACTGGCAGCCACCACCTGCACGTCTAGCGCAGCCACATACTTCATGGGCAGAGACTGTCAGGCAGGCTCTGAGACCAAATGGGGACATGCGGGTGAGGGATGTCTGAAAATTGTTGAAAGTATGATATACCCCAAAACTCGCATGTTCTTTAGAGGAAAAGTGATTCCCTATGCCTTATGTTCACTATTTTCAGTTGAAACTATGATATACTCCCATGATTCATGTTCTTTGCATTCCCTATTTTCAGACGAAACCCTTGCTCAGTGGTGGGTCCACCGTATGACTTCCAGCCTGCAGTGCACTAAAGGAATTGGGACCACCTGTCAACGCGCACCGCAGCCCAACTTGCGGATTCAAAAAAAGGAAACAACACAGAGGCAAATGTCTACTTGGAACATCAGATTTCCAAACTTGGGGGATACAGAGAGAAGTTTCCAAAATGCGGCTGGGAAACCGTAATCCTTTGGGAATATGGATACCCATAGCTCCTTACCGTTCGCTCCTAGGTGCCGAAGAATTACATAGCCACAAGGGTGAATGTTCCAATCATATCATGTATCATATCCCTATCATATCCCGATTACATCCATGGTGTCAATATTGCAAATCTGCAGAATTCTGCACAACAACTGCTCCCACCTGCAGGTACTGGATCATTGCCCCTTGGTGCCGTGATGCCGTGAGCCGTCGCATGAGGTGCCAACAATCAACCACTCCCCAATTGGAGTTTTTTATTGGGTATACCCCCAGGAATGGGATGAACCATCAACAAATCTTAGAAGTGAACGCCGACCCAACGATGGGGGAATCAAAGTATGAGGAATTTTTGGTATGGCCGTCCTGGACCTGGTTGCCTATCTTCAACATGTTTCATACGTCACTCTAAACCAATGGACGTCCCAACTGATAGCTTCCTGGTTTCCTAACCAATCATCCTTTGTCAGCCTTTGTCAGCCTGTGACACATGTGCACAGTCAGATCACCCTGGCGTGGTACCCACCCCCCATGTGGCCGTAACATCATTATGCGAAATTGGATGGCCCGAATCTACTTGTAGATTACAAACGATCCCAAGCGAATTGTTACGTTGTTCCTGTTGGTTATAAGTAAATATATCAAGGCGTAATTATGCATATTTTATCATATGTTTATTCATTCGTCCAAGGCATTCTGACCCTCGTGCTTTGGTCATTACATTTGGGTCAACACCTCAAGGCCTCGGAGAGACACAAATGCCAGTCATTTCTAGCAGTAGCATTTTTTTGTGATCTTTTTTGGGTACCCTCTGGTGAAGAAACGTGGCAATTGAAAATCCGCCAAAAAGGGGAATTGTTCAATGAGGAAATCGAATCTATAAATGGGATATTGTCCATTGCCATGATGATCGGGGGGTATCCCAATTGTGAATGATACCCATTACAGTAGTGATATCTCAATGTCTCTAGTACAGTAAGGAGTCATATTTGTACCAATAGGTTCTTGGTTGAAGAAGCAATGAGACTGCATCCCCATGATTCCCCACTTCTGTTCATGAAAATATCCCCAGTGGGTACTGTAGAATCCTCCTAGTGATTCCTCAGAATCCCCTTGTCTATGTGTCACGGGCTCAAAAACTCCTGTTTAGATTTTAGTGGCTACGCAATCCTACTAGAAGAGTGATAAGTTGAAAGCTTTTTATGCCTTTTCCACCTTTTGGTTTTTAAAATTCAAAACTTATAAAAACTCACATCTACTAATTATAATTATAAGTATTAACTACTGGGGAACGGCGCTGAGAGGCGCCTGGTTTTTTCAAGGGTCTCTGCTCGCACTTCCCCTTGTAACTGCGCATCGAGCTCTGCAGGCCCTTTTTTACAGTTTCCAAAAACTACTTCAACCATGAAACAAATTGCTCATGGCAGCCAATTTCTGTGAATTGTTTCCGCGCATGTTTGTTCTGCGCCGCATCCATTGCCATACCCTCACCCCACCCCCACCCCACCCCATCACCAACGTAACATCATCAACTCTAAACTTTTTTTTGGGAGTGACCAAACAATCGAAACCGCGACAAACCTACCATTGGACCATAGCCGAGCTGCTGTCCCTCGACTTCACGCAATGCCTCGCAGCATGGGATGGGTCACCCTGAAAAGCAAGGGATGAGTCGAAGGTCAAAGGTGAACACCTGTGTTACCATCAAAATTACCATCAAAATGACCATCAAAATAGAAATTCACCATCAAAATTAATGGATGGTGTTCCACATATTTCAAAAATGACCGTTTGATCGGTTGGTTAATATTAACATGTGGTATGTTTTTGAATTTCCACCTATTTCCACTTATTTGATGTGATAACGACTATAGGTCAATATTGTTGGTGAGGTGGATGATGTGGTATTCTTAACACTAGCTCTCGCCATCATCGCATTTTTCCAGTCTGTCTCAAAGTAGAGCATCCCCGATCCCGGATTGATCATCACCATTTTTCTGATTCAAAATGGCTATTTGGGGGTCTGGGGGTTTCCTAAGTCATGGGGGTACCCCCAGTTATCATCGTCGAAGACGAGTCGAAGAGTCGAAGACGAATCGAGGCCCCAGGCTTTGTTGATGAAATTCAAAGCTTGGCCCAGAGGCAACGACCTTAAAATGGAGCGGCTGCGGGTTGGTCTCAAGGTGGGGAAATGGAAAAATCGAGTGATTGAAATCTTGGGAAAATGATGGAAAACCAGCGATTTTTCAACGGGTATTCTCTCGATCTGATTGACAAACTCAACCTGAGATGTACATCGTACTTCATTCGGAACCTTCACCGCCCTGTTGCACCAAGGGAACAAGGGGCTCGAAATGGCTCGAACAGTACCCATCTTTGAGGCCAGCACATGCGATGATCAGGGTCATGCTTCAACCACAACTGCAAGCATGGAAAGGCGACAATTGAGGAGGCAACTTGAAGAGTTGACATCTTGCAGATTCAAAAGATCAGATACTTCTGCTTCACACAAGACTATTGTGACTCAATATATTCATCTCCACATACAAAGCAAAAGTATGAATGCATGATATAAATAGAAATATGTTGAGTCCTGATTGAACCCTCAACAGCAAACTTCCTCACATCTCTTCCTCAACGCAAGGCACATACGACCGCCTCCCACCATCTTTTCCGTCCCTCGCCTTCACGCAGACGTCCACGACTTCAGAGGCTGGGCTCTCCTTTCCATCCTTCGTAGAAGCGGTGGATCGTCGTTTCGCACGCCACGAAACCCTCTTTGAATGGCCACAAAATGGGTCAATATGAGAAGGGAATCCAGTGTGTCGGAAGCGATCATGGGCATGCAGAGGGGGTTCCATCAGGAGATCCACGCATCATGTGCCGCCGGTGACATTGATTTGTCCGATGGGAAAAGGGCCCCTAGCTCATTGTCTGTACTAAAACTGAGTTTTCATATCTCCATAAATGTCCATAAAGTACACAAAACAAAAGACCCAGAGAACCCAAGCCTCGTAGCCTTCCAAAATGACGGCAATGACCAAGTTCATCACCTCAGAAGGGAAACTGCTCAACAAAAGATACCAAGTGGTACTTTTGTAAGAGGTTCAAACTTTGCAGAATCCCCCACAAAATATCACAAAATTGCTCATTCCTAGTTGTCAAACAAAAAATATGGGAGTACTTAAGACCTTTGATATCCTTTGATGGTCAGGACATAGCTGAGGCAACAGGCCATGAAGGTGATGAGCAAGGTGTAGGTCACCTGAGCTGCAAAGATCGAGCCGGGTCTCAGCCTGTCAGCTATATATACATATATATATATATAATTGGAGTTTCACTGCTTAGCAACTGGAAATAACCTCTGAATTTTCTGAGATGTTGGGTAAAATGCTAAAAGTTTGGCAAGTTCCACAGTGCCCAGTGATCCGTAGCTGAGGGTGCGACCCAGAAGATGAACGAGAAATATGGGTTTTGGGCCTTAGATCCGGAGATGCACCGACAAACAAAAACATCGGAAGGGGTGGCAGCATAAGGGAGGAAGTCCAAACTGAAGTTTGGTGTGCTGACTGCACCAGTACAGCATATAGACTGTCTGTGGACACATATACATATTTTTTATATCATGTGTAAATATATATATACTGTATGTATATATATATATACTGTATGTATATATATATACTGTATGTATATGTATATATATATACTGTATGTATATATATATATATGTGCCATACATATATATATATATATATATTATATATGTACATACATACATTACATGGCATGGCATTGCATTGCATGGCATGACATGACATTACATTGTGTACATTACATTCCGCACATACATACCATGTTTGGATCTTGCATCGCATCCAATCATCAGTTTCCTTCTGCCGCAGCTGTGATTTCCCCACGCAGCTGTTTGGGTTGTCAATGAGGCACTTCTCTTTGAGCACCTGTGAGGAAGGTCATCCTACTGAAATGAACCATGGAAATCCCGTGTTTTCTGGTTGTGTTGTCCGAGCATATCCCTTTACATTGGCCATAACAGATGTTTGCTGTTTGTATGGCATGTACCGTGGTGGTTGCTTTTCTCTATTCCCACCCTTTCTTCATTTAAATTGCATTTGACCACCTATCCCTGTCTTGCTCCCATGTGGAGGTTTCCCAAAATAGGGGTACCTCCAAATCATCCACTTTAACAGGACTTTCCATTTATAAACTATCCAGCTATTGAAGTACCCCCATTTATGGAAACCCCCATGTTGCAACCGTTTGTTTCAGCCACCACCGGTGGCAGACCTCATACTTCCTGTCCGTGTCAAAGAGGTCGGTGGGCGAGCACCAGTCACCCTGTCTATAGGTGACGACCTCCGGGAAGCCAAAAAAAATTGTGTTTTCTTGTGGAAAACCATAGGATGAACCGATGGATTTTTAGGGATGACAAAGCCATATACAGCTAAGATCAGCTAAGCAGAAACCGCCGACTAGTTGATGTTTAGATGTTCCATGATGTTCCACAGCGGGTGATTGTCACAAGTCCTGTTGAACACAGGTAGGTATCAAGCAACAGGGTCAAATGGGCATTGATTTGCTGAGAAGTTTCACCTTGCTTCAGTTGAGAAAAGCCTTGGCTATCGAAGCCTGCCTTCAAAAACAGTGACCATATATACTAGTTACTAGTGACCCAAACTGTGTTGACAAACATCGAATTTGCCCTTTCCGACTCGATTTTGTGCGTTTCAAGTCTCGAGATCAGTCCTTTCACTTTCAACACCCTCCTTGAATTGCCAAAAATCGCCAAACGTTTCCAGCTTGCAAAATGCTCAAGAAGCTCAAATTCCAACATCCGTCCGCGGCCTGAGAAATTGCTAATTCGTGCATGATCTCGTTCCATGCCTCGTCACAGCTTCAAGAAATCACCGATGGCCGAGTCTGAGAAATTAGGGAAGCCATAAAAGTTGTGATCAATGATTTGGCATGATGGGACCTCAAAAAGTTGGGTTTTACCAAAGGCGTTTCAACAAAATTCCATTAAGTGGCCAAATGGCAGGAAAGCTTCAATTCCCATCTGGGAAAATGGTCGGAACCTTGGCACCGTCTTTGCGCCACCCTTTTTCACTTCATCGGAGTTGTTCCAGCAAGTGGATACCATGTCAAGTATGGTGTCACATGTCTTAAACTTATTGGGGAACAGCAAAACAGGTATGATCCATACGGGGTCCTCTCAAAAAAAAATGATAAAAGAAATTCATGGTTCAATCACCATGTTTCGAACCAAAATATGGCCATGAATTGAAGTAGCCCGTATCCCGCATTCTTGGAATCACCTAATGACACTTGATGTCTCCATTTTGTTGGCGACTTCCCGATCTTCAAAAGGGATAAATTGGTTCATTCTCCGTAAAACCCCAAGTGAAACAGTCATCATCTGTGTTTCAAAACCGCATCCGCGTGCCTCGCCAGTCGAAGCCCGGAAGAGTGTGATGAAGGCCACGATGAAATTCTGGAAGTTCCTGGCGGGGCCCAAGAGTTGCTAAAATGTCTGGGAAGAAATATGAGAAACCATGGAGGGTGTTCGGGGCTTCCCATGCCCTCTGGTAATTTAATATAGCTACTGAAAATTACTATTACCATTTGTAGTTGATTGACCTTTTAAAATGGGTGATTTTCCGTAGCTATGTTAGTTTACCAGGGGGGTATTGTTCCATTGTTTTCCCGTGTTTTTTCAATGGCCTCGTAGGGTACCCAATTTTGGAACATGACATCGCAAGCCGGGCCAGGATGACGCGTGCACATTGAGGGTGTCTCCCAGCTTTGTGGTGGCAAACAAGCTCACGCCCAGAATGCCTCGGCAGATCTCGGCGTTTCCGGTTTTAAAGTCATGGGGGATGATCCCCAGTCGTCACCAGTTGTTTCAATACTAAAATAGAGGTTTCCTGAAATGGGGCTACCCCCCAATCATCCATTTTAGTAGGATTTTCCCTTATAAACCATCCAGCTATTGGATGCCCCATTTATGGAAAACCCCGGAAACCCCCAAATGGTCATCCATCACCTGGATAATTTGGGGTACCCCCCTCCATTTCAGGAAACCTCCAAATGATGATGACAATGATGACGAGGATGACGATGACGATTATCGCTAATATCATTGTCAGTCCTATAACATCGACCGTGGTATGGACATTGATGTTGATATTGATGTTGATGTTGATATGGCTGTCAGTGTTGATGTCCATAGATTTTGATAATCTCCATGCATTGAATTCATAATGATACAGAAATGATAATGACCATGCTAATGATGATACACATTATCCATCATTATACCAGTACGGATGAGGAAACTTCTCTCGTTGAAAGTCCCCTGGAAAGCCCTGGAAAGCACCGCCGGGGCGTCCGGCTGTAGAGGATCAACAACAAGAGGAGAATCAGCAAGACATTCATCAGCTTCGGTAAGGACATCAGCAGCGCCATGAAGATTTTGTTCCTGGCACTTTTCCACTCCACCACTAAAAATTAGTGGCATGGCGTGGAGACCTGTTGTCCAAACGGCCGGATGCTTGAGTTGATGGTGTTTTTGCGGAGCAAAAGCAGGTCCGAAATGTGTGCATCTTTGAAGAAAACACCCTTCACACGCATATCTGCAGGCCAAAGTAAGTCATCTAAAAGGAAGTCCCTGCTGAACTCGCAGTAAAATTCTAGGGACTTTTGGCTCCATATGCTCCATGTCCATATCCATTGGTATACATGTGCAATGTGCATTGCATTCCCAACGCACAGGCCGCTCAATCAGCCAGCAGCACAGGCCCTTCAGAAATCGCAACAATCGGAAGAGTCGAGCCTGGGAACCAGTGGTGATGGCTGGGGCGGGTATGGTGATCGTAGCTGTTTTGGAACCCCAAAAAAGGCCATCTTCAATCCCAGTACCACTGCATCTTCTGTCACAAATACGAACTTTACGAACTTTTAAACATGTTTTAACCATTCCCAAATCAACATCTGCCAGCCACGAATTGTCACAAACAAGGTCACAAACCATCTGCTGTAGATGTGAAGTCCCAAATTCGCTGATCCCAGGATTCTAAACCTCACCAAAACCACCACTCAGCCCTTGACCAACCCTGAAAACCATTTGAAAAAAGTGGAAAAAATCATGAGAAATCTGTGCCATCTCCGGAATTTTGGGATCTTCAAATGTCCAAAATGTGCAGCCTTTCTGAGTCGGGTGCAACGCGGAAGATGCGAATCACCTGGATGATGGGATCAATGCGAACCTCAGGGCATCAGGCGGGGGTCGGTCAAACGCCTGGTGAATGTCCTGAGACGATTCGTCACGACTCGTGCTGATGTTTGGGCATACCCTCTGGTTATGTCAAAATAGCTATTGACAATCACCATTTATAGTGGATTTTCCCATTGAAAATGGTGATTTTCCATAGTTATGTTAGTTTACCAGAGGGTATCAATTTCATACCGAATCTTTAGTTCTTTCGTTCTGACCGCCAATGGACATTTCGGATCCTATCTCCAAGGATGGAAAAGTGAAACCCCAACCAGCAGCTGTGCTATGTGGGAAGCTTTTGTTTCGTACTCGACCGACGTTGTGGACATCGACGTCATGTCGCAACAGGCAACCTCCGATCAAAACTTCTCCCTTCTCAAGCTGCAAAAGCCTAAACAACAAACATATAGACAAAGAATTGCTTTAATTATCGGTTCTTTGGACAGTTTTGTCATGTTCTGGGAACCCAACATCCAATCTGAAACGAATTATCTCCAGCCGCTAGGTGCCCAGACGTTCGACGCTTTGCTGATGATGATGCCAGCTAGAGTGGCCACCTAACCACTCCAAAAAGTTTAAACTCTAAAATTAAAGGATCATCGGATGGTCTGTTTGGAGATCCTTTTCATCAACGTTATAGCACATTGTACGTATATAAATATATAATACATATATATATAATTATATAATTATCTGATTATATAACCTATATACCTATATATATATATATATACATTAATTTAACCGTCTTGGATCAAAGATCATCATCAAATCACCAACTTTCATCAACTTCTGGTGGCACTCACAGTCTGGTTGCAAACATCGTCCATACCGTGGCAAACTCCCCAGCACCCGTTTGGTGTGTCAGACGAGAAAAAGAAACAACTTTGATCCCTTAAATTGCAATGTTTATCCCTGAGATATCCTGAAGTCACTCAAGTTTTCTATGTTTACTTCTTTGTTTCTACTTTTACTTCTTGTTCCTATGTGTTTACCTATGTTCACTTGTTGTTCATTCCCCATCATCTTCAGGACATGCGGCCACACAGCTGAAATCGAAGATGTTCCAGCGATCACCTCCGTTCCGCGTTCGTCGCGTTCGGTAAATGCGGTGAAGGGATGCTTCCCGAATCATGCTGGATGATACCATTACTATAATCTATTAAAAATCACCAATAATTCTCCAGCAATTCATCGGAATGATGATTTCTATTTTAAAAAAAAAAACAACAACCCCATTGGTGAATTACTATTATCATGATATGATTCAAGAATCAGTAATCATTAAGGCAACTATCCCATCATTATAATACGTCGCCAAGCTGAGTGAAGACCGTTTATGGGGATACTTACCCCATACATTCACCATCATGTACAAAGTGAGGTCATTGTAATGTATGTTGTAGGTGATGTTCTTTGTTGGCTGCTTTTAGTCAATATTTTGAATGAGAAGAAAACCCAACAAGCTCAGCAGCAACAGTACATAGGAATTCACGCAGCGAATGATTGGGGAGCAGCTGATGAATTGAGGGGAGCTGCCCGAAAAGTTACTATCTGCTTGAGTTTGACATAGAGACCTACCCAATTAAACCAGTGAAACCAAGCACGAGTTCATAAACCTGGTGCCAGCAGTGCTCCATTCGGAACCCCTCAAACATGGGGCAGCAATCGACCCACAACAAATGGTGAGTCTTGAAGCACAGCCAGGAATGCGCGAAGTGATTGGGTAGCCCCCAAAATGGCATGGTTTCAGATCGTCAAGATGACAAACACTTGTTGAGCGGCATTTTTTTGTGAGGCATCAAAAGACTCGACAGTCACACCTCAACCGGACAGAAGCCACAAACATCACAAACCATCAAGAAAGTCCAGCTGCATCCTGCTTCTTATCGGATTTTACCATGTTTTGCACATCATTAGTCAACCGACCTTCTCATCCCGGACTCATCCCCAGATTCCCACAGCTATTCCAAACCCCTGAGGGTCTGCACCCCAGTAGTTCCCATGCAACGCAAAGAGCTTCAAGACGCACTCCACAGTAAAAATGCCCGCAAAGACCTCAAAAAAAATACAAAGATGGAACTGAGCCGCAAAATGACGGGAAAACGTGTTGAGCTGTTTGGGCTTAATATTTGGCACCCAAAGATTTACGGGATCTAACTCATCCAAAATATGAGAGTTCTGGATTCTGAGCAGATGTCCGATTTGAGAGCTTGAGATATTGAAAGCTTCTCATTCCAGAGCAGCAACGCCTGGTGTCAAACTCCAGGGCGAACCCAGAACCGCCCAGCTGCGCTGAGCTCCGTCACGTAGTTCACGATTTCCAGGAAGGAATCGAACCACACGAAGGGGGTGGGCGTGATCTTGGCAGCCTCAAGGCGGACGGCAGAATTTCCAGCCCAGTCAAAATGACGATCTGCCGAGCTCGGGACTAGGAAAAGCGTGTTCACCACAATGGCGCCCATGATGAACGTTTCAAAGGCCGGACTCGATACCTGCTCCCAGCTCTCGGTGTGCGGGGTTCATGTTTGGGTCTGTACCCCAAAATTCCTGAAGTTGGCTGCAACGTAGATTTGTAAGAAGACAACTTTCAGGAACCAACAAAAAGAGATAGTAAACCTGGAAAGCCCCACTTTCAATGGGCAGCAGAAAGCAGTAGATCCTATATAGATTGAGATCACATTTTCTGTACACCTAGCACCCCTTCTTGCCATCCATTGATTGCCGCTGAGAAAAAGATGTCAACCTTTTGCAGGGGGAACAAGTACCATCCGAGTCCAATCCCGGGGCACGAAGTAGTAGACTTGACGTCTGCACGCTGGCTTCTCATGCAAATCCCTGGCATAGAAAGACACTCTCAAAGATGGGTGTTGAACCTCATAGCCCTATCCCACCAACTTGACAACTGCAAACTCTGGCGAAGCGGTCATCTCACACTTGTGAACACTGCAAACACAAAACACAACAACAGGTTACCAAAAATCACAGAAGCAATAGTTGTTCTTAGTTTGATAGATGGGCTGTCTTCGCCTCTTGACTAAACACCTGCGCGGGTCAATTGGGTTTACCATCTTCGGAAGTGGGTTGCAGATGGTTGCGGAGCCACACTTGGCCACATGCCAGACAGGCGTCATGTTCACAATCTGCCGCCTGGGACAAAATGGCTAAATGGTAACCTACAGTAGGGATAGACTGAAAATAGTTGGATGAATTTGGTGGGTATAGTGTGGTATGAATTGGTATAAGCTGGAGATATGATGTAACTACAACTTTGGTGGGTTTGTATAATTAATGTCAACCCCAGACGCATAGACTCCTGTTGATGAACCAAAAAAACAATGATCTGTTACTACAATGGGACCTCAATGGACCTCACAGTAAAACACCCCGTGACATCGACATTCCAAAAGCAGCCATGTCGGGGGGTCATGTCCGAGGCTATCGACTGCCGTCCCTCAATGTCCAGTTGGCCGTTCATCCATTTCTACCCTTGCAGTGGTAACTTCCCAGCAACGATAGGGGCTTCATAAGCCCCATAAAATAGGGGTTCATGGAAGTTCAACAACTATACCCAATTTTGGGGTGGTATTCTTCAAACAGAAAACATCTCTTCCCTCGTCCATTTATCAACCCTGGAAGCCAAACATGGCAGGTTCCACCTGGCATAGAGGCTGGTGATGCAGTTGATCCAATTCTTCTGCGGCTCAGTCAAAGCGACCTCGCTACGCGCTGCCATGCGCTGCCGCACCGGAGGATATGCTCAGAACATCTCAGAACCATGGTGAAGTTGGTGATGAAAATATGGGTATGGATCAATACCTATTAATACCATTTTTAGGGGGATGAACATCCATTTACCAGCTATTTTGATGTTCACCAGGGGTACAAGGTTTTGACACACTGCCATATGAATTAATCATTTAATCCTACTGGACGTGCCATCAAAGCATGCTGCTTGAGTTGCTCACGACCTCAAAAGTACCCAGTTGCAAGGTGCCGGTGGATCAAAACCCTACCAGATTCAAACATGGATTCCCATAAATCATCATAAATCCAAGCGATTTGGCAGAAACCACGGGATTTTTTTCTTCCGGAATTTTGCAGAAGCCCCGGACGTTGTTGCTGGTCGGCTTCATCTCCATAAACTTGTCCACAATGACGCCCACGCTCAAGTTCACGATGAACCTATCGGATCGAGCGGATCTGGGGATCTACATCAGTTCTGTGGCTGAACCTAGCGACAGATCGAGAATTCATCCACAAAGATGGGGATTGAGCCAAAAGCCTATAGAAATAGTTGTTTTGAAACATAAAACATGTCGCCAGAATGGTTGCTATGGATGTGAAGAGCAATCCAACTCTTGGTGAATGGGGAAAAATTGTGGTGAATTTGGGAAAGACCTTTGCATCAGTGTGTTGATTTTTCAGGCTTTTTGCATATGGCTCCACCATGGAGGAGGCTCCCATTCTTCCGATGGTTCCTTCGACAGGCGATTCCGATGGTATTTGGTTACAAAATGGGCCCCCTGAGGCCAGTGACATGTTGCTGAAGAACAGGTAGATCATGAAGAAAGGCACCCATAACCTCGAGGCAACGTTGCTTGGGGTTCCCGAGGTTCCGTGCGGAGGGCTTGGCTGATCTCAGGCAAAGGCGTCTCGTTGGCATCCCTCTTGGGTTGCACCTCACAAACTGAGATAAACTGAGGCTTGCAACCGGCAGATCTGCCCACGGAAAACCCAGAGAAATAGCCATATAGCGCAGAAAAAGATTAAAAGAAGTGATTTGCGGTGTATTGTATGTTCCTCCTTCCAGTAAATGACTCGAAAGATACGGAAAGCACGCACCAAATTTCGGAATGTAGATCCTTTTCGGAAGGGGAAGCCACAGGTGTTCCAGGTCATTGTGTGAATTTGGAGGTTCACCATCCAAACCCCCAGCGGCCCAAGGCACGTAGGGCCCCATGGAATCGGCCGCAGAGTACATGACATCGACCCAGCCCTCCGTGGTGGAAATCTCGAAGAGAGTCAGCCTTAGCTGCGAGATATTGGGAGATGGGTCAAAATGGAAGACCTAGGGGACCACAGATGTTAGTCTAGTTTAGTATTCACCATCCAATTATTGGGGTACCTAATTTTGACCCATACCCATATTGGGAGATGGGCCAGGTGAACCCCTGCTGCCTTAGCAGTTTTGGAAATGGGTGTGGTTTCCCCGAAACCACCTTGCCACTCGTTGGAGCGGAACTCACATGGGCACAGGGGTGTTGCTTCCAAGACCATCCCAGGTCACAGTTTCAAATCCTCCAAACAAACCAAGTTTTCGGATCACTGAAGAGTAAACTGATCAGACTTTTACCAGGATCTGTTCGAAAAACTGGTCAGCTTCACAATCACCAGGTCGCAGCTCAGGTCCGGACATGGCATACCAAATGTTGTCAAAGCTCTGGCTGATGGTCGGCAACCACCTTCGCCAGGTGATGGGATTCGTCCCCGTTTCAAACATCAATAGGTTTACTATGGTTACAATCCAGTTATGCCACAGCGGCGAAATTCATCTTTCCCAAGATCGATCAAGTTCAGATTGGATGAACAGAATCGCATCAATTGTGGTTAAATCGCCAATCCTCAATATAGCTATGATATAAAATGGCCCCGTTATAGTTGATATATCTAAATTAAAAATGGTTATGTTCAATAGTTATGTTAAATGGTAAAACATGGTAAAACTATAGTGGTGATGTTCAATATTGTTCAATAGTTTACTTCATGTTTAAGTGTTAGTTTACCAGATTACCTGATTAGTTTAGCCAATTAGCTATGTTAGTTATGTTCACCATTACCTATTAGGCTTAATCAACTATTAACTATTGTTGTTACTAACTACTACTAATTAGTTGATCAGATGATTAACCTAACTAATAGCTAATGGTAACCAATCAACTATTCATGCTTATATCAACTATGATTCATTTATCAACTAATAGCCAATGGTAACTCATCAACTATGGTTATGTTAAATTTGATAGATCAGCTTGGTAACTAATCAACTAATGGTAACTAATCCTAGTAACTAATGGTTGCCATTACCAAAGGCTAAATTTTGGATATCAACTTCGCCATCGCGCCTGGAGCCCTGCTCCAGGCACAGCGCGGCGTCACGGATGAGACCCTCGCAGAACTCGGGGCACCTGGATGACCGTAACGTCACCGATGGTCGGCTCGGTGACCGTTAACGTTAACGTTAAGCATCAGTTGTTTGATCAACAAATGGTCAATAAATGATGAATAAATGATCAACAAATGATGAAACCATTACAGTAATTAAACGGAAAAAATGAAACACCGATGAGATTATGAGTTCATAAACTATGAATTAATGTGTGAGTTAGTCTATTAAACTATGATTTGATCGTCTTAATGAATGGGTTCAGAAACCAGTAATAAATGATGAATTTGCGATGACTAAGAATGATGGTTAATGACTAATCAACTGAATGCAGAAGTATTAATACTTAATTAGGAATGATTCATTCCGGTGCCGGTGAGTTGCGATTCTCATCATTTAACGCTTGGGTTTATGTTCAAGGCTGATTCTGCAACCTTGGATCACTGGTGTAACTGTTACTCCAACAGTTGGTATCCGGGATACTGAACATATGGGGATATAACATTGATAAAAAAAAAAAGGATTGGTTGAATGGTTGAATTGTTCTTATGGTGCATTCGTATACTACTTGGTTTGTTGGGAACAGTTACTACTCGACTGGTATAAGATAGGAGTATATATTGTAGGGTTGTATAGTTAGCTGGGATGGTAACCATGTAGGGGAACCATGTATAACAACAGCCATCTGATAGCCGGCACCAAAGGTGACATAAATCATCTATAATACATGAACCCAAAATGAACTAAATGCCCTGGTTTATTAGCATGGGCGGGTACAAATCTTACTACTAATCATTATATATATATATGATTATATGGGTTTATTGAGTTCAGGTTGACATTAGACAGAAAAAGCCAGCTGCGGGAAAGTCAAATTCCACCCGAAAAATCCGATGAAATGATCAGAAGGGAATCTGATCCCCCAGGAAACCCTGGCTGGTGTCCCCAGCCAGGTGTCCTGTAAACGACGCCCTTAAGATCTCCCTAAATTAAGTAGCTATCAAGCTCCATCAACCATTATAATGTTGACATTAACCACTGAGTCATTATCAAATCCCTTAAAACCAAAAAAGACATAACTGACATCACCAAGCAATCTATTTGGTTATCCACAACCCCTATAGGCCCGTCTCAACACCGTTCAAACCCATCGAAGGTTCCGCGGCACCTGCACTGCGCCTCACACTCCATGAGGCAGCTCTCGCACTGGGCACCTGGGTGACCCCACAAACGTCACCTGGACCCCAAAACAAACGTATTGAGCGATTCGTCAGCGATTCTAAGTGGATTCTCAAGCGTATTCTCAAGTGTATAAGTGTATTTCATGATAATTAAAGGATAGTTCATGATAAATCGTGTTCTGCTATGAGGTTTCATAAGTTGAATGACAAATCTTCTCCAACTATGATAGTTAATGCTAAATCCAACTATTCCTGAGCTGATAGTTTTCATGCTAAATCCAACTCTGATGGTCTGATGATGATAGTTGACTATTGGATAAAAATCTACACCGGTGATTAAAAAAAAAGGTGGATTCTAAATGGATTCTCAAGCCATTTACAAATAACTACCAGTTGATATCTATCAATATCTATCATAAACATTATACACATCATACACCAGGCGTCTAAAGGGTCATTGGAAGCTACCGGGCTTGATGTTGGTCATCCCCAGGGGTCCCGGGCTGCCCTCCAAGCCAGGTCCGCAAGCGTCCACACAGAAGTAGGGGGCCTCGTTCAAGGATTTAAGGAGAATGGACACTTTACCCTCTGGTAATTTAACATAGCTATGGAAAATCACCATTTATAATAGGTAAACCGGCCATTTTCCATGGCTATGTTAAATAACCAGATGGTATCATTAACAAATGTGATTGTCATTCATAATACTATCATTGTTGTTGTAGTTGAAGTATGATGAATGATAATAATGGATAATATGGATCATATGAATGATAATGACAACATGAACAATGACAACAATGAAAACATTAAAAATAATGAGAACAATGATAATTCATATATAGAAAATATGACAATGATATCAATGAGACCTTTTTTGATGATATGAACAAATGATAGCGATGATAATCATATTTGATCATGAATGATAACCATGTGTATAGTAAGGGGTCAAGTGTATTCAAAGATACATTCAACATCATTCAACTATGCAAATGTTGTCAGAACACCATGGTTTCACCGGGCAAACACACCTTTTTCGCACTTGGTGGAGTGATAAGAACATCGCGCGTTCGTTGTACCACAACGTCGCAGGGTGTCGAAAAAGTTGTGATTTGCCAAATATCTCTCCATGGCTTCCTAAGATGCCATATGGGTGTTTCTCTAAATTGCGGACCGTCCACGGCATGGGGAAACCCTACTGAAAGTTACAATGTTGGTGGTTTTAAGGGTCCCCAATTTGAAGCAACACCCATGATTATGGAAATGAATATTGCAATTTCATGCCCATGTATAGATAGTTTTCTCACTGAATGATATCAAAGTCGGGTTTTTACGTTCGCAGCCAGATGATTTCCCAGAGAAAACTTAGTTCTATCCTCATTTATAGATGATTTCCCCATAAAAATAGAGGTTGTTTTCCCAGCAACAAAGGCTATTTCATGTTGTTTCCTTGAAAAATCGAGGTTTTTCCAAGCATTGGACCGACTTACAGGCGGCGCTACATCTCCACTTCGTTTCCTGGTCCACCTGCGCCATGGCATGGTTTCAAGAGAAAATCATGAAAAAATGGCTGGCTTTTTTTCATGGGAAATTTGGTGGATAATACCAATTTGAAATGGTACATGTTGTTCATGGAAAATGTTAATTCTAACACTGGAAATCACCCAACAAATTTTCAATGATTCTAAGATTGGAAGCTTATGGCTGGGAAAGTCATCCAATTAAACAGGGGAAACAATCCAACAAGCCACGTGACTGATTGCCAGAGGATAAAGCTGATGATGACCCAGCCCAAAAAAAATACGTTCAGCTGGCTATGCAATCTGGTTTCCCTGAAAATTGAGCTATTTAGCTTTCTGGCCAAGGTTTACCCAGTAATGAACCCCTCCAAAATAGCTTACAAAAAAAAAACACATGAACTTCCACCTCGAAGCCAATTCAACCCATCCTTTCCATTTTGGGCTCCAAAAAATCCATGCGGCAAATGTTAAAGAACCTCCCCACAGAAGAGGTCGGCACAGCTCATGTTCTTTCCAGTCATGACCTCAACAGAGCTGCTGAAAGTCACACACAGGAGGAGCTTTCCGTTTGGGGGTACCCCAGTGATCATCGTCATTCGCCTGTTTTTTGTATTGAAAGCCATAGTTTTTCAATGGAACCATTTTAAGAAACCCCCACAAATTGTGCTCTGAAACCTCCAATGGGGGATGGGTACAAAACCACCCAATTCTGGCAACATCGGGAATGGTGACCATGGCATTTATGGTTTGGGGTTTACCACATTATATCTATAACTTATTGGAAGTCTTAATCTGGGTTTATTTGGAATACCCGGAAAAAACAATGCGTGTTTATCATTTTGCCATCAAATCTCTTATTTGCAAATTACAGTAAGTCTCATCTTCAGACACGCGCAAACTCATCATTCAGTGGTTAAACCCCCTACTTGTAATGGCTAAATCCCTATAAATTGGCCGATTAACCACTGTAACATCCAATTCAAATCACTTAAATCCCTATTTTGGATGGTCAAAATGTCTATTTCTTATAGTTTAAAACTTAAAACCTTATTTATGGCTAAAACCCTCATTTTCTATGGCTAAATCCCCATTTTTCGAACTGGGATCAGGTTCCGGCTCGGCTCCCTTACCACTTGACCGTTCGCGTCCACCATGCTACCACCACAGGGCAGCACCAATTGACGAGCTGAGCACAGGCAGAGGGGTGGTCTATGTATTCAATGGGTTGGTTGAAGCTTGGAGGACGAATCGTGTTTGTGGTTCAAAACCATAGTTCATCCATTTATGGCTTTGGCATCTCACATGGCAAAAGATCAAAAGGTGCAGAATCTTCAAGACTTGCAAATGAGGACATCCTTACAGTGAACATTAAGCTGCCATGTTTTTCGTTGGTGGAAGCTGAGTTCTAGACTCATTGCATCGACGTAGTCCAAACCTCAGAAAAAGGTGTAGCAAGGGAGCACACATCGCATGAAGCATGTCTGCAAACACTGGAGAGGTAGAGCAATGGAAAACCACCCCGTTTTCGAAAGGAACATCTGCAAAGCAGGGACTTTCGGTGTTTGAAGGAGCAAGTGAGCTAAAGCTACAGTCCCCATGTCCAACCTGGTGCAACCCCAATGGATGGGGATTGCCAAAATCATCTTTAACTTAAACCACCAGTTTCAGATCCTTCGAAATCACCATAACCCGCCATGTGTGAAGCTTCAGAGCGAACCTCTTTGCTCGGCTGCGGAGATGTTCCTGCAGAAGTTTGGTTCAACAAAAATTATCCTTCCAATAACGAGAAAAACGCCATCAAAACCTGAAATCTGAGCACTTTTACTATACCCTTTGGTACAATGTCTAAGCTTGCAAAGGAAATCATCTCGTATGATGAACAGTGTTCAAAACCGGCAACGTCGCCCCTAAACATACTGGTTGAGTGAGGCCGCGATTTCCATGTCACGGGTTAGTTCATAAAGTTCATAAGCCAGAGTAAATCAGGTACAAGTAAAACCCTCAACAATTAATCATCAATCAACCATCATTTATCAATTGTGCTCAAATATATATATATATATATCAATTATATATATATGTATCACCATGTGGATGAATCATCAATCAACCATCATTTATCATCATTTATCAATGAATATACCACCATCCCCTGAAATGATGGTTAAATCGTTGCATTTACCCAGTTTGCTATTGAAAATGGCCCGTAGAAATAGTTGATTTACCCAACTAAAAAATGGTGGATCTTTCCAGTTCGCTAGCTATGTTCATTTACCAGAGGGTAAATCCCATTAGATCCCATTGAACCATCATAAAATCCCATTAAATCCCATTAGATTCCACTAAACCACCATAAAATCCCATTAAATCCAATTAGACCCCGTTAAACCACCATAAAATCCCATTAAATCCCATTAGATTCCACTAAACCACCATAAAATCCAATTAAGCCACCCTATGGTTCTCCCCATTTTTCGATGAGAAATCTCGGGTCCTCTCCACCGAGGCCGGACAGGCGGCAGGCAACTCTTCCGTCATGGTGAGGCCCTGGAGGCGCCAGTCCCAAAGACTGGCTATGGAAGCTATGGAAGTTTCTGCATATATATATACTATGCATATATATATATATACAGCTTTGTATACAGATATACAGAAAAACAATCACAAAAACATGTAGAATGTGATATATTGGTATGTGTGTATATATATATTACATTATATTACAAGATGTAGACACCTCCCAACTCAACCCTTTTCTGCAAGGCCTTCGGACACAGCCACTCCGGTTGCATGTACCTGGGACCGCGAGGACTGTAGCGGATCCACGGGAAAACCATGGATCTCTGTTGACGTAAAAAACTCAGCTCCTCACTGCGAGTAGCCCTGCGGCAAACATCTGCCGATGCAAATTGGCCTCAGGATGAAGGGCCCTCAAATTGCTGATCTGACAAAACGTACATAATATGTATATAATATAAGTATATAGATATGTATATATGTATACACAGAGAGAGAGAGAGACGGACAGAGGGAGAGACAAACACCAACCGTTAAACACACAGAAGAAATATGTACAGTATGTAAATACGTACATTAAACTGTGTACAAGTGTGTAGATATACATATCTGTATGCATTTGCATACACAAAATTATTTGGCGGTTTGTTCATCCCCTTCAAAAACTGCAACTTTTTTGTTTGATAGATGGGTTTCCCATGGTTTAGAGTACCTACAACAGCTCAAAAATCAAGTGGTGCGAGGCTACTGAGGCTGCCACGTGTCTGAGGTCGGCCGAACATAGGACTGAGATGCCGAGGCACACGAGGCACACGAGGTTTTTTTTTCCCGAAAACATTGGTGAATCTAAGTCGTACAGATGGAAAATATATGGGAAGATATGGGAAAATTGTGTAACTATAATTTGTTCTTGTCACTTTTCCATCGGAAAAACAGGTGATACAACCACACAGGCAACGTAAAAAGAAAAATACAGAGCAATGTGTTCGTGGAAAACTGGTCATTTATTCTCCATCAGCATAGCATCGACTGTCACCTGGTAGCCTGGTAGCTGCAGCTACACCAAGGCTCCCAACGATGTTGTGAGAGGCCGGACATCCGCTGTTGTTGCCAACCTGATCACAGCCCCATGGCCCTTCAGACTTCGAAGTGATTTTTTGAAAGAACACTCTGATTGGTATCAAGAATCTGGGTTCCCCATGGTTCCCCTTGGTTCCCCTGGTATAAAAACCCTCAGAATAGCTGTTTTCCAATCTGCTCAGCGATGTTCATCAGATATGGCTGGGACGTGGGACCCCTGGGACCAATCTTTGGAACCTCCAACTCTATCTCCAACGAGTCTCTTTGTAAATGACTTGCAACTTAGAGAAAGATCCCTAAAACTCAGATAGGCCACATTCAGTTTATTTATCAATCTATTTATTGAAAATCATATTTACCTGTATGTATATAGGTATATTTACATTATATATTATAGACATAAATCCAGTCGATTTCCCCCTCAGCAACATCGACCATCGCTCCAGTGGTTCCAGGTCCAGGTGTCCCAGGCCCAAGTGGACAGCAGAGGATCAAAGCTTCCATGCATCAATCCACCCGACACCTCGAAGGTCACGTGGTATCTATGTATCTATGTTATCTATGTTGTCTATGTATCTATGTATCTATGTATCTATGTTATCTATGTATCTATGTTATCTATGTTATCTATGTTATCTATGTTATCTATGTTATCTATGTTATATATGTTATCCATGTTATCCATGTTATCTATGTTATCTATGTCATCTATGTCATCTATGTATCTATGTATCTATGTATATATGTTATCTATGTTACTATGTTATCTATGTTATCTATGTTATCTATGTTATCTATGTTATCTATGTCATCTATGTCATCTATGTCATCTATGTCATCTATGTTATCTATATTATCTATGTTGTCTATGTATCTATGTTATCTATGTTATCTATGTTATCTATGTTATCTATGTATCTATCTATCTATCTATCTATCTATTTATCTATCTATCTATCTATGTATCTATCTATCTATCTATGTATCTATCTATCTATCTATCTATCTATGTATCTATCTATCTATCTATCTATGTATCTATCTATCTATCTATCGATCTATCTATGTATCTATCTATCTATCTATCTATCTATCTACAGTATCTATCTATCTACAGTATCTATCTATCTATCTACAGTATCTATCTATCTATCTATCTATCTAATTAATCTATCTATCTATCTATCTCTCTCTCTCTCTATCTATCTATCTATCTATCTATCTATCTATCTATCTCTCTCTATCTATCTCTCTATCTATCTCTCTATCTATCTATCTACCTATCTATCTAGAAAGAGAGAGAGAGAGATGTGCTTTTTTAAAGGCTAGATTGCTAGATGCCTCACACTAGTCAAGTAGGGTGTTGTGTCACCAGGATGATGAAAAAACTTTGTGGATTGCGGGTTGAGTGGCAAGTGATGATGTTCCAAAAGCAGCGAATACGAAGGTGCAAAGCAACGAGTCCACTGCGGGGTGGCATTTTGGAAGGGCCAGAAAAGTGAAGTTTGCGATGAGTTAGTCTCCAAATCATCTGCTGATTGTGTATGCACTCCTTGTCTTTGAGACGTGGCCATGGGTTACCTCCTTGGTCGTACGCATTGCAAACATCCCAAAGACTGAGCTCCCCAGGCAGCAGCTTGATCGATGGAATCAGGCATACAGAGTGGAGTGGTAAAGTCCTGGGGTCAGCAGCTAATAGTGAACGCCTGGTGTCGGGCAAACCAATATTGGTCAGCACGTGGAGAGTCCTGTCTAGTTATTCATCTTGAAAGTTCGGAGCGTACAGGGTACTTCCCCAAAACCTTAGAATAGCGGCAGAATTTTTACAGGTCAAATCTTCCAAAATAGTTTTTGGGACAGCTTTCATACCCTGGTACCCGTCTGTTCAAACACCAAAATAGCTTGCAAATGCTGCAAATGGATGTTCACTCCCTATCCACATGGTACCAGAGGTTTTGATCCATGCCATATACTGTGTATATATATATATGTGTGTGTGTACCATCTGGTAAATTAACGTAGACCCTGAGAATCACCAATTTTAAATGGAAACGAATCTTCCAACCCCTATCTGGCAGGGTCTATGTTAATTTGCTGGAGGGTATATATCTATGTATATATATATCTATATATATATATGTATCTATATATATATATATGATTGTATATGTATCTATATATATACTATATATATATATATATCCTTGACTTTGTTGTTACTTGCTGCGTTTTCTGTTGATGCTTTGTCGATGACCTGCATCGGCGTCCTTTCCCATCTCGCGCATCAGAGCCGGCGACGTAGCGAGGTCACAGGTGTAGAAAGTGCCTGGCCGCAACGGAGCGAAAGCCTGGAACTGAGCTGGGATAGGTTAATGGTTAACAATGGTTAATGTTGGTTAATAATGGTTAATGTTGGTTAATAATGGTTAATGTTGGTTAATAATGGTTAATGTTGGTTAATAATGGTTAATGTTGGTTAATAATGGTTAATGTTGG
>Ga0126342_10002509_pt1:0-25000 | contig 28752 bp, 17 predicted proteins | sample Cyp1metagenome_FD_92528 | JGI IMG/M metagenome (GOLD analysis project Ga0126342, IMG submission 92528) | Coral microbial communities from Lord Howe Island, Old Settlement Bay, Australia - Cyphastrea 1 metagenome | ecosystem: Host-associated > Invertebrates > Cnidaria > Coral ... | reverse complement strand
AGGATAATAGATAGGAGAATAGATAGGATAACAGATAGGATAATAGATAGGATAGATAGGATTGATCTATATTGATCTATATTGATCTATCAATAGATTTATCGATCGATAGATAGATCTATAGATAGATTGATAGATAGATTGAAAGATTGATTCAGAGATAGATAGACAATGGGCATACAAACATCTACAACTGGGAACGTCAAGAACATTTGCATGCCAAAGTGTCCTCAGAATATCTTCCCGGAATTATCTGATGGCTTCACAAGGTCTTCCCATCATGTTCATGAATTTTCCTAAAACCCACAAGGTGGTGCCCCATAGTTTGCTAAGTTGGTTTATAACTCCAATAACTATGGTTTATGCTAGATATATCTTTACTATTCCTATGGTTTATAAACCTACGTTCACATCACTGGGGGGGGCACCACCTTGCAGTGGTGAATCATCGTTTTCCCCAGTCATATAGCCATTTGATGCCAATTGAAGCCCAACTGCAGGATCATCTGCTGATGCTCAGCGACCCCTTGCGAAATCTCTTCGGTGACTCCGGGCACGTGATGCGAATTGTGAATTGCTGTGTCCAACAGGACATAGGAACGATAAGTTGTTCGAAACAACACGCACTATCTCGCGCAAATTTGAGATTTATTATTTGGAAGATGTCTGATGTGAGGTGAGTATTTATACAGCATTTTTCAACAACGGTTTTATATATATATATATATAATTTATATATATATATATATATTATATATACATAGATATACATATGATCTTGGAATGATATAGTAGAGATTCGTTCAATAGTGTGGTGTTTCTTGAGTTATCTAGTGCCTATCTAGAGGTCGAAAGAAGTGACTTGGTCTTTTAATTTAGACTAACATTTACAGCATCTAGATAATTCTAGATATGCATAAACACTTATGTTATGTATACTTGATATAAATCTAACAGACAGAACACCTATGTTGAAAATTGATGCAAGATATAATGGAGCATCCGAGTATCCCATACAATACGCAGCTACTTCTTTAACATCGCTGAAATACATCGGAGTGGGGATCCGACCCCTATAAACTGACTTAGCTAACGACGACACCACCTTTTACCTGTTTGATGACGCTTGGTGGAAGATCCAAGATGCAGCATAAGCTCCGAAATTGAGCAACTAGTGATATGCTGCATTGGAAAGTAGCACCTGAAGGACAGGAACATCTATTCGATGATTTCAATTTTCAAAAACATCATGTAGATATCAAGCAGTCCTTAACTTTGATGCCATGTTTGTTGGCTTCTAAAGACCTCAAAATCTGCTGAACTGTTGCCTTTGTACCGTGTCGATTTCCGTTTTCTTCGTTGTACATCCGTTGACTCACCGTTGATGAGGTATAAGGGGTCACTACGCCTTCACTTTTAGCATGAACCATCTATTTAAGGCAGTATCTCCAAACGTTTGCCTTAAAACTCAAGATGTGCATTAGTTAACGCCCAATACGCTTTGGTCATACCTCTGATCCCGGCTTTTGTTGGTTGAATCCATCTTTTCATTCGCTAAATCCCAAGTGTTTGTCGGTCAAATCCCATTTGTTAGAGCCAAGTTCCCCTTCCATACTACAATCTTCACATTTTCTTCTGGTTATATAAAATAGTTTCACTGCTTTGTTTTTTGATGTTTTTTGTAAGTTCAACATGCTTCTATTGAACAATTTCACCTTTTTCATCCAGTCATGCCGTGCCAGCTGGCATCGAGAAGTGCAAGGAATACCGCAGAGTGACTTGGTGAAGTTTGGTTTGGTAGAGTCTGGACAAACCCTGGACGGCTACTTTGTCTTGTACTGTTTGTTTTTTAGTTGTTTATGGAAACAATATTATGGTATAATATATCTGTACTTTGTTCGTCCTTTTTGTTAAACGAAAACGAACACATGCTATCAATCTAACCAACTAAGAAATCATGCAAGGTATATATCTAAGATTGGCCATAGATTATTCAAGCACAAACGAAAAAAACCGAAAAGGTTGGAAACCTGAAGTTATGTGGGAAACAGGAAGCATCATTATCATCTAATTATCTATAACATGCAGGGATTGTTTCTGTTTTTGTCGGGGTTGCCATACAGGTTTGAGTTGATACCAGTAATAGCTGGTTGGTGGTTTGGAACATTTTTTAATTGTTCCATATATTGGGAATAATCATCCCAACTGATTAATATTTTTCAGAGGGGTAGGTATACCACCAAACAGATAGATATTCATAGGTCATGTTTGAGATGTTGTACTTCCTGGGTTATCGGGTATGATTATACATAGAAATGGCTTTACAGGTAGCCTCAGTATCAGAGACAACTGAGCAAACAGGGGCAGCGTACCCAAGTGTTCTTTTTGGTTACCACGCAATAAAAATGAAGCTTTAACTACCTTAGTAACCCAGGTTTGTTGGTTAAACCTTCGTTTTCTCTATGGTTCATCCCGGAGAACTGGCAAATAACATCCCATTCCGATAGGTGAATCTCCATGACATCTCCATGATCTTCATGATATCCCAATAAATCTCCGTAAATCCTGATGAAATCCCAATGAATCCCCATAAAATCCAATAGATATCTCCATGAAAGCATCGTGAATCCCCAACTGCCCAAACGTTCCCCCATCCCGTCGCTGTTTCATTCCCAGGTCATCAGCACCTTGGGCACTTCGCCCCGTGAGGTGAGCCCGATTATGATCGATTTTTTAGGACTCCGGTACCAGGGTGATGCATCATCTGGTTGGTGGTTTGGAACATTTTTTATTTTCCACAATATATGGGATAATCCTTCCCATTGACTGTCATTGACTAATATTCTTTCAGAGGGGTTGAAACCACCAACCAGTCATGATTTTAAACTGATACCATAGTGATAACATATGATGGCACAATCAAAGGGAAAACCATGGTAATAGAATAGTGATATAGTGATAACATAAGGGTACAAGCCACTTCGGAAGTGGTTCATAACTCTGGTTAGTAAGTCCTCTAAGCGGGATATCCCATTTACGAATAGGTAAACTAATCCCAGTTTCTAAACAGTTACGAGTCGCGTGGTGATCCTCCAAGTATGGTACAACCCTACTAAAATACTCTAAAATAGCGATAAAGAGTGATGCATTTTCTTTCTTTTGTTTTTCGATCTTTTTATGGGGTGAATATGTCATTGTCAATATTGATGGTTCGATCCTTTTTTGGGGCTAAAAAATGCGATTTGCTGATGATTTGACTTATTTTCAACGCGAGATCCACTATGACTGGGAAATCGAAGCAGTTCCTTAAGAAAATCCAAGAACAAATGGCAACACGCTCACCGTCGGGAGGGTAACATAATAAAATCACCGGAGGGTAATATAATTTAAATTATATATAAATCATTGTTTTTATTTTTCTGGGGGCTGGTATAAAACATAATGACCTAGATCACCGGACTTGAATGGACTTGATGTTGGGACTTAATCAGAGCCGATGAAACAATATCAGGTGGCAGATGGGCTGATGAACCTGAGAAGCCACCAATTTGCACTCATTAGAGTCGTTCTGCCATGTGTCCATCTCTGTTTCCATACATCCACAGTGCATCACATTTGATATATGTATATATATATATATAATCCCCCTCTTAATATCCCTTATTTTAGTGACAGGGATTTAGGCTTTGTCGATTGTTTTTGGCAATATAATATTTGACACAGTCGAACCTGATTTTATGCAGAACATACCTGCGTAATCATAAGCCGCAATGTATTGTATTGTGCAGCTTGAGATGATACACCAACAACGGTTTTGCGCAGTCTAAGATGATTTTACAGTGGAATGCTAAAGTCGTGCCTAATATTTGGAAATCATCGTAAATAGCTGGGGAGCACTTGATTTGAAAAGTCGAGCCTTTTTAGTAAAACGCGTAGGAATTGCAATGTTTTGTTGGATTTGGTCTTTGGAAGAGTTTTTGTTAATAAATCTTGCGTGATACAGTGTTTTGATGTGTTTTGCGCAGCGTGAAATGATGCACGAAAAGGGGTTTGTTTAAAACCCCTTTTTAAGACCCCTTGGAGCAACCGTTACTAGGGCTGAAGCATGCCAGCTATGCTGGACTACAGGGACATCTCCGTCATGGAGAGTGTGCCTCTACTGTGGAGGCTCGGATGGCCTGCAGTATGGCCTGAGCCATTTGTATGGGTTCAGCATGTATCACGTGCAGAAGTTGTACCCGATGTTCACCGAAGATTGCAAGTTGCCCGTGCTCTACTACGGCAAGAGTTCCCGGGTTGGGACTTGAAAATCCACACGGGATATCATGCATCACTTCGCTTGGCAGAAGCTCTTGCTCCTGGAGGTAGTCCCCACCTTTGCATCACAGTGAGTGGCTGCACAGAGAGCACAGGGCGGCTCACGATTTCTGGGAACTCATGAAGGACCTTCCCCTCGCAGGAGAAAAGTACATCCGAGCCCATGGATGCAGCAGTGGCAGGAAACTTCGTGCAGCAGCCCAAAGCAGTGGTGGAAGGAGCTTTTTGCCAGCTTTAAATGGCGCTGGGATAGCAGCAGCCGATCCATGACGTGGTGGTGGCCTCAAATCTGACATAAGAAAGATCCTCTTGAGTCAATGCAGTTGTCACAACTACAGAGTGCTTTAGAGTAGCCACACGTCTGCGTGGTTGCGACGATATCTCGAGGCAGTTGTCGATGCCACCTTGCAAGTATTTCAACGGTAGCGTTTGAGTCTCATTGGGAGGCATGGTGGGAGCAAGGCATGAGCAAGATTTTTCACACCATTTGATTTCCCAGCCCATGCTCCTGCACTGCCACCATGTTTGAAATTTGCACAGTCTCATTGTGCAGCACAACCGGAGCATGGTCTGAGCAAGACTCAACGGATGAGCAGCATCAGACACCAATAAGTCATTTCAAAGTCCATGCTCCTGCACTGACAGCCGTCTAGTGGAACATTATCGTATGCAACCGGACCTACCAGTCCTTAGTTTGCAGCGTTTGAACTTCGCATCGTGAATCGTACTTTGTGGTGCTTCCCGCAGCGAAGCATCCTTGGAGCATGGCATCAGCACAGCTGCATGTGGCCCGAGCGGTCAGCTACATGACGTACTGCAGTACAGAGCAGTAACCAGGAGATCTTAGATATATACTGTAGTCTTCACTTCCATTGCAAGGAATGCCTGCAGCATAGCATACTCACACCTCAACAAGCAAGCAGTTTTAGAGGCTAGCTTGGAATATAATATGAACGACAACGACATCCTCAGAGCTTTCATGGTGGCAGAGTAGCAACAAGACCTCCTGATCTCTAATAAGATATGGCGATGAGTTTACTTCAACGGCAGCCTTTCAGTCTCATTGCGAGGCATCGCTGGAGCATAGTTTGAGCAAGATTCTTTCACCCAATTCATTTCCAAGTCCATGCTCCTGCGCTGACTTCACTGCCTTTCACACAAGCCATGCTTCTGCACTGCTCTTTGAATTTGGCGGCCTATAGTAAACCGATAAAAAGCAGACTGGAAGCTTTGCTTTTGCAGCCGCCTCCCGACACTCCCGCCAGTGCTGAACAAAAGGGGCGCGGCGTTCTCCTCTCCCACTACACTACCTTTCGTCCGCCCCTGCTTGCTCTCAAGTTATAAGGATGGTATATTGGAATTGCCATTTTACAAGGAGGGGCATTATTTTATAGTTCTTTTTTTTAAAATAAACTGGCGGACCTGGCTTCCGGGTCTAATTATAAGGGGGATTATATAATATTATTTTTATATACTTTGTTTATATTTATATACAAATAAATACGCAATATATGGTTGGTCAGACATGCATACCATATATAGTTGAGAGATACATCAACCAACCAATGGATAGATCGATAGATAGACAGATAGAGAGAAAGCTAGATAGATTGGACAATTAAATATTATATTGTACCAAGTGCTTCCAACAATTGCACATAAATAAACGAGATACACACGCTGAAAGTCAAATGATTCATTTTATCAAAGCATGCATCCTCACAATTTAAGCCAGTGGCAAAGTGAGTCATTGTACATCAATGAGTCATTGGGATTTTCTTGATACACACATATATATATATATATATTTATACACTAAGTATATATTTAAAATGTATATATATAACATGTATGTATGTAATGTATGTATGTATGTATGTATGTGTGTATGTATGTATGTATGTATGTATGTATGTAATGTAATGTAATGTAATGCAATGTAATGTAATGTAATGCAATGCAATGCAATGCAATGTAATGTAATGTAGTGTAGTGTAGTGTAGCGTAATGTAATGTAATGTAATGCAATGTAATGTAATGTAATGTATCTAATGTATTTATGCATGTATGTATGTAAGTATGTATGTAATGTAATGTAATGTACTTAATGTAATGTAATGTAATGTAGTGTAGTGTAATGTAATGTAACGTAATGTAATGTAATGTAATGCAATGCAATGTAATGTAATGTAATGTAGTGTAGTGTAATGTAATGTAATGTAATGCAATGTAATGTAATGTAATGTATGTAATGTATTTATGCATGTATGTATGTAAGTATGCAATGTAATGTAATGTAATGTAATGTAATGTACTTAATGTAATGTAGTGTAGTGTAATGTAACGTAACGTAATGTAATGTAATGTAATGTAATGTATGTAATGTATGTATGTATGGTAATGTAATGTAATGTAATGTAATGCAATGCAATGCAATGGAATGTAGTGTAGTGTAGTGTAGTGTAGTGTATGTATGTATGTATGGCATGTAATGTAATGTAATGAAATGAAATGTAATGCAAGTATGTATGTATGTATGTATGTAATGTAATGTAATGTAATGTAATGTACTGTAATGTAATGTAATGTAATGTAGTGTAGTGTAGTGTAATGTAATGTAATGTAACGTAACGTAATCTAATGTAATGTAACGTAACGTAATGTAATGTAATGTAATGTAATGTAGCGTAGTGTAATGTAATGTATGTATGTGTATATGTATATATATATATATAATAAGTCTATATAAATATCATATACACATATTTACAAATATTATCATATATGATGCATATATGTGCATCGTTACAGCGTGCCTCCACTCTCCTGCTTGTGCGAGGGCGGTCTGGAGCGTTTCGAAACGGTTCCCTGGCGTTTGGCGATTTTGAAAGCGGATCTCACCAGGAAAAAATGGGAAAACCACCCCCCAAGATACATTACCATAGGGTAAACTAACAAAAAACATTGGAAAACCCATGAAAACCCATGGTTTCTATAGGAACATAATCTGATTTAAATGGTGGGAAAACACTACATCTATGTAAACGTTTAGCTTAGGGTACTTGTTCTAGTTTTTTGGATACTATTCATACATAACCCATGACATTTGGTGTCTAACATGTACGAACCTTTCCCGCTAACTGGGATGATCTGGATCCGTCAGGCTCAGATTCTAAACTCATTCGGATAAAGTTGCTGGGAATAATTACTTCGGAAACTGCCATATTTCGTAAATACAAAACATCTGAAACAACACCAAATTTCCTGCATAATCCTGCATATATTCGTTGGCCCACCCTAGACCCATTCGTTGACATGGATTGTTTTGTGATTTTTGGTGAGCATTCGGAGACCCCTTGACCTTGGCGCTTAGCTATTAAGGTGATGGTTGAGGCTGCATCACACTTGCCTCCCAATTGCTTGGAAGGTACAAAAAATGTGCGCGCATTACCCTGCAGTACATAAACTCTGCCAGATAGGGGTTGGATGATTTGTTTCCACTAGAATTGGTTATTTTCAGGGTCTATGGCAATTTACCAGAGGCTAAGATGATAGCGGCTGCAGCAGAGATTTTTTTGACAGGCTGGGCAATCCCAAAAAATGAAGGTTTCTAACTGGGAAAATGATCCAACTAAATGGGTGAGCTAGCCGCAGCTAGCCATGTTTGATTACAGGAGAGTATATATCTTCCAACATTTCTCTACGTATGTTAAATACTGAACAATTAGGAACCAACCACCAAAATGGTGATTGAACCGCATTTAATCAATGAACTATGGAGGTGGGTGTGTCTGAAGATGGAGCATGCACCCAAAATCGTTTTTCAAATGGGAAACATTGATCAAACACCCGATTTTTTTGACACCCACTGTTCAGACAAACCCGTGTACTATAGTTGTAGGAAATACCGGTACTTATCTACTGGATGATGTTCGGGCTAAATCTGGGTGATTTTTTCCATGGTGAAAAGATGGACGGATTATGTACAATATTTATGGATTCAATTCCCCAAGAAATAATCCCCCGAAATGGGTAGGCGAACGTAGCAACATCCCGACTTCAAGAATTGGGAAGTTAGACTTGAAATACCGGTTGTATGTTTGAACGACTACTGAATTCAATTTGGGTCAATTCAGATCATCAACCTGGGAACTCTTATCAACCACCCACTAGTTTCAGCCCGCCTAAATGACACTGCGGCGACTTCCATGCGAATTCGACTCTGGCAGGATGTTCATGGGCCTTTGTGTGATGTGTGCCTTCTTTTTAGCTGGAAACTCAGTAATTACTGATTTTAGTTTTTTGAGGCTCTTTTGCATCAGGACGGAAAAATTGGGACTCAAGACTGGGTTTAAGCAGGTTTTTGTCGAATTGGTTAAAATGGGTCTGAAAAAAGGGCACCCCGAAATCCACAGCATTTTGCCTATGACCTTTTTGTGCCAATGACACCAAGGTTCTGCTGATGATTCCTCCCTTGCTGGTGGTTGGGGCCCCTGGGGCCCCAAAGCCATGGCGATCATCTGGAGCCATATTGGCAAAGATGACAATGGCAAATCCCACATGGCTTTTTCAGAAAGTGGCCATTTATAGTTTGTAGATATATTATAGGGGATTTCTTATTGCCATGTTTGGTTATGGGGGCGTTGATGGGAAGATGGGATCCAAATTGGGTGCTGCCAGCTACGAGGGTGTGCTGGAATGAGGGTTCCATCACTTGGCATCCCGTGGCCAATGGCATCCCGTGGCCAATGGCATCCCATGTGCATTGATTTTCCCGTTTACTTTCTGATTGTGATATCCATTGTCGCTTGAATCAACAAGTTTATTGCTAGTTTCTACCTTTTTTTTTTGAGTCAATGTACCTTAAAAAACCTGATAACTTGTTGGTTTTAAGCCTTTAAACCTTCAGGTTTTCCTGGAAATCCCTGGAGAAAACACCACCAAAAACACCCGTTTTCTGGGTAAAACCTCCGGTGCTTCCTCCGCCACTCCAGGCCATAGAACGCCGGAAGGAGATGGTAAAGCTGCGAGTGGTGGACATCTCGAGTGACTCGGGCTGAACGAAGCCAACAAAGACGCGAAAGATGTGGGAAAATAAAACATGTAGTGGTTTAATGGTGGTTTAATGGGGTTTAACCAACAAAATGGTGATTTTAATGGAATGTACCCTTTGGTTATCTAACATAGCCATGGTATAGATGGCCCATGAAAATAGATGGCCCATGAAAATAGATGGTTTACCTATTAATAGCATGGTGATTTTCCATGGCGGACTGTTAGTCATAACCAGATGGTATAGTGAACTACATAAAACCAGTCTATCAACTGGATTTATTGGGATCTCCCATGAATTATTCAGATTCTGATTCTGATCTATACGTATCGTTAAACTGGTTGGTGGTTGGGACATTGGTGTTTTTTTCCATTCAGTTGGAAATAATCATCCCAACTGACTTGCATATTTTTCAGAGGAGTTGAAACCACCAACCAGAACATAGTGAAGATGTTGGGTAATCATGTGTAATCTATGTTGATGATTGTCAATTATCATATTGAATAATGTGGATCACAGCCTTAAATAAACCTTATATCGGATATCATGGGGGATCTAGTTCAAATAAAACTATGGCCATCTACGTTGATGATTGTTGATGATTGTTATATAAATAATGTGTGTATCTGTGTGCCTAGGTTGTTAAGATATAAGATGAGTTTAATAAATTGAGATGATTTTAGTATGTGTTTTTGTGTTGCTTTTGGGTAGGTATCATTTCAAACATGTGTGTAAAAGAGAGCATTATGTTGAGAAGCATGTGCTTAAAGTGTCAAACATGAGATAGAAACACTACGATGGAATCTTTGACATGTAGATTCATCTTTATCATTTTTATCGAGAGTTGGGGAAACATTTTGCGTCTTAAGCCTTTATCAAGTGGCTGCTTTTTTGAATGGGGAATTTAAACCAACAAACTTGGAAAATCTCCAGAATTTCTCAGCTCTTTCAGCGGCTGTCCAAGGTGGTCAAGGGGTGGCGGCCTACGAGGTCTGGGGATGAATTCACCGTGGATTTGGAATGATAAACTGGAGGATGGATATGGATGGATGGTAGAATTTAGCAGGATTTTAGGAGTGGCTAATAGTGGATATCTTGTAATATCTTGGAATATTGACTTTTCTGAACCGGTGTTTGAGACTGCTATAACAATCGATAACACAGATAAACTATATCATACTTTTTCCCGATCATATTCAATACGAACCCCTGAACGAAGCCCTCGTTTTTAGCATTCAATCATATTCAGATCACTCATGACTGTGGGATCATATTAGTGGGGTATTTAATATGATCAGGGGAAGGATTGGTCATAGACACGCACACACATCACATATATATATATATACATATACATATATACATATATATATATATATATATACATATATAGACAGATATATATATATATATATATATACACATATATATATAATATACAATATTTGCCCAGAATGATGTTCTTAATGTGCTAAGCCCACATGTTTGATCATTTTTTTGAGGTTCTGAGATCTCACAACACGAGTCAACTGGGGATGATTTGGGATTTTGGGGCTGCCCTGATACCAATTCTGGAGCAGAACTTCCAATGATGTTGGCGATCAAAGACGAATGACTCCTAATGACTATGTCATGACGTGGACTAGTAAAATAACCTTGGTTCTGGCGCATTAAACCTCATGAATGTGAACATTATGTTCTCATGAATGTGAACATTCTGTTCCCTGTAACCTCTCCTTACTTTCATCCACTTGTCTTGACTTGACGATCGAAATGCGTTGACCGATCGCTGTTCCCAGTGCAGAGTCGTCAGGAGAAGAAGAAAAAGAAGAAGGACCTACCAGAGCACTCTTCTCTCAGCATCAGACATAGGTGAAAAACATACTGCATGGACAAAAAGTGAAAGCAAGGATTTACATACATGTAATACTATTGTTACTAGTGTAGAAATATGTATATATATATGAAATTGATTCTGTGAGTATTAAATATACATAATATATGATACCATGTTGAAATTGCAAACATGCAGATATCCATATAATTCATTATAATTCCATATATATATATTATTCCACAAGTCCTCATGTACTGGTATACATGTATACCTTCTATATTGGTTATATCATGGTTCTCAATGCCGTGTTCCTCTCAAACCAAACGTCCTTTTACCCTAGGACGGTGTCATGAACGCGCTCCTGTTCCACTTGATGAGCCTACAGCCCCAGTGGGAACGTCGGTGGATTCAACCAAGAACTCATGGATCGCTGGGCCGTTTGTTTTTTAAGTCGCGATCTTTACTAAGCAGCTAAAATATGCTAAGTATGCATCATATTTGCTGCAGAGTATACTGAGTATCCAAACATGGCAATGATACATATCATGATATACTATACGTTTATCAAAGATGCTTCATGGGTTGTAGTCGTACCATGTTGTCCCTCAGGTTTTCTAGGGTTCCCAAAAAGGAAAAGGTCATGTTCCACTTGCACTTTCACAAACGGTATTTTGACATCTTGTGAATCGGGTTTGTGGTAGTTGTGTAATGATGTGTAACGTATTTGAGCAATCTACATGGTGCTTGATAAGGGTATATAGTTACACTATATAGTTGTATAGTTTGTAACAGGTATAATATAGTGTGTATATATATACAGTATCCACAGAACAAAATTCTTACAATCTATTTATTGAACTCCGAACTTCAGCCATTTTTATCGATAGCTTCCTGGACGAGGGTAGATGGAGGATCACCGGCATGATCGCCCAGAGGGTGGTCAACATGAGTTGCTGGTAAACTTAGCTATGGACCATGGAGAATCACCATTATGGAATTTCATGGGTAAATCAACTATAAGTCTGAACTAGTCTATATATAAGTATGCAGAATCACCAAAAAATGAATGGGTAAATCAACTATAAGTCTTGAATAGTCACCATATGTTCAATAGCAAACGGTGAAATTGCCAGTACTGCTGAAAAATGGAGGTCCACTCAATTTGTTCACCTCTGGGGCTGCGTCGAGTGATTTACCGCAGATCGAAGGTTGGACCATTTTTATTGCGGCTGACTTAAATCATAACCGATCTGCTACAAGTATGGTGGTTGATCAAAGGAAGCTGGGAAGCCATGTATCACTTCATTGGAGCATTTGGGCTTGCCCTATGGTAATTTAACAGTTTGCAACTGAAAATGGCCCATAGAAATAGTTGATTTACCTACTAAAGATGGTGATTTTCCATAATGATGTTAGGTTACCAGAGGGTAATCCCCATTCGTGTTGTTTAAATCCCATGGTTCGTTCCCTTAGTTACACCCCACGGCCTCCCAGATGGAATTGCCCGCTGCCCCTGCATGGTCGTGCTGCTGCTGGGCTTAGCAAATTGCGGGGCATTTGCTGAGTGATTGTTGTGGAAAGGACATGTGGATGTGAATTTGTGCAGATGTTTCTGCTGTTGCATGGAATATATGTATATACATATATTATAATATGTGTATAAATATATATATATATATTCGATTCACAGACACATTGTATATATATACATGCTATAATATGGGACGATACACTCATTACAGCTGTGGACCCAAAGAGCAACAGTAGCTTTGGCGCTCCCAAGTGGCATGTGATGAAGTTGTGATGAAGTCCATATTTTGATTTGGTTTCCATTCAATCAATCTTGTTGGGTCATGTTTGAAATGTCATCTTTCGGATGAATAAACATATAGGAAAATATATGATGTATAGTTGTATATATATATATATTTGCAAATCAACTGATGGTTACAAAGGAGTGAACAGCTTAGTTGTGATTAACCGATAATCCCAATGCCATTGTCCGTGCGAAAAGGGGGTCGCCCCCATGGCTCTTTTCATATCTTTTCATGGGGACGTATATGTTGATTAACCATGATTAAGCATGAAACATTTGGGGCTACTATGTTTTCAGACCCAAATGATCCCAAATGAGTGAAGTGCCCAAGTTACCGCTTGCCCGCATTGCCATGAAGACTTCAATGGCATTGAGGACCACGTTCGTGTTTTTCATCACTGCAGTTCCTGGGCGTCAGGGCTTGCCGGGGTACTGCTACCCAATAAAAAAAAAACATGTGTGTAGGAGAGACCGCACTCAAGAAATGGGGGCTGAACATGACTCAATTCTTAAGATAAAATTCAAGATCTAAGTGAATCAATCGTTGAGTCGTGATTTCGGTGGAAAGTTATCACTAGCGACTAGGGGATTGAGATTCTAAACCATTGGGCCCAAAGCCAAAGCCACCCGGAAAAAAAAAAAAAAACGCACCTTGGCTGAGTCCTTCACTTTCATAATTTCATTGCAGATCAAAGGGACCGTGTGCCCTAATCTTTGATGGAGCTGCTAAACATAATGCTGGCATTATGCGCAAGCTGGGCTTGTTTTCTAGATCTGGCATGAACATGTTGCAATGTGGAGCCGCCCCGTAGATAGCTAAGTTGGCATTTTTGTCTCATGGATTTACCAAACAGTTTATGGTAATCTATGGTATATGTGTCTTGTAATTATATATATATCCATAAGCCTCTAGAATTGGATAGCTATACTTTAGATGTTTTTTATCAACCAACAAAGATGTAACTGGCTGCTTCTGCACAAAGCCCAGGTTACGGCCCTTGGTCCCAGCATATCCCAGTTGCAAAGGGCAACAATGACATCCCAGTTGCATCCCAGTGATGTTTATAGCATCAATAGATGTTTAAACAGCTATCCCAGTTGCAGAGGGCTTATAACATCAATAGATGTTTATAGCATGTGATACCAATTCTAGTGGTACTTAAACAGTATTTGTATGTATTCGTTTTGACATGTGAACTAAGTAATGACCTTTGTTTTATCAATTATTTTCATACGTTTGTTTTGTAAAACAACTGTTGAACGTCGCCCCCGTTGTTTTTTTGCGTCGCTTCATTTTAAAAAAACAGTGGATCTATAGGGCTGATCATAAGCGAGACATCTCGGCTCCCCAGGCTGATCATATCAACTTGATTAGATATATCCTAATGTACCCTCTGGTAAACTAACATAACTATGGAAAATCACAATTTTCAATAGGTAAATCAACTATTTCTATGGGCCATTTTCAATAGCTATGTTAAATTACCAGAGGGTATCCCAATGGGAAAACCATGACATGTCTATTAGATATCTAAGATATCTATGAAATACCATAAAATGTCTATCTGTTTGGTGGTTTGGAACATGAATTTTATGACTTTCCCATTCAGTTGGGAATTTCATAATCCCAACTGACGAGCATCTTTTTCAGAGGTGTAGGTATACCACCAACCAGATATCCTATTATATCCCAATAAAATCTTTGAAATCATATGGCATCAGAAAATAATCTGGTAAATTATAATGACCTCACAACGCGACCTCACTGGACTGATGGTTAGTAAGGGGAAACGGGGTAACATGGGGTAACTATCCCAAAATAACCTTATTTCAGGTCACAGGTCAGTGAATTATTCAATTATTCTTAAAACTTGGCCATATATATATAATTATATATATACCCATAAAATCTTTGAAATCATATGAAATCACCATTAACAATTCATGGAACTTGCAGTGGCCATCTCTAAAAAAGCCCAACTTCCTCTTGATCATTTCGAGGCCGTTGGCGTAGTGGTCACCGCGAAATTGAGCACAGCACCTGGGTTGCGAGGGGTCACGACTTGGGTACCCTCCGCAACATGACAAATAATTGCAGTTGTGCCATGTTATGGCCCGAAATACCAGTTATAAGTCACCCCAGTTATGGAATGATCACCCCATTTATAGCCATAAAAAATGACTGGTAAAGGGCTTTAACTGTATACTAATCATTTAATTCTTATGGGTTTGACTGAATATGCTCAAGCAGAGGGTGCTCCCAAAATTTGTTGGTTACTTGGTGACCTGCTTACTCAAGTTATGAATTAATGATCTGTCCTTTGATCATTGCCATGAAATGGGAGTATCCTGGTATCCCCAATTCTCAGACACACAAATGTTCAGCAATCATATAGGTTCCCCCATCCCCATTTTGTTTCTGCCTCGGCTTAAAACTTTTGGTAAATGCGATGCCAGATGTCACCAGGTCACATTAGGATGGGTCAAAACTGTTTGGGCGTGAACATCCAGCTATGCCAGCTGCAAGCGGGCAATGTTTGATGCTCAGTTGACTAATGTGGTTGAACCTCAGGGTGGGCTCTAAGTTTACCATGCAGCCTCCGGTGAACTAACAGTTTGCTATCGAAAATTGCCCGCTTATAGTCTATATAGTTGATTTATGTATTAATTTCCATAGTTATGTTATGTCACCATGCACCCAGTTTTCAAATATCACCATCTACTCCATTTGCCCAGGGCGTGCCGGATATTTTCCCTCCCTCGCACAACCAGGCGCAACAAAAAACAACCTGAGACTTTTCGGATAGCCCGGAGATGTTGGGAAGACAGAAGTGTTGTTGTTTTTGTTTTTGGGATGATGAGTAGAAAGATCGTAGATCAAAACCTCTTCATTTGACGGTCAAAAGTTCACGATGTGAACTGATTGATGAAAGTTTTCTCAGATGTTATCAGATAAACTGATGCATGGACTGATACTGTACCTGAATAATCCCAAGCATGGCAATACTTCTGCATGGCGATCCTATCCAAAAAAAGCTTCCGAGATTCGAGACTCCAGGGTCCAACTATTGTTCGGTAAGACGTATTGCGTATATATGTGTATATATATATACATATATATATATATAAATAATATATATATATATATATGTAGATATAGATATAGATACATATGTGCATCATATGTGTCATATCTATCCGTCCATGAGTTGTTTCCCCACGTTTGTGGTTTAAATCCCACTACCAGGTGGCAAACAAAGCGGTACTGGATCTCTTCTCCACGGACGGGCAGCTGGAGGAAGGTCGCAGTTCTTTCAACTAAAATCATTGGAATTTCGATCACCAAAATATTGAGATCAAGGCCTGGTGGGTAATCAGTATATTGTTGGAATGGTAAGATCCAATTAAAACAGCGCGGAACTCACTTTGCGTGCCGATTGGATGTTCGAAAACAAACATGTTTTAAGGGTCGTTTTTTGACGGTCTTAAAGCATATATAGGGAACCTCAAAAAATCACCACTTCAAAATACCTCAGGTTTTCAACTATCTTCCTATGAAATATACAACAAACAAAATCCTTATCTTGAGATCTCAATGTGGTTTCAAAAGTATTGGGGGGATAGTTTTGATCCATAGCTACCGATGGCAACCTTTGGGCTTTAGGGTGTAGGAATATGTGCCGTAGTCACTTCCGTCGGCTGGGTTGAACCCTTAAATATCTTAAATGTTTCTGGCCCTTACTGTATAGTTTGGCACTTGAAAGTCAGTGTTTTTTTTATTGTTACCCTCTGGTAATTAAAGGTGGCTGGCAGGAAAATCCCTGTAAATGTTTGACGCTGCAGCTGGGGTTATGGGTACAATCATGAGGATTTCACCAACAGAAGTTGGGATATGATTACATATACACATATATACATGTACATATACATATGCATGTACATTGATATGCATATCCATAATATATAATGATATATAATATGCATATAATATATATATATGTATATATGCCGTGTAGATATGATATGATGTCTTAAAAAACCACCGGAACTGCCAAGCTGTCCCATAGAAACATCATTGATGGGATCCTGGCAGAGCTTTTCCCATCGTTGCAGGAGGCGAACCTGCAGTATCCCGCCCCAAGCTCGGGTTTGATCTGCAACGCCGATACGGTGAACGGCACCGACACGGCGCGGCGGGCGACACGGCACCTTTGTGTCGGGGGAGATGCTGTTGGAGTTGCCTTTTTTACGTCAGAAAAAATGGGGGGTAAAAACATTAATAAACCCATTTGGGAATGGTTCCGCCTATTTATGGTGAAATTGGGGATGGTTTGTTCTTGTTTTACCAAGATTATCGAATATTGTATGGTAACCAAACATGGCAATTGTGAAATTTTCTATTAAGGGTTTTACTGGAATCATACATCTGGGTAAATTATAACAACCTCACTGTTCTTCCTCACTGGAATCATGGTTTGTAAGGAACCTAATCCCCAAATGGCCCAACAATTCAGGTTAGTGAAATATGATAATTTACCCAGATATATGATTCCATTGAAACCTCCATGTATAGGGGATTATTGCCATGTTTGATTGCCATTAATAACCATTATCCAATATAACCATGGTGGATTGTCTATTGCTATGTTTGATTATCGAAGTGTATCCCTCTACTCCTGGGATGCCCGGGATGCCCATCCAATAGAACCCATCTACAAGTGGTGCTTCATGCCAGTTCATGCCAGTTAGCCCCCTGGGATAACAGCGGGAGTAAGTCCCAGTTATACCCAAAAAAGATGTCGAAGAAAAAACAGGATGGTTACGGCGGTTATGGATGCTATTAGTATTGAATGAAGCTTACCCTCTGGTAATTTAACATATTGAAAATTGCCATTTCTAGTGGATTTACCCATCAAACATTGTTATTTTCCATAGCTATGTTAAATCACCAGAGGGTAATGATCAAGGACTTCAGGAAACCAGGCAGATTTTTTCCAAGTGACTAAGTCTAAGTGTAAACATTGCCGAATCCAACCGTTCCAGCCTGCGAAGGGGAATTGCCAGCTGCATTGGTGTGAGGCTGTGGGAATCGGTGGGAGCCACATGTTCATATTCCAAAGGAGGTGAGGATTCAATTTGACCAATAGACATGGACCTACAAATTCATGGGTTCTAGGCTCTTTAGGTAGACATGGACATTTTGACATGGGGTTAAGCTCATACCCTTTGATGTCAGATATGGCTGGAACATGTTTCCCCAGTTCGACGATTTTCCCAGCCATGTTTGATGATTGGGGCGCCTGAGAGCTGATTGGAATGGAACCCAAATGAATAAGGCTTGGTGTAGCTATAAAGATGGATACCCTCTGGTAATTTAACATAGCTATTGAAAATGGCCATTTATAGTGAGTTTTCCCATTAAAAATGGTGATTTTCCATAGCTATGTTAGTTTACCGGAGGGTAAGAACCAACTTCGAGCTATTTAAAAACTACTAAGGTTCCTTAGATGGGACGATCCCTTTTCATCTCAATTTCCTGGGGCTGCACCCATGTTGATGGCAATGGGACGACCTTTTTTGGGGGATCATTTTCCAATGGTGACTTAAGGATCTTCAGGACGTCAGCCAGCTGCATTTGCCACTGTGGCCACTGTGGCTCAAAAAAAAAGGATGAGTCGCCCAAAGTGAAAAAATTGGCGGCGATGGCAGCGAGATTGAGATCTGTAGTTCAGGCAGACGGAGCGAAGTCAAAGGTCTGTTGAGCCACATTTACCGGGGTTGATTGATTTATATGTTGGGACTTATACAACTTATTTTACTGGGGATGATGATAACACATAGCAGGGAAAGCTATCAACCAACTATAGTCTTTGTTTGGATGACTTGGGTTTGTTTAGTCGGTGTGTGGGCCTTTTTTCTCGATGGAAAATGCAGCATTTGGGAAACCTCTAGGAAGTATGATCCATCATCCACAAGAACGGCGCTTTCTTGCCTGAGAAAACGGCCATTGCTCAAAATAGCTGATGCAGCGTGATACTCACACTTGATATATCTTGATATAATAAATACCCTGCCATGTGTGGCCCCAAAGTGGCAGTGCCACTTTAGGTCAAAATTCCAAGCCAGAATTCAGAATTATGAGTTCAAGCTGAACGAGTTTATCAGCTCCAGAATGAATTAGTAAATTGCGGAAATCCTGTGAAACATGCCAGGAATAGATTTGAATAGATTGAATTATATCATAGTATGTCCCTACAGGAAAAACAGTACTAGTTGCTTGATATTTCCGGAATTCCAACATCTTGCAAGTTTGTGCTTGATGTCTATCATTCTTGCAGTTAGTACGAGAATGCTATGTTGTTGACTCATTTTGCAAACCGGGTGACTGAGTGCGTTTCGTTCGGTGGTATTCTGTTTCCTGTGAGTATTCATATGACCGGGTGAACCTTTGTTAGATACTTTGGTAATAGTACCCCCAGGCCAGGGGTACATCTACAAAGAAAAATATTTTTCGGATTCTTTAGGTATATCTATACATCATGAGGGGTGAGAGGTATTAAATAAAGAATTGATCTTAACTCCCCAACCTGGAACAATACATGCATTGAAGAGTTCAATAAAGATCAATAAAGGGCTTTAGGCTTTGGGGTTTTGATGATGAGGAGGGTAAATCTTGTCATCCGTCCTGGCCGTAAAGGTACCAGGTACTTCAATCTTTTAAAATGTACTAACCATTACTAACCTGCTAATAAAAAGGAATCTGTTGCAGGTATCTAAGATTCACCATGATTAACAAGTATTACACAGAGGCTGAGACTTGCTTACCCCTAATAGGGGTGGCTCACTCGAGCTGCAACATTTCATGCGAAACCGTCCGAAATTGAATAGACTCACGACTTCACATGACTAAATGAGGGTTTTTTTCAGGGAGTATCCAGTATTAGGATGGAACACATTACAAATACGTGACTGATGTGTATATATATATATGTACACATAGTTGTATATTATGTCTTAACCTGTTGAACTAGCGCCCTGGATTTTCTCCTTCGCCTTGCAGGCTTTGCCTCCGGAGCGCATTCGGAAGGCAGGTATGGCCAGCTCCCCAAATCATAAGCCAAAAAAAAAAGAGAAGGTACGACTGGGTTCATAGAGATGGAGGATTTTCCCCCCAAAAAAATCATGGAGATCGATCTTGAATCCTATCCATCGATTAGAGATGATGAATCTGGGTAAATTTCATCACGACCTCACTGTTCTCCCTCACTGGAATCATGGTTTATTTTAGGGAAATCATCCCCAAATGGCCTTAATTCAGGTTAGTGAAATATGATAATTTATCCTGATGAATCCAGGGCAATTCGCCAGGGCTTCAAAGCATTCAATTTTGGTGGCACCCAAATATGACCTTCAGCACTAGACATCACCGGACTGTTATATCTGTCGTCATCCGCACACTTTATGCGATCATTTGTTGCCACGCATTCCATTTTTTCCACAGGTGGGCTGGTGATGTTTGTTGTTTTGGTTGTTTTTTCCCTTATGTACCAGGGTCTTTTGAGGGCCCAGGTGCATGTGAAAGTATCACCATCAAGTCTGTTTGTTCATTAATTTCTTGACCTCTGGGAAGGAACACATGTTGTTACTCTGGTGCCATTTCCAACCTCTTTATTTCCTACATTTTCCTACACTGATTTGCGTATGATCATTTTGTTTGTTTAGCCCTGCCGACCAGGGATCTTGGTCACTTGATACCCTCTGGTAATTTAACATGGCGTTGGACATTCTCAACTGTTCATTTAATAATGTTGGAAAATCATCTTTAGATGGGTGAAACAATCCATTGCCAGTAACTGGGATGTTGTTCCTTTTCTTCATCCATTTTCCGCAGGTTGCACCACAGCGCATACAGACTTCCGTGGGTCCAACGAAGAATGACGAGGAGATTTGGGGGATGGAGGAAGATTGTTGCTTCAGACTCCATCAAAATATAGGATTTCACCAGCAAAAATGGGGATTACGCCCTAAAAGTAGGGCTTAAACCAACAACCAACAAAAATGGTGTCATCTACACGTAGGCACGCAAGACACTCCAAAATGGGCTGTTGTTGTCAGATTCGAATCACAGTGGGTATGGAAAGCATGGAACCACTTGTTTTTTTTAGATATCCCGACTTCTGGAAGGTCACACATATTCTTCTGAAATTGTTTGTTCCTGGAATTGATCATTGGGTTGGCAATAGGCATGAATACTCAATTGTTTCAATGTGTACATATGTATATGATATACATAATATATATATATATATATAATATATATATAGGTATAATATGCATATATAATATATAATATGTCATTGTTCTGCTTCTGATCACGTCAGAACATGGCAGGGCATTTCCAGATCCCACAGAATTGCTGTAAATCGTTGACCCTGATTGGTTCACGTGTAGTGTCAAAGATGGTTTAATATACCCTCTGGTAATTTAACATAGCTATTGAACATGGCCATTTATAGTGAATTTTCCCATTAAACATGGTGATTTTCCATAGTTATGTTACTTTACCAGAGGGTACTCTGGCAGAGGCAGATTCATTTGGAGTACCACCCCTCAAAGTGATCGTTTGTAGATTCAACTAACCCTGGCAAAGGTGAACCCCCCAAATAGATGGGTTCATAATCCCTTGTAAAGGGTGAGGCTGTCGGAGGTTCACAGACCCTTAGTAAATTCATTGGGGGGCGACCTTCGGAGACAATTGATGTAAATTGATGACAATTGGTTGAATCCGACTGAAGATTTATGGGTAGTTTTTACGGATAGTACCTGCATGGAGGTGTGACTTTGAGTCAGAGATGTTCAGAGGCAAGTTGCGAATTGACAGCATGAAAACGCTTTTGTCTTCAAGTAGGATAATTACTCCATTCCATCCACATTATCATCAATATTCCATAGTGGATATAGTGGTTTTGTATGTTTCCTATTACAACAAAAGATGCTGATCTCGCACAAACGTATTCTACCACATGGAGCATTCCGGATACTGTACCCTCTGGTAATCAAACGTGGCTGCAAAATCATTGTAAATGGAGGTGTTTGTAGGAAAATCATATAAATGGGAAGTTGTCAATTGCCACGTTTGATTACCAGAGGGTATATTGTATATCTCACTAATATCCCCATTGTTGGTTCGTTAAATCATCTATTAATTACCATTAATCATCTATACATGGTGGATTTTCCAGCTTGCCATATTTCATGACACCGCAGGGTATTTCAAACTTTCCAGGACCGAAGGTCCGAGCATGAGCAGAAATTGCCCAAAGGTTGGTGTAGTTGGAGAGCCTAGAAGTGGATGCCAGGGGAATCGGTTGTTTTTTGCCATAGAAGACTTTCGGTCTCCAAAAAAAGGGAGTTGAACCCAGGACTTGGTAGTTTACACATGTTTACACCATATAAACTGAGATTGTAGAAGTATCAGTGAGATACCAATGTCAATGGACACTGCAGACAGTAGATCCCAGGTTTTGGGTACCAATGATGTGCTTCGAAGGAAGAGATCATCGAAAAAAAACTACTTCCGGTTTGGATCCAGTGTAGCTGGATCTTTTAGGATCTTTTAGGGATCGTATTTAAGTGTTTGTTGAACCTGTTGAACTACCTTCCAGTTCACATCAGGTCCATCAGGTCCATCAGGTCCATCAGGTCCATCAGATCCTTTGGCAAATCGACCCGCAAATCGACCAACAGCGAGGCCCAGATCCATGGGAAGGATGTGAACATCTCACCGCTGCAGCAATTTTAAAGGGCTGATGGCTGAACTCTGCAGAATTTTAACTGGGCAAAGATATATTGACCTCACTGTGGCAGAACCCCGGAATCATGCTTTATATATGCGGAATCGTCCACTTTCATGACCGTTCAGGTCAGTGAAATATATTGAAATATAGTATGTATACCCGGTTTTTTGATGTTATGCCATATGATTCAATACCTCCCAATTTTTGGGGGCTCCTAATTCATGAATCATGATGAACCCAATACAGTTCCTGATTTGGTATTGCTGGAAGCGCCAGAAATGAGCGGACCTTTCAGATCTTGCTGGGTAAAAGTGGGGTGACAACTCCGCTGATGAACCACCTAGCCCATTCCATGGCACATTAACATTCATTAACATCAAGAACAGTGGCCCATACTGGCCCCAACTTCAATTCTCTATTATGTTCTCTTCATTTGGAGGTTCTATAAATGGGGGTGCCCCCAAATGGATTGTTTACAATGGAAAAACTGAAGAATAAATGGATGATGACTGGGGGTACCCCCATGACTCCGGAAACCATGGCGATGAAAAATACGATGCCCTACAGAGCTGAACCACGACTGGTAGATGGCATGGTATCTGTTTTACAATTGGAAATTACTATAATGCCATGGATTGATCATATGAAGTCCCCCCCCCAAAAAAAACATTAAATTCCCATTTGTTCTATTTTGTGTTTTTCATTGGTGGTTTGTTAAGCTATAAATTGTTTATGACTCTATGACACTAAGATGATATCAAACACTAACATATCAATCACTATGAACCGATGGTTTTGGCATTGGGTAATCCCCCATTTGAAGAACCCCCCAAAGAAAATCACAATATGGAGGTTTCCTGAAATGGGGGGGGATCCGTAAATCATCCATTTTGATAGGATTTCCCATGAAATACACCATCCAGCTGTTGGGAATCTACCATTTGTGGAAACACCCATGTATTGAAGATATTTTTTATAGTCATCACATGATCATATCATAGTACAACTAAAATATAGTGTAATCTAGTAATGTCATTTAAAGTCTATGTTTAGTAATACTTGGTCTATGTTTGTGTTTAGTGATCATTATATATATATATAGTAGCCCTTTGTTTTAGACCCCGAAACTCACCTGTTTTTTTCCATGAAATAAATCATCCAGCTATGGGTCCCAGGCGAGGGAGGATTTGATGGCCTTCCATGGTGACTTTCAGCGGAAGGTGCCTGCGCGGAAGGGCGGGATTACTGGAGAGTTACTGGAGATAACATATGATTATATATATAATATAATGTATAATATATAATATTATTATATTATATTATATTATTTTATTTTATTTGATATTATATATATATTATAATTTATTATATTATTTTTTTTATTATAATATATATATAAGTATTACTTGATGATAATATGGGATTCAGGGTTTACCCCCACAAGACAAACCCTCTCCCAGGAGCAGAGTCATTGGCCCATGTTTTGCACGCAGATGTGATGGCTGGTTATTTTTGGTATGTCATGGGGGATCTCCAGTCGTTACCATGGTTATTTCAATACGAAGATGGTCCATGACTTGGAAAATATATGGAGGTCTTTCGAAAATTGGCTTACCCCAATAGCTGAACGGTTTATTTCATGGAAAATCCATCTGTAAATGGATGCTTTGGGGATACCTCCATGAATTGGAAAACTCCATCTTATCATAATCATATAATATTCATATAAATATGTCTCGCACTTTTATCAATAAAGTCATTTCTTAATTTTGTGTTGAGGTCAAAGTATTTCTGGTGCCCAAGAGTCTCTAGCGGTTTATCTAAGCTAACGTAATGTTTCTTTTCTGGTCAAGCATTTGTAAGGAAACTAATGCAATCTACGTACAATTGCATAATTGCCCACTGCAGTGTTTGTCTATCAAGGTATGATCCTGTCAATGAAGTCCTGCTTGTATGGATGTATGTGAGGACATGTCTTCATACATACTCACATAAATACTCATATACATATTCAAATACATATTCACACACTTGCTCAGAACTGTCATTGCGAATTCTGTTGTGGAATGCATGTTACGTGCACAAACCGTCCAGGTACACCTGACAGGAATGGGCCGTTGAGGGGACCTGAAAAACATTGAGAAGTTGCCATCGCCATAGCAAGAGAGTTGTGCCAGCTC
>Ga0126342_10002508_pt1 | contig 28752 bp, 28 predicted proteins | sample Cyp1metagenome_FD_92528 | JGI IMG/M metagenome (GOLD analysis project Ga0126342, IMG submission 92528) | Coral microbial communities from Lord Howe Island, Old Settlement Bay, Australia - Cyphastrea 1 metagenome | ecosystem: Host-associated > Invertebrates > Cnidaria > Coral ... | reverse complement strand
TTTCCATGGCACACCACGCACGTAAAGGGCCAGCTGTCGGCCTAGTTTGAACATACGCAGAGCAAGACATCTATGTATGGATAGTGGAAGGCAACATGTCAATCCAAGGGCTGAAACTGTCACCCGGTTACCCCTATGACTTAGGAAACCCACCAGGTTACCAAGCTCACTTCCAAAAGTGGCTGAGCTGAGCTGTAGGCTGCCTTTTCCCATTCCAGGCCTGCGGGACTGGTCAACACTTCAATTCGCAGTGGCAATCAGCGTGGGATCATTATGACTATGAGAGGAAGGACAAACAAACACGTCACATTGCCTCTCACAGTTCCACATTTCCCCTCCTTCCATGTCCCCTTCCATGCAGCGCCTTCGATTAAGGATCTGTTACTATCTTCCAGCGTGGCCAGTTGCTTCTTGCTTTCAGCCAGCAAGAAGCTGGCTTCCCCTTCTGCCCTTGGCTCAAGGGGGCATGGAGATGGATGGATGGTATACCGAGCTACCAATGGAGAATGATGGAAGAGAATGATGGAGATTCATCATATCTAATATATCTAATATACATATATATATATGTGTGTGTGTAGTATGAAATAGTATGTATACATATTATATATATATGTATATATGTAACATGCGTGTGTATTGCAGTACGTAAAAATTAATGTGCGTTTAATCACATTGATTCACTCATCTACATCAACAAAAAACACACATCTTCTCGCGCCTGTTCTCCCGCACGGCTTCCAAGAGCTTCGCCTCGCGCTGCAAAATTTAGCGTCCCGTTCGCCGGTGGATCTATAGGACATGTGGGTGATACACCATGATAAACCCATGATAAACCATGATAAACCCATGATAAACCCATGATAAACCCATGAATTTAGATGATTTATGGGAAACATTGGAGGATAACCAGAAAATATTGGAGATTCACTGTGGGTTTGTGCATGGTATTGCCTTCAAAATTGGTCTAGGGGTTTGAAAAAAATACACATGTTCCCGGCAAAACCAACTCTGAAAATCCTGGCTAGGATGGCTGGGTTAGAGGCCATCGAACTGGAATCCGGCTCAATAAACCGCACAGTGTTTCATTGATCCAGAACATGATACCCTAGGGTAAACCAAGATAGATGTGGAAAACCTATGGTTTTCCGTTCGGAAAATCATCTATGTAATTACACATGTAAGTAAATGATTGTTTCTATGTTTTTCTTCATTGAGTGACGTGCATGCCCCCAGTTCGAGCTAGGGAAGACCACGGGGTTTGCCGAGGATCCGTTACCCCCCGAGGTGTCGCGACACCTCGGCAGTCTGCAGCCGCTGTCTTAATTGCAGCTCAGATTTGCCTAGGGCAGCGGCGGCAGCTGTTTCAAAATCAGGGGCACTGCATCAGTGCTTTCCCTGTTTGAAATCATTCTTGAGATGTTGATGTCTTGATTTTCTATTTAAAATGTTCTAACACTTACGTTTTTTGGTGATGTTTTTCTCTTTGTCTTTTCCCGGTGGCTATGCCTTATCTATATTTATCTCATGGCACCAGCAATAATTGGTTTCAGGAAACCCCATACTTGGATATTATAGATTCAAAAGAAAAAACACAAAGCTATACCCTCCAGATCCCTCCGGTAATTCAACATAGCCATGTACAGCTAACCATGGCCATGGATGATTTCCCTAATATTTCCATGGCCATTTTCCATGGCAAACTCAGGCCTTGCTCAGCTGCTTCCCATTGGAGCTGGGCCTGTTCGGGTGAACCAAGTTTTTTCGAAGGTTCAGGGGGGGGTTGTAACCAACAATGTGGGGACGAAATGGGAGCTTCATGGAGATATAACAATTTGATGGGGGATTGAACGAACAATTTTGTGGGGATACATTGGGAATACCATGCGGGTACACTGGCAAATACTGGATATAATAGTGGATACACACTGAAATATGTTGATAGATAACCAACAATATAATATAATGCATGGGTTTGTCTGAAAATGATGGATATGATTGCAATTTACATAGCGGTTTTATTATTAGGAAAAATGATGATGCACCAGCAGTGGTTGAAATGGGGTCATGCAATCTATTTGACAAACCCACATCATGGTTTGAATCATGCACAAATCTTGAGATGAATTTCAATGAAAATCAAACATCCAACTGCCCCAAAACCAAAAAAAAACTTCCCAATAAAACCAACTGTTAGATTACCAAAGGGCATGTGGTTGGTAAAATCGACAGTTGCTGGCCAAAAAAAACACAAGTTGTTTATAGATAAATCATCATACCATCATCTACAAGCGGACCATTTTCCTTCACAAACTCTTGAATTTCCGGAGGCTATTAACAAAAATATCCCAGTAATATACAATACTACCCCAGTGTGAACACAATTAAATACCATTCAATATCATTAAATATCATTCAACACCATTAATCGATATTAATCTACACCATTAAACACCTCTCTCTCTCTCTCTCTCCATCGCTGTCTCTGTGAGACCATTAAACACCATTAAAGACCATTCAATACCATTAAACACCATTTATCTATCCCAGATATTCCCAGATGCTTTCTACAGTTTCCTAGAACGGGAACCAATGCACCTTCTCTGCCGACAACTCGCCCAGTCTGCGCACGTTCCTGGGTCGTTTTTTTTTGTGATATTTTTGGGGATTTATAATTGACATATAAACACACACACACATATATATATATATACACAATACAATGTGTATATATATATATATGTGTGTGTGTATACTTTTTAATTTATTTATCAAAAAATACTGATATGATTTGGGGATTCCGAAAACTTGAAATTTCATTGAAAAAACACATCGACTTGACTATGGGGTATTGAAAACAAAAAATATCCCTATGAAATATCAACCCGATATCCCCATGGGGTATAAGACCAGTATAAGACCAACAATATGATTTGATGCCATGACTTAACCCATGGCATGGCCATTTTCATGGAGAACATGGTGATCAAATGTAGGATTCGCCATTCATCTGTTAGTTTGATCGATCAGCTACCACGAGGATCTCGCTGACAAAACACACAAAAGATGCAATAGAAGATTCATGTGGGTACAGGCCAAGATTCTCAGATCGCAGCAAAAAACAACTAGATAGATAAATAGATAGATAGACAACTAGATGGATAGATAGATAGACAGACTAGATTTGTTTTCATTTGGTTTCATTTGATTTAGATTTATATAGTTTATATTTAGATTAGATCAGGTACAGAGATACATAGAGATAGACATAGAGATAGACATAGAGATAGACATAGATAGAGATAGAAACAAAGAGACTCACATAGATAGAGATAGATAAAGATGGATAGAGACAGATAGAGATAGAAAAAGATAGATAGAGATGGATAGAGATGGATAGAGGTAGAACGACAAAGTAGGCAAAGATAGATAGAGATTTTCATATAGATAGGTAGATAAATGTCCAGATTGTCCAGCCCTTTTTGCATCTATGGGCCCCGCCCTTGCACAGCCTTTTCATGTGGTGTTTATCATAGCAACAACCGGGGATGGTTTATCCCGAATTCTCACATCATCAGATCCTCTCCCCCATTTTTTTAATATAAACATATGGAGGTTTCCTGAAATAGGGGTACCCCTAGATCATCTGGGGTACCTCCATTTATGGAAACCACCATATCCCATATGCTCCATGGTGCTGGAATATTTACCAACATTTGCCCCAAGAAATACCCAAATGTAGGTAAATATACCATACATTGAGCATATGGGTATGGGATTAGCAAAACCGGCCCAAAGATCACCGGGCCACTTCTGGAGTTCGCCCTCGGTCTGCTCCAACAACGACTCCTGCGATTTCAGCGTTCCCAGTGAATCTCCGGGAAGCAGCGGAGGTTACCGGTGACCCGCCGGTGATTTCACCGTGTTCAGCCAATTGTTGTCATAGGATGTCAAAGGGAGATAGCCTACAATAACTGGTTGGTGGTATACCTACCCCTCTGAAAACTATGAGTCAGTTGGGATGATGACATTCCCAACTGAATGGAAAGTCATAAAAGCCATGTTCCAAACCACCAAGCAGATAATCTACAACCTACAAATTTTGAGGCTTACATTGACGAGGACTTGGTGCCTTTTTTTTCAAGGTTGACAACCCCTTGAAGACAGGATCATATGCACGATGCTTATGTCCTACATATCCAAAGATAGCGAGGGAGCAAGCTAAATTTTCCTGTATTTGGGTAAACGAATAGAATGAAAAGTGAATATAAATAAAAGGTTTATGACTGAAAAAAATGCATCCTTGTCTAAAGTTATATAGGTATACCGGTATGCCCCCAAAGTAGTCAGATTTTGGCTATGGCGGCTCGGGTAGACCCCGAGGAGAGCCATCGCCTTCACTTGCGTCCGAACACGCAACGAGTCAATCTCCTGCGCTCGTCTCCAAGGTCGAAGATTTTCAGGATTTGGGTATTCTCCTATGTACATCAATTTGTGTCTATCCTTTTACTGCAATCGTTTATAAAGCATGTAAATGCATTATATGTTTATATTATATATATATATATATGTGTGTGTGTTTGTGTGTCTTGTAGCTTAATATCAGACCGATCAAATGCAGCTTCGGGGCCAATCACCCTCTGGAAATCCAACAGTTTGTTATATTTAAATCATCTATAATTAAACGGGTGATGTTCATCCATTCTACAGAGATGATTCCCCAAAACTTCTACAGACATGATTCCCCGTACTAGCCATCGTTTCAGTGACGAGTGGCCGAAACAGTGAGGTCATGATCAGTTTTTCATCCAGATCTTATGTTCTACCCTCCATGTTTCACTAACATAGACGCAAAAAACCTACTTTGTAGATCATTGTCCTACGGAAACCGTGGGTTTTCCACACCAAAATGTTAGTTTACCCTAGGGCCCCTAGGAAGTAACCAACCATCACCACCCGCTTCGCGCACCTGTTTGGCCCGAAAGAGCTGCCGTTGCAGCCGCTCCAGGTCTGGCCTGGTCAACCACTCTTTGATGGTGATTTTACCAAGGTTTTTTGCCATGAAAAATGTGGATTTTGCCGATGATTTACCATGGATTTACCGTCAAAAACTAGGATTTTACCATCAAGACTAGGGATATTTAATGGAGGAGATATTGATGGGGTCTTCATGGGATACCTAACCAACTTGATATGATTAGTGGTGCCCCCAAACAGAAAGCAAAGTTGGTTTAGTTCAGTAGATTGACTGTCTATGATAGAAATCTCTATTGCCAACTGGGTTTGTAGACCAACTCAGAGCTGTGGGCGGCGTTCCGGTAGGACATGATCCAATATGATAATATCGGATATATATATAATATTATATATATACTATGGATGGTGGAATTTCCCATGTCAATTGTCAATGATAATTTGCTGGACAGTTGTCAATTTATAATACTTGGCAAACAAGCTGGAGCTTTGAAATGAGGCGAATGAAATATGTATAGAGATTATTCGAGGATTTCAACCTTCAGCATACATTCCAAGGGTTCAAATCAACACAATCCAACGTACACAAATATACAACATGCAACAAGACATGCACGCACTGCATCCAACAGTTTCCATGACCTCCACTGTCGAGGCCCGCTCTGACCGTCCAGGTCGAGTTCTTCTGCTTTGCTCGCCTCGAAAACGTCACGCCGCTGCCCAGGGGCCCAGACCATGTCCCAATTGTATCCAATTGTCCCAAATCCCAGGGGGCAATATCCCTGGTTTTCCTGAGAGGTCCTTTTTCCCAGCAGGTTTCAAGAGTGATACGTCAGATAGGTTGGTCATGGCTGGTCACCATAAACCCATCCAACATCATCTCACTATATTTCATGATATGGATTTAAAGTTAAAGATATTTAAAGTTTATCTGAGAATAATGCACCTCAATATCCAATGGTTTATTATGGTTTATTATTCTTGTTTTCTCATTCCAACAGGACTATTTTGGGGTATGCCTGTACGCCCCAATTTCAGAGCCACCCATATTTCGTCACCATAAAGCCAACCGTCAATCTAAGATTTCTAGGTGAGCCAAACCAACGTAGCTAACTTCTGCCAACTTAGCCTCTGGTAATTTGAGATAGCTATTGAAAATACCCCATTTACCCCATTTATAGTTGATTTACCATATTTACCTATTCAAAATAGTGATTTTCTGTAGCTACGTTGACATTTCGAGGGCCTTCTGGGGACAGAAAAATCGCCTGGCTTCTCTCCAGCTCCATCTGCAGCTCTTTCTTGCCACGACTCAGGGATTGAACTTCCAAACCTGCCGTCGCTGGAGCACCGAGGTTCACTCTCAAATGGGTCATCGATTGCGTAGCCCTTTATAAAAATAGAAAAATGTGTTGCATATTTGGAGATTGAGTGGGATCTATAGTACCAAAAAATCCCCTACATCATGTATAACTCACGTCTTTTTTTTGCTTGGATCTTGTTTTTCCATCATTTTTGAGGGTTGCTATAGGACATTATAAAAGTTAAACTCGCTGGCAACGCAAAATCCCAGGGTTCAAATGATTTATTACTGAAATTGGAGAGGTGACATGTGTTGGTGGGCTTACAGCTGTTTAAAGATAGACAAATAGTCAATCAAAATACAGGGAATGTCTATGGTTGATGATGCATAGTGGTTCTACCGAAGGGTAATATACATATTATTATTATTAATATATATATATATATATATATATCTTACCATATTTGCGGATGGCATCCCATAATTTATAAAATCCATTAAAATCACCATTTATATACATCCATTGATTGATAATAAATGTGCCAGCTTATCCCAATTCAGCAGTGAGCACTGGCAGCTACAACGGTTGTGGCGCGGGGTTGACCGTCATCTTGGGATCCCAAACGGAGCTCCATGGAACTGGTGCGTTCCTGAAGAGAACAGGTGCCACCAAATCGACCAAGCATTAAAAATGGCCTTGTCTGAAAATAAGGTACCTATAAGTACCTCAAAATCCAATGGTGACTATGATTCTCCAAATTTCCTATTCTTTAACAAACGCATATCCACATTTAAGAGGATTCTCCATTATACACCATCCATTTTCTGGTATCACAATTTGTGGAAACCCCCGCAAAACCATTACACGACAATTCCATCCATTTTCCACGGCCGAAGCAGGTGTCATTCCGATGGTCCTCTGCGAGCTGTTCCTGCAGCTTCTTCTTGGCGGCTTCAGCCTGCGCAGCTTGTGGGATCCACAAGCTGTTCCTCATGTTCCTCATGGATTTATAACATAGATCTTTACCAATGAAAACTAAAGGAGGTTTCGTAGATTCTTCCTTAAGAACCAATTGAGATACTTCCAAGTCACCGCTTGACCAAGCCGCTACAGTATTATATATGGCTACTGATTTCATTTATATATTCAACATATTTACCCTCTGGCAGTTTAACATATAGCTATACAAAATCATCATTCTGAATAGGTAAATCATCCAACCTAAGGGGACATGTTCATTCATTTCCATAGCTATGTTGAATTATATACCGGAGGCTAACTTTGGGATAGTTTTAGTTTTGGGGACAAGTTTCCCGTGAAATTTCTATCACTAAACGCAGCCCCATCGCCATCCGCAGTAACCTCTGCACAGCGAGTCGCCGTCTGGTGCCAGGTCTCTTCTTCAGTCCGCCGCCTACAAGCGACATGGAGTGGCTTTGGCCTCTGGTCACACATGGGTGAATAATGGCTTTTGAGTGGATGAAATGGAGAAATGGATGATAGCTTTTAATATCTTGAATAGATTTCAGCATCAAAGAACAAACTCATTTAGATTTCGATTTTACTAGTACTTGCACCAGCGTTCGCTAACAATATTTGGGAACCCTCAACCATTTGATCCGCTTGGTCACTGCTGGATTGGATGGCGTCGTTTAAGCCGGCGTACCCTGCATGCTTGTGGAAAACCTGGGCCAACATAGGCCAGTCATCTGCATTCTTCAAATGGGTTTCTCTGAAAAAACAGATAAATATAATATATAAATATAAATACCATCAGAATTGATGGTTGAACAAATATATATATATATATATGTATATATGAATACCATCAAAATTGATGGTTGAACATCATGTTCCCCTCTGAACATGGGCATTTTCTGATGCACTTTTTTGACTGACTCTCGCACCTGGCAAGCGCCTGCTCAGAAGCTTCCTCGATGCGCGACTCAGCCCTCAGCGAATGCTGAAGAGAAATGGATTGAGTTCAGGGAAAACCCACGGGAAAACATACTTTTTACCTGAACATATAGGATATTCCATAGCTTGTTCTCTTCCACTAATTCTAGGAGTGGTGAAATGTCCTGTCTCGGTATGGCTCAAAACTTGGGTATGCAAATGAAAATTGGGCATGTTTAGTGTTAAACCAAGGTGTCATTTTTTTAGCCGCTTGCCTTCATCTATGATGTAAATATGATATCGATATCAGTGAACAAAAATATCATTACTCCATTCGTCCACGCAACGGTGCCGGCTTCTTCCCAGTTGAAATAATGCCTCAAAACTCAGGATCGCTCTCCCCGCAGCAAATTTGCATTTGAAATTTGGGTGTGGTTTTCAGACCTAGGGTTTTAGGGTCAGGGTCTTTGGGTTTCCGGGTTTTCTCTGGGCTTTGCGCAGGACTTTGACGTTTATGTGCGGTCTATATCTGTGTGATTCTGTGTGTGTGGGGGCAAATTTGGATATGTCACCAACCTGAAATAAGACTACATACAAACAGTAAAGCTTTTGGAGGGTTTCCCATATCTGTAAATTAATATTACATACATACACATAACAGTACATTGACATACATATCAACCATCGCCTATTGAGATTACTCCATGTGATAGTGAAAAAATCAACCATAAGCATATTCCAAACCTATTTGTTGATACTTGTTGGATATGTTTGGAACATGTAACATGTTGTTTTCCTGATTTTCAGACCATGGGGTTCCACGTCCAGTCTTTTACCGTTTTTTTCTCGTTGAAACTGCGGCATCAGCGCCGACGCGCTGCGGAGCCCCTGGCCAAGGTGGTAGTGGTCCCCAACTGATGAAAACCCCTTGTCTATTGGTACATGAGTTTGACATAATGTGGGTAAAACAATGCCATAAACCAAACATTTGGGAATAGTTTATAGAACCTATAAAAATATATAAAAATGGTGATTTGGGGGATGGTTTGTTTTACTCACATTAGTTCGGCTACTGTTTCTTTGTTTGGATGACACACATAGTTTTTTTCAAAACTCTTTTCTGCTTGGAAAATCCTTGCCTCTTCTTGGCTCTTTTGCCTTGGATTTTGTCACAAGTTGCTTCAAGTGACAGACAAAACCAGGCACTTCAACAATTGAAAGAAAACGATACACTGCAAGAACAAGAACAACTGTGTCGTTCTTTGATCTCATGCGACAATTTTTAGAAGGATAGCAGAATGAATGGTAAACCATGGTAAACCGATCCAAAGATAGAAACTGACCATAAACATCATAAACAATTGGGTTTAGCGCACACTGTTTTTGGACAAAACCATATCTCATTAGCCAAGTGTCCATATGCTCTGTCCTTGCCACTTTGTGGCTGCTTGATCTGTTTCAGCACTTTCTTGCCCTTCTGCCCCTTGGACGTCGGCGCTCCATCTCCTTCTTCGGCTTTACCAGGCTTTCCTTTCAGACTGGACTTCTTCACGCGCTTTTTGCCTTTGCCTCATCAGTGCCATGACATGTGACTTTTGACCCACTGCTCACTGCTGAAGCTGCCACCAAAAACCAACTAAGCCCAAAAAACAGCTTGAAAGCAGGCCTAAAAAATGCTGAGAGAAGCTTTGTTGGATCCATGAGACAAAAAGAGAAGGAAACAAGTTTGATGAAGGAAGCTCCATCTGTCACCATGCAAGAAGGGATTGGTTTTAATGACAGATAATGTGCCCATTTCAGTTGGGAGCCCCGAAGCCCATCACAATAGGGCATGTTAGGCATTTTGGAGTGTGTCCAACAAGTAGAAGACACCCCAAAGCAGCCCAAACTACCAAAAGACAAACCACCATCCACCTATACAGGCAGGCTGAAAATCAATTTGATGGACTTTAGATCCCCAAACTCCCTTGACTCCAACATCAACAACACTGAAATGTTTGGTGTTACTCTCCATGCAGCCCCGCTGATATTTCCCCAAGAAAACGCATCTAAAAACTGATGTGTCACCATGTGTCACCGATCCCCTCGCAAAAAAAAAACTTAGATCGAAAGTTAGACAGTTAGACTCAGTTAGACCAATCCAAAAGAAAAAACATGAAAAAACGATAACCATCCCCAGCTGCCACTGAGCGACTCATCTTGGGTTCGCTTGGCACCTCCTGCGCTTCCTCCACCAGGCCTTGACCCCCGAGGCCTCCGAGCCCGCCCAGCTGCCGTGCTAAGCCACGCAGCCGCGCCTGGTGCTTCAGTTCCTCGGGCGTCTCCTGGGTCACCGTGAAGCGCCACCCCCTTCCCACCGTCCCCACAGATTGTTTCTGGAGCAAAAGGGAAGGTTGATAGAGTGCGAAACATGCAGGAAAACCATCCCAAACTTATGCCTCATTCAGTACCCAAGATCCGTTGAACACTATAAGAAAGAATCCATTAAAAAAAATGTTTGGAAGATGATTTCCTCTTGGATACCACCTATGGTTGCCGTAAGTCCCATATCACATGGATTCATATGGATTAATCTGAACTTCTCAACTTTACAGCTGATTTTTCCAAGCATCAGGGCGAGCATAGACCACATCAGTGCGCAACAAGTACCTTGAAGCTTCACGGAGGCATGGAAGTTAGTTTCAACACATGCATTTGAACAACAGCAAACCATTTTTCATAGGTGGATCGATAAATCATCTATAAATGTGCAATTGTCTAATAGATATCTTAGTTTACCGGAGGATATGTCATGACTCACGTCATGAAGCCTCTGTTCAACCCAGACCACTCCACCTTGAAAAAGAACTCCACCCACATTCCAGAAAAATAATGTGTCACTCGTCCAACGAAGATGTAGAATAAACGTTAGATGTCCATGTAGTTTATAATAGCATGTCACAGCATGTCCATGTAAGAAATGTTGGCAACTGCGCTTCGAAAAGGAAAAAAAACTACGTTTGACTCAAACATCGGGTACCCGTTGGTACTAATTGGATCTTTTAAGTATCGATAACCCAAACCAGCTGTGGGTATAAGACCCCCCTTACTCTGGCACTTCGTTCATATTTGCTCGTACATTTGCCCAATATTCAGTATCCCGATATATCCAACTAAGTATTCCATTGCCCCACATGCCATAAATACCCTCTGGTAATCAAACATGGCAGGATTTTCCTATTAAACCATCCGTTTCTAGGGGGTCCCATTCAAACCCATTAAATCACAAATGTTCATAGGTAAAATCCATGAAATCGGCATGTTTTCATAGGTAAAACATGATAAAACCCATGAAATCACAACTTTTCATAGGTAAATCAAGCCATGTTTGATGGCACCGTTGCGGGTCACCATGGGTCACCCCTCCCTTTCGGCTCAGGCGCTTGGTTCCACCGGTCACGGCGGATCCCTCGTGCAGCAGCGGGACAGGGCAGTCGCCATGCGGGAAGACGCTGGCGGAGCCAATCGTCGGACGGATCGGCCTGGTGGAAGTTGGGTTAAAGATATGGAAGTGTATACTCTTCTCTCTCTCTATAAATATATATATATGTGTGTGTGTTTTAATATATCAATATATAGATATATATATAATTATATATATATGTATGTATATATATCATATATATCATATATATATATATATCATATATATATATATCATATATATATATATGTATATGTATATTGTAATTAGTGCATTTTAAGCACAATTGGATTATGGATGATTATGGAATATTTTGGATATGAGATATTGAAGAATATAGATATTGAATGTAGAGATAGCATGGAGATATTCAAGCATAGATCTTATATACAGGGCTCACGATGTGTATAGCTCTTGCCGCTCCTTCCATTCCTACTGTGGGGCAAGAAAAGTCGATGCTTTTCCAGCTGAACCTGGAATGATGATCCAAGGTGGGAGGCATGGCTACACCCGAAAATTTAAGATGCATATGGAGGATTTTAAAAAAAAGCGGTTCTTGCAAAGCACCATTCTGTTGAGGTTTCTACCATACTTTCCAGGCAATTTTGGTGCTGGCCCATGGGATCCCATGGGGTTTTGCTTACAGACAGTTCCCACCCAAGTTGTGCTGTGTTTCGCAGGAGGCCTGGAATGCAGGGTGCCTTCCTCTCCAACTTTCGGGGTGAAGAAGGTGGTGCAGCCACCTTCGAAATCATCATTCCTGGGAGCTGAGGAACTTCCAAGGTAGACATATACCCTCTGGTTATTTAACATAGCCATGGAAAATGGCCCATTTTTAGATGGTTTACCTATTAAACATGGTCATTTTCAATAGCTATGTTAAATTACCAGAGGGTAGATAAAATCTACAGTAAAAAAACATAGGAAGATCAAAACCATGAAGCATGAATGGAGACCTTTCCATCTTGAAAACTTGAAGCTCCGCATGTCTCCAATCCCTTCACCCTCTGAATACACCCCGCCTAGAAGCCCTGGTTGAGTTTGGGGTTCTGAAAAGAGAGGTTGTCAATAGGAAAGTGGGATCAACCTTTCCAATTCTTACGATTAATGTCAACCCTGGATTATTTAATAACTCTGTTAAATTGGGGATATCAGTCAATAGAAACATTATCGCTATTTGGGGGCATCCCCTAATCAACCAGGGTTGATTCATCCAGGGTTGGCATTATAGAGACATGACATACACTGACACACACACACACGCATGTATATATATATATATAATTATATATATATATAAACCCCCAAAAAGATAGAACAGCTGAATCCTAAATATGGAATCCAGTATGATTCCATCTTTTTGGGGTTTACAATATTGAAATATCGTGTTTATCCTGTTGTTTTGTGCTGTTTTTAAATAATGCTTTCAAGTTTCAAGTAGATGATAAAGGTCAATTTGGACCTGGTGCCACCACCGTGAGCATCATAGACATATCTTTCCTGACCATCTTCGTGAGTGATGCCACTGGCTGGCCACGCCCCGTCCAAATGTTTCCGATACCTCGAGCTGAACATTGTCAGCCAGGAAGATGAGCTGAAAAACTAGGAAAACATGCCGAAGATAAGCCATCTGCAAATAATTCTGCGACATTTTGACATTGGTGTTTTTTCGTTTTTTTTGATAACTGCATGATATGTGATAGATGTTCCATGAAATTGTATGCAAATCGGAAGGCATCTGGAGGTCCCGAACAACTAAATCTGATGGTCAACTTAGGTGGTGACAGGTGGTGAAAGTAGCAACCCAAGCTAACATAAAATAAGTCCATTGCCGAAGAGAACTATCTTCTTTCTCTGACAACAGTTGCTGCCATTTTGTTGATTGGATGAACTTGCCAAATGCCATCAGACTCCTGCTGACAGTCTTTCAGGCAAACGTTTTGAGGAACCGGCATGCATATGCATGCATATAATGTCTACCGTGTGCATTATTACTATAATCAGTATCATTGTTGATTGTTATCATTATTCTTGTTTTATCATGTTCTCTATCTTTATTAATTTGAGGTGGCGTCAACAAAATCACTTCAGCGGGCGTCACTTCGTTGATACATGGCTGGGTAATCATCCAATTCTAATCGAATCACTCAACACCGTGAACGAACTATCGAACTAAGCTGATGGGCATCAAGAGATCCTTAGAATGCCTTTAGTAAGCAACAGAAACCGTAGCTACTTTCTGAACATAAATCACTTACCCCCAGAGCCATCTGTTTTTCCATGTGTTTGTCCTGAGGAAGAGGTCTCAAGCATAGCTTTCCCCTTGAGTTCAAGACAGTGTAAGAAAACAAGGCAACTGGTGCATTTTCCGGGCGTCCCTATGGTTTCATATGGTTGTCCAATTGTTTTCCCACGGTTCTACCATGGATTTTCCCATTGATTTCCACCATTTCACCATCTATCGCCATAGCCAGCCAGCACCGTGGATCCAAGTCGCAAGTTTCCAGAGAAGTAGCGGTAGAAGCGCCAGCGCCGGTTGAGACCAAGGAGCTTCTCGTCCCCAAGCTGCGAGGGCAACAGGTGCTTCACGCGATCGAACCTGGAGCAACTTCACTTGAGACACATTGGTGGGATGTCCATTGGTTTCCAATATATATATATACACCCATAGGATCCATGTATGCCATATATGGTAACATTTACCATCAATATACCCCAAATGTTAGCATATATACCATACATGGATCCTATGGGATATATATATATATATATATATATGTGTTTTAAGCAAATTGCCTAAGGTGAAGCTGTGGCAAGCCAGGCTGCACGCTTGGCACATCTGAGTTGATGTTGTTCGATTTCGCACGTTTATCAAGGGGATGGGATGAGATATTATATATATATGTGTGTGTGTGAAAATGTAATATTATATATATAATGTAATTAATATTATTTAATACACTGTGTATATATATAATTATATATATATACTGATGCATCTATGCTACAGTAGAATCGAAATCCCCAGAAGCCGCTCAGCGTAGCGGCTGCATCCAGGTAGCAGGCTCTTGTTCTGAACTTCGTTGGCCATGAGCACCACATTGTGGGCGCGTTCGTCGAGTTGCGACGAGATCGGCACGTCGGGCCGATATCCTTGCTGTGGAAAAGTTGATGATTCACCAGTGGAATCTGGTGAACAACATGGAAGGAGTAAACGTGTTGTGTACCCAAATATCTCCATATCAACAAACTGAAGCAATCTGCCCGCTGTCCAGAAATCCAACTTACTAACCTCGCTTCCTTCTGGCAAAGGACATTGAGCTTCTGATCGTTCCAACCTCTGCACGCTTCAGTCATGAAGTAAAGGGCTATACTTCCTAACATTTGAGACTTCTACCGCAATGGAAAACCATTTGCACATCAACATTTAGTTAAGGACATGCAATAATCACTTCTACCTGTTTCATGATTTTCACATTAAACAAACTCAAAGAATAGCAAACATATACAAGCAAGGATAATTCCCGCCATATTGCCATTATCTTTGATTTGCATCACTTTAGAACACCTGCCATGCCGAGGTTCCGATCTGCTCGGTCGCCATCCTCAGCTCTGAGCATTCCTCAGCACTGAGCACGTCGCTCAGGACGAAGCCGCCTTCCACGCCCGGCATCTCGTGACGTTGCGTGTCCCGCGGAGGGCGCACGTTCAACGGCAGCACCGACGGAGGGCAAATGTAGATGTCCTGGCAGGGTGGCTGGGTTTCAATCACTTTTTTATCCTGCAAAGCTGGTCTATAAACCCATTTGGCAGATTTAGCATCATTTAAAGTATAGATACCTGAGAAGGGGGGAACGAAAGCCAGCATCCCATCTACCCCTATATTCCCCCAAAGTTTTTTTCACCCACAGACTTTTCACCCAGAGTCTTTCACCCATATATATTACTTCTAACCCATATACTTTTCACCCACAGACGGTTCAACCATATACTTCTCACCCATAGACTTCCCCCCCATATACTTTTCACCCACAGGCCTTTCACCCACATACTTTTCACCCATAGACTTTTCACCCATATACTTTTCACCCAGAGACTCTTCACCCAGAGACTCTTCTTGCACAGACTTTCACTCAGAGACTTTTCACCCACAGGCTTTTCACCCACATACTTTTCACCCACAGACTTTTCACCCGTATACTTTTCACCCACAGACTTTTCACCCACCATCTTTCATACATGCACTTCTCACCCATATACCTTTCACCCAAGACTGTTCAACCGTATGCTTTTCACCCGCAGACTTTCACCCATACACTTTTCGCCCACAGACGTTTCACCCACAGACTTTGCACCCATATACTTTTCACCCAGGGACTTTTCACCCACAGTCTTTCACCCATATACTTCTCACCCATATACTTTTCACCCACAGACTGTTCAACCATATATATACCTTTCACCCCCAGACTCTTCACCAATATATTTTTTACCCTCAGGCTTTTCCCCCATAAACTTTTCTTCGTCCATATGCTTTTCACACATACACTTTTCGCCCAAAAACTTTACACCCATATATTTTTCACCCATACACTTTTCACCCACAGATTTTTCACCCACCGTCTTTCACCCATATACTTCTCACTCATATACTTTCCACCCAAGACTGTTCCCAAGACTGTTCAACCGTATACTTTTCATCCACAGACTTTCACCCATACACTTTTCGCACACAGACTTTTCACCCACAGACGTTTCACCCACAGACTTTGCACCCTTAGACTTTTCACCCATACCCGTTTTACCCATATACTTTTGACCCACAGACTTTTCACCTGCGCACTCTTCACCCACACACTTTTCGCCCAGAGACTTTTCACCCGCAGACTTTTCACCCGCAAACTTTTCGCCTTCAGACTTTCAGGGATCCTTATGCTCATATTTTCATATTTTCATCACCCCTTTCCAAAGTTTCCTAATTTCACATCCTATACCGACAGAAGTTTCTCCTCCATAGCGACTGTGCCTCCATTGACGGACCCTTACCTCTGCCCTCCTCACCTCACCCCATTCCAAAGCTTCCTAGCTTCACCCAAAAAAAAACTGCAAAAAACATTGACGGAGCCGACACAGCAGTCTCATCTTCTGCTATGTTATCACCCCACATGCTGACAGAAGTTCCCTCAAATTCCCTACAGGGAACGGTCCAAGAGAATAGTGGTCCCACTTCGGACCCCACTGCATATTTGTGTCACCCCTTCCAAAGCTTCCTAATTTCACATCCTATACTGACAGAAGTTCCTTCTAAACCTTGCGATCATAATGCTCCCATATCGGAGCCCAACAGATAGGGGTAGAAGAGTAAGAGAGAGACATAAAGAAAAGTAGCCAAGCAATACCATTGCCTCTGTCCTCATTATTCCGGTCTCTCATCTATGTTAAACCGGCTGGCCCTTCCTGCCAATCCCACCTGGCCATTGAAAATCATGGAAAATAACCCAAGACTTGCATAGCCAGGGAGCAATTCCTAGGGAAAATTAAGGATCCTCACAAGTCTCATCGAGAATCCTCAGGGGGTCACATCGCACCTGACTGTTGTCTCAAAACTGGCATCCAAAAAACTGCAGCTCCTTCAAAATCTTCAACCCGCTTCATCCAAAATATGGAAACAAACGGAAGAAAAAACCGGTTGAAACCCATAGAAACCCACCCCGGAGCCCATCATCTATCAGACCCACTGTCCAGGTCGTAGTGATTGGGCGGCATGCGATCTGCCGCCTTCTCATGGGCCAAAACACGCCAGGAGCCGCCCATCGCAGCGGAGCCAGCTTTGCCTTGCAGCTCAGGTCCCATTCCCAATCTGAAATGAGTTTTTTCAAATAGGTTCAGTCAGGAAGTGGTTAATAAATGTTAATAACCCACATATGTATATATATGTACATATATAATAATTATGTCCCATATGTAACTGGGTTGCTTCAGACGTTCATTGCCCGTAATTGGGACTCCAACTAAAAGGGGGTTGGGGAAACAAAATGATGGACAACACTGGAAAATTGTGAATTCATGAGAATTCCAGAAGAGCAATTTGCAAAGATTGATCTGGGTGTGTCCAAAGATGTTGTACCTCACAATCTTGTGGTTGATGATTGTGTTTCCATATTTTGTTTCTATTAAAATTGTAATTTTATGGCATGGACGCAGCCCCAATCGCAATGATTCGATATAGTAGATACACTGCAAAAGCTTATTTTTCAGCTGGGCAACCCCTTCTCATATTAACAATTATAAAGATTATATGTAAATACACGTGCATATGTGTGTATATATATATATCTTACATTCCAAAAAATAACGAGGAACCGGAATCGCTTGGATCTGTTCATTTTCAGGTCCCTGATCCTAGGTGGTATTTACATGATTTACATCTTAGGGGTATGGGGTATGGGGTTACGACATGTTCCTCCATATAAAATTGCAGACTTGATTCCAGAAACTACCCAAGGGTCTATCAAACTGGATGAAATCAGGGCACCATCCCATCTCCCCAATCCCCATGAATTCCCCCCCTCAACAGCCCACGAAAAAGGCCAAGGTGACGGTGGGAGATCAAGGAAAATAGTTTGCTGGCCGTGGAGGTGTAGCCTTCCACGAGAACCTCCTCCAACTTCGGCTCCGTGGATTCCTTGGGCTTCGGACCTTGGTTTCAGCAAAGCCTGCAGTGTCAGGCGTCTTTTTTTTTGGCCTTTATTTGGCCAACGTGGATTGCTAGAATCTTGATGTTTGCCCCGTTACACACCCCCATAGTTGCCATAGTTGTTTGTCAAGAGGTCGAATATCCAACGTTTTGGGTCACATCTCCAAAGTTAATGTGATTTCATGCGCCAACAACCAATCATTCTCCATCATTCCCCATCAGTTGTCATCATTTATCTTCAACGTTTATCATCATCTATAATCATCTATAATCATGCATCATCCATATTCTGATTTTCTATGATCATGGATATATGATATATAGATATTCTATAATCATTCATCATCCATCAGAAGGCTTTCTCCATTTTCGGCCGAGTTGCTGCGCCCCAGCTGTGGCGCCCAGGGCGCCAGCGCCTCCAGGCGCCCCGCCGTCGTTGCCGTTGCCGTTGCCGTGGCGGGCGCCGTTTCGAAGCCAGCAGCGAGGCGCATCACGGCGTCCAGCATCAGGAGCCTTTGACTTCAATCAGTCGTAACGGAAGGATAAAATCAGCAAAGATGGTGGAGTATGGTGGAGTTTCTTCTGAGTCTCTAGCAGATTTAGCAGATTTGGCAGATGTGAAGGGCAAGAAATATCTAAAAATTTGGGGATGGATGTGGAGTTTTTGCAGCTTTGAATTATGATGGGGGTGCCTTGGGGGGTGCTGACAGGTCTGCAGATAGCTGGTGATTCTGTGATTTAAGCGCATGCTATCAGCAAAAATAGACTGCTGGATGTGGATTTACGTAAGCATATGGCTATAGGATACAATATGACTACTGTAAGGTTTTACGGAGATACTTGCTGGGATATTTAGTGGAAATTTTAGGATATATAACCTTTCATAACCTTTCCATATCTGGGTATAAATGGCGATATAAGACCGGGGATATTTCATGGATGGAGAGTGACCAACCATATGCCCCAAGTATGGTAACGTTTCAGGGGTGATGATCAACCATTGAAATCAGGAGAACGAAAACGTTTGGAACGACTGGAAGTACTTCAGTTCAACTGATGACTTGAGACTCAAGAATGGCATGCATTGAGAAAGCGGATCAAACCAAAAATCTGCAGATGTATAGAGTAGTGGAGAAAAAAGTCGTACACATGCGTCAATTATTCGCAAACTCAATAATAAGCCGTACCCAGTCTTGACAGATTTAACAGTTGGCAGCTTTATGTCTTTTTTAACTCAAGTTTCCAACAACCATCGGTCTCATGTTTAGCTTTCCCCCCTTCCCCCCAACAAGGAAACCATGGTCGATGTACAGGAATTACATGGATTTATAATATTTATATAACTGGCACCGTGGCACCATTAACCATGGGGGTATTTCACATGAACAGCAGATGGGATTACCCTGCAGCAAACTAACATAGTTATGGAAAAAGGTTCAAATTTAGATGAGTTACCAAATGATTTACCTATTAACCATGGTAACCATGGCGATTTTCCACTTCGCCAAGCTCACCAAATGGGCACCAGCGCCGCATTGTCCGGACCGTTCCAAGCGGCTCTTGTGGATCTCCTTCGGCCACGTCCAACTCGCGGACCCAGCGTTGATAGGCGCCCAGCTTGGGTCGCTTCTCACTGGGCTGCCGGCGCAGCTCTCGCAGCAGTCCTGGAGAGAACGGGTACCCTCTGACCATGGAAAATTGCCCATGTGATCCCATGTGTGGATGATTTACCTATTAAACATATATGATTGTTATATGATATATTTATATACATAAATATAAATCCATGGCCAACTGTTAGATGACATGAGGGTATCCCAATAAGGACATCTGCTGTACTTTTTCGGTGGAATTTTGGGTAAATATGGGTAACATACGAATCGTTGGGTGAGAAAATTGCACCTTTTTTGAAGCAGTTCCTGCAGAGTTCCCAGTTCGGTGGGGTGGGGTTCAGGGGTGTAGCCAGTGTAACCTCTGTGGGGGTCCTGTAGATTTTCCATGATTTTCCCATCAAATCCCGGTAGCCTCTGGCATTTTAACGTGGCAATGTTGATATAATTCGTAAATCATCAGGTATCTTAGATCTTAACATGGCAAGGGAGGAATCTTCGATTACCATGTTTGATCATGTTTGATCATTTCTGCATACTGGAGGCTAAACAACTGCGCGGCTTAACCTCTAGTGACCAGTCACATCCACGGCAAAGCCGGTCATCGTTCGCCATGATCCGAATTTGAAGCTCTTAAATTCATTTTATGTGAGTAAAAAATGATACCCTCCGGTGAACTAACATAGCAATGGAAAATGGCCATTTATAGTGGATTTTCCCATTAAGAATGGTGATTTTCCATTGCTATGTTAGTTCACCAGAGGGTAAACCATCCCCCAAATCACCATTCTTATAGGTATAAACCATTCCCAAATGGGTGGTTTATGATGTTTTAACCACATTCTTGCCAAATTTGTGTCGGCGTTCACCAGGGCACGCAAGGCTTCAGGCCAGCGCGCGCGATCGCCGAGCATGGAGGTGATGCGAAAGGCTGGAGAGGCCTTCTCCTGCGACGGAACTTTGAAACAATTTTTACAATTAGTGATATGGGTATGGGTCAATGCCTATTAATACCATTTTTAGGGGGATGAACATCCATTTACCAGCTATTTTGATGTTCACCAGGGGTACAAGGTTTTGACACACTGCCATATTATGATGTTTGCTATTCAATGTCACGATATTCAATATTTGCAGCATTTCTTTGTGATATTTGAAGTTTAAGGTGATATTGAAATTTTCGATATTATGAACATGTGATATTCAATCATGCCATATTGATTCCAGTCATATCTATATATATACCACATATTTCATAGTATGACTGGTTCATGATCGAATGTGATGACATTAAATTGGATAATATTGATTAATCCCATCCCCCGGTCATAATGGACCATAGCAAATATGCAACAGCCCCCGAGTTGGAGGCACCCAAGAATGAAATCAAACAAAATAAAATGATTGCATCTAGTATAATTACTTAGTATATATACGTTTCGTTTGGGCGGCATTTCTTCCGGTGAGTACTTCTCACGGTTTTTAAGTATGCGTGTATGGGAACACGTTCACCATGCATCCTAACTTCCACCATGAATGCCATGTGGACCGTCCAGGCATGGCAATGGTTAGAAGTAAACATCGGGAAATTTAAGCAACCAAAATTGGGAATGATCTGCAGCATTCAGCATTCAACAAATTCCTTGGCAATTGTGCCAAACAGGGATTTTACCAACAGAAGCGTGAGTTCATCAGTGAAAAACACGCTTTAATCAGCAAATGTCAGCATTAAACCGTCTTAACCAATCATGCTTTAAAGTTTCGCAAGCAACGTAATCTAATATCAACACCCTCATCTCAACAAACTTGGAATTTACCCAGAAAGAATTGGGATTATATAATTGTACACTCTTAGTACTCAAACCTGGAAATCAGAACCACCCACTTCAAGCATGCGTTTCCATATTATAATATGTTCCAATGAAAAAAAAAAACGTTTTCCCAGCCAGGTTGAATTATCAAGGGGTAAGTGAGCATAGCAAACTCACGACGGAGGACAATGATGGGGTGAATCAGCCTAAACATGGCCAAGTTCTTGTTTGGAAATCCCAAAATATAGCACTTAGTGAATGTGTGGAGACTTGTTTGGCTGATAAGAATTCAACTCAATTCTCCATGAATATAATGTATACTGTATATATATATACATAAAATAAATAGTATGCATCCCAAATCTTGCCGGTGAAAGGCCCGGTGGTCATGGTTTATTGCATTCACCCTCCGTTTTGCATGATTTACCCACAATTGTTAAAAATCGACCACCATCCTTGATATCAAACCCAATGTTGACTCGGTTTATCCCCATGTCTAACGCTAAAATCCTCCTCTGGCTGAATTCTGCCTCCCTCCGGCCTCGCGCAAATGCGCCTCAACGAGCGGATGCAGCGCGCTACGCAATGCCTTGCAGGCCGGGCTCAGGAGCTCCTCAGGCCGGGAACGTCATGGAATTTGCGGATGAGAAAAGAGATTTTAACCATTAAATTAACCAAAAATAATTAATGGATCTAAGTCCTTTTAGATCTCCCAAATCCAATGAATTTATTAGCATGATTGAATTATACCATTGGTAAATACCATTGAAATCCCATGGGTTTACCACTGTAACTAGTGTTTTTGGCTTTAGATCCCTGGGATCCATGGGTGATGTTTCCGCCAATCCTTACCATCATACCAGGGAGGTGCCAGTGAGGTCATCATGGTTTTTATCCGAATAGATTTAAACCTTAATTAAATTGTAATATATTGTAATCTTATGGAAGGCACTAAAAACGGGAATTAAAGTGATTCAAAACAAATACTGTAAAACCCGACAACAGTTGGATCTTCTATCCACTTAACAAGAATGATTGTGGATGTAAAGGACCATGTAAGGGACCAGCACCTCAATTGCAATGGGGCAGTGGCATGCATCAGCCAAGCCCGTCCAATCCAATCTTGTCTGCAATCCCATTCTATTTCTGGTTGGTTGCGTAAAAAGCCATCGCCATCACCATATGATCCATGTATACAATATTTACCTACATGACTGGGTCATTTATGGGCTAAATGTTGGTCAATATACCATGGAACACTCTGGGATACTGGGATACATCCCACATATCATCCCCAAGTAGGTTCTATATCAATTATCTCTCCCCAGATTTCTTTCATTAAATAGACTCAAATCATGAAAATCACCATTTTTCCCCGGATTTTTCCCCTACGTTTCCCCCAAAAAAATCCCAAGCGGCTCCTCCGGGTGTTCCGCCAACGTCCGGAAGCTCGCCATGGCCTTCGCCAGCTCCGACGCCGAGGGCGCCGTCGGCGTCGCCGTCGCGAAGGCGTCCTCGGCGGAGCGCTTCCTGCCCTGACGGAGGACGGAGGCCATGGCGATTTCATGGCTGGGTTGGTTTAAAATGGTTTAACCCCCAAAAAAATGTGATTTAACCAACAACCCAGGTTGAGGATTTCTAGAGATTGAAGCAACATGGTGATTTCATGGGATTGGACAAATAGAACAATGGAGATTTTAATAGGGCTACAATATGGGTATGGAATGGGATATTATGGGATATAATGGAACTGACACCATCTGGTACTTTAACATAGCTATGGAAAAACATAATTTCTTACAGGTAAATCATTTATAGTGGGCCATTGTCCATAGCTATATATTATATATTTCTTTAACTTGGGCATTGCCTGTAACAGTAACTCTTTCAAGGTATATACGAAAAAAATACCCGTTACCTTGGGGTATAAATACCCCGCGTGTTGGGTATAAATACCCCTTGTGTTGGGTAAAAATAACCCTTTCATTGGGGTAAAATAACCCTTCCAGTGGCGTATAAATACACCATCACCAAGGCAACACGGCCCAAATCAGCATGTAGAGTTGCAAATACTAGATGCTGTTGTTTTTTCCCTATGGAAATTGTGTCTTTCCACCTCCATGTCAGTGAATCACCAGTAAAGATAGAGGGGAATGGAAACGAAATGGACTCAACTTGTTTTATTGATGAAAGACAATTGTTTATATAGATAATGCTTGTGACGGCAAAAACTGGATGTTTCTATTGTGATTATCAGCTTGGCTCCCAACTTTGTTTCATTTTTGAACCCGAAAATACCCTTTTCCCCCTCAATGCAAACTAATAACTTCTAAAAGTGGTCAATTACCCCTTGATGTATTTTTTCAAACTACACCAGCCTCAGGGTATTTTTAGATCAAAAAATACATCAAAGTTGGTGTATTTTTCGATCGGAGAAAAAAAACAACCTTGGGGTATTTTTGGAGGTGTGAAGAGATATTTCTGGAAATGTGAAGGTGTATTTTTGGAAGTTTTCAAGGGTATTTTTGGAGATGAGAAATGGTCCGGTATTAATTCGTCATTGTTCTTTGTTTATTGCTTGTTTAAGTTTAAGCTATCCATTTTCAGAAGGGGCGACCAGTTTTCTTTGCCTCATACCGCTTCTCTCTCTCTCTCTGTTGCTATCTTTCTGCTTTTTTGACCCATACCATACCCCGTACCCAGATATAGTAATAGCTACCCAAAAAAAATCCAGGATTTTAGTTCGATGATGTTTACTCCATAATTTCCAGGTGTCACACCTGAGCTTTGGGCATCTGCCGGCTGTCCACTCTCTCTACTTTGGCCGCTTGGGAATCCAATTCATACTTGGCCGCGCGGAGCAGCACCAGAGGCTTCAGCGCACGCAGCAGGTCGCCTGGATGCTGAAGATTGTCGGAAACCCCTGAAACGGTAGAAGAGTGAGTTGACCAAAAATTTAGATCGATTTGCTAAGGATTTTACTGTTCTATTTTTTTGTGCGGGTTGCCGCAGTTTAATCATCATTTACTTGAAACATGTGTGCCGATTGGGATCACCATCCCAAATGGGATGGACTATAGAATTAGTTGAAACCAAATGCCATCAACGATACATCCTTTTGAGCAAACAACATGGTTGCAACAAAAGGATATTTCATAATTATTTATGTTACTGTTACAATGATCTCCTTTTCGGGAAGTTCATAAACCATTGGCGCTTCACGCCTTTTGTCACACGCCGGGGATAGGATGAAGCCAACCATCCCCAGTCATGGTAGTTGTGTATGGCAGCCAGGGTTTCCCATATTATTAGAGCAGTTATGTATTAAATCTCTAATGATAGAAAATACCATTGATTAACCATTGGTATACACCATTAGTGGCATAATAATGTATCATATACACCATATACACAAAAAAATATGCAATATAAAATGAAATATAATATAATTTAATATTGCATATTATTATAATAAAATAAACCGAAATAAATAATATATTATAAGAAAATAAAATACAGTAAAATAAATAAATAAATATACATAAATTAATATAGCATAATATATTTTTTTTAAGAAAAATATATTACAAAAACATAAAATATAACATAAATATAATTAATACAATACAAGATATGAAAATATGATAACATCTAAAATAATATAATATAATATAATATCATATAATATAATATAACATGATATAATATAACATAATGTAATATAATATAGTATAAAATAATGTAAAATAATATACGGAACATTCTCCCCCACAATCCAATCATTTCACGCCTCCATCACTCTTCCCCTGGCCACTGGCCAGCCACTGCACCGCTTTGATGGCGCTGGACAGCTCGGCTCCAGCGGTGCCACTGGTGGACACTGCAGCGCTTTGCTGCGGGCGGTTCTTCTTCTTTTTGGCCATGGCGGCTGGGTGGGGAGAAAGTGGATAGATCAAACATAGAAAAAATAAACATAATAATATAGCAATATGGATATTATATAATATCATATGTATATATAAATAATATTACATATTATGGTTTTCAAAATTGTTTCAGCCAATGAAAATTCAGCAACTATATCAACTATACAGTATATGACTTCAATATGGAGGATAAGACTTATCCAAATATGGAGGGTAAGAGTGATGTGAGGGGCTGAAAGTGAGGCGGTCAGCTTCAAATTCTTGTACGATCTCATCACTTTTTGCCTGTGCACAGGCCCGAACAAACTCGGGAAAAGATGGATGTTGACTGAAGTATACCAAAACACAAAAAAAAACACGCGACATAGATGATGGTGATGGGAGTGGCTCATCTAAAACCACTTGAAGCTTAGCTGGGACTCAGTTCGGGCTGCCCAAGGTGGGTCTTCTGCCGCTGGAGCCGCTGAGGATGTGCCAGCAATTGCCACAACCCCCATTATTCACCATTATTCACCATTAATGATCACTATTCAGACTATTCACCATTATTAATGATCAATAATTATTTATAGATGCCATAGATTGACATGGTTGCCCCTCTGTGTTCTTTTTTAAACATCGTGCTTCAGAATGTTTCATCGGCCAAACCATGACATGTTCTCGTCGTTTTTGGGCAACCCAGCGACGCCAGCTCTCCCATCCTTGATGACCACTGTTGCTCTTCCGCCTGTCAGGTGGTGCTCCAGGGGCTATGGCAGCGGGACTTAATTAATGTGCCACACCCAATTCTAAACCATCCCCAAAATCAACATACATGGATGTGATTTGGTGGCATATACCGTCCTCAAACAGTATGTTTATTATTGGGTTTGCCACATTCGTCTTCATTCATGTGATAGGTAGATAGATAGATAGATAGATAGATGGATAGATGGATAGATGGATAGATGGATAGATGGATAGATGGATAGATGGATAGATGGATAGATGGAAAGAAAGATTGATAGATTGATAGATAGATTGATTGATTGATAGATGGATAGATTGATAGATTGATAGATTGATAGATTGATAGATTGATAGATAGATAGATAGAAAGATAGAAAGATAGATAGATAGATAGATAGATATGTGTGTGTGTATCGCCGACCATTTTGGCGAAAGTGGCGCTACCTTCAGCCGCGCTTGCGCTTCGTCGCGCTCTGCGCGCATGGAGGCCAGCCTCACTGGAAAGATGCGAGTCATCCAGACATGGTTCCATGTTTCAGTGGGGTGTTTCCGATGTTTCCTGGAATGTATTCTACAAGCTGTCGGCTTAACTCACATCACGCCGCTGAAGGCACATCTTGTGTGGCAGGCGCTGTGAAAACACTAGGCACATCACGCCGCTGAAGTCACATCACGAGCATTGTTTTTTGCAATGATTCATTGCGGGCGCCAATGAGTTCCGCACATCATAGAAAGTGGCTGGAATCAAGGAAACATTTCGCGCGCGCGCAGTCGACGTGCACTTTTTCATTTGAAATCAACTGCAAATACGCGCCCGCGCAGTCATAAATACAATAAATACACTTTTGCCTTTGGGCCTTAGGGTTGGGACGCGGCAACGGTCAGAGCCAGCGGCAGCAGCAGCAGCAGCAGCAGCGGAAGCAGCAGGAGCAGCAGCAGCAGCAGAAGCAGCACAAACAACACAAGCAGCACGAGCAGCAGAAGCAGCAGAAGCAGCACAAGCAGCAAAAGCAGCAGAAGCAGCAGAAGCACCAGAAGCACCAGCAGCAGAAGCAGCACAAGCTGCACAAGCTGCGCCAGCAGCAGCACAAGCTACACCAGCAGCGCGAGCAGTGGGCGAGGTGCTGCTGCTTGTGCGTTGCTCTTTCTGCTGTGCTGCTTATGCGGCTCGCAGCACCACCGCAACTGGAGCATGAGCAAAAAGAAACGCAGCCAGAACGAGGCCAAAACGATGCCTAAACAAGGCTTAAAGGCATACCAACCCACCAAGGCCCTTTTGGACCTGAAAACGAGGAGAGAGAAAATGAAAAGAAGCCCCGCACCCTGGACAGCACCCGGCGAAGCTTGCCACCGCAACAGCACCAGCAACGGCACTCTGCAGCAGCACCCTGCAGTGCACCAGCAACCAGGCTCCAAAGCGCGAACAGCACTCTGACAGCAGCACCTTGCAGCGGCACCCTGCAGCGGCACCCTGCAACGGCACCAGCAACCCAGCTCAAAAACGCAAACATGCAACTCTGCCTATACTTGAAATATTAACCCAAATAGCTTCGCTATCTGGGGCAAAAAACCTACACGAGGAAAAAAGTCAACTATGGAACTATATGTCAACCATGGAAAAAGCGAGATGGCTCGCTGGTAAAATGGCAATCATGTATGATTTAGTACAAATATCAAATCACAAGATTTGAGTAAAACTGTGTTTTGTGCAGCGGGCGCCAATCAAGATGCGACTTCAGCAAGAAGATGCGACTTAAGTCAAGACCGTAGTACTATGTTGTACTGTACAAGTCTTTGGACATTTGGCATGTTGATTCTGAGTGTGGATGGAATACAGTTTGGGACATGAGTCAAGATGTGCTTCAAGTTACGGTTGCACATGCCGTGCCCTCTTGGAGGTGATGCAGCCAGTAAAAAACATTCATAGGAGACCCATGTAGAGAACAAAATGATAGGATTTCATTGGATTTCACTTCTCCTTTTATTTCATGTTGAGTAGTTTGCTGAAATTTCACTTCTCAGATCTTCTCAGTGCCACCTGTAAACTGCAGCAGTTTTATCCCTTCCCCCATCTTCCCCCTGAACACCCTGCAACCATCTGCAACCAAAATCCTGGTGGAATGCGCTGGATCTATTCACCCACTAAAATGGGTAAGGGATAGGAGGTTTCTATGGCATTGGTCTTGCCACCCAAGCTAATCCCATCCTCCTAAAAATATATCTAATCGAAGGAAGTTTAGAAGTCAAACTTCCGACAATATGGAGAGATGAAAAGCAGAGCAGGGCAGAGGCACAGAGAAGAGGAAGATTAGAAGAGAGAAGATCAGAAGAGAAAGAGTAAG